>Ga0070698_100001196_pt1 | contig 28804 bp, 32 predicted proteins | sample KBSK1502metaG_FD_65477 | JGI IMG/M metagenome (GOLD analysis project Ga0070698, IMG submission 65477) | Corn, switchgrass and miscanthus rhizosphere microbial communities from Kellogg Biological Station, Michigan, USA - KBS K1-50-2 metaG | ecosystem: Host-associated > Plants > Roots >...
TGAAGGCGTTGGCCTTGGCGTGCTGGTCCATGGGATCAGTGTTGCGCCCCCGCTAAATCGGTCGCGTCACACCGTCGCTGAGCCGCACACTGGTCGACTGTGCTCCGACGACCACCCGGGTGTCGGAGCGGCCTGCAACCGTCTCCTCGACCTTCCAAAGGTGGTGAATGTGAACAGTGTGAACGCGACCGACCTCCCGCTTGCGGGAGCGCCTCTGCCTGCCCTCGCCCTCCTCGCGGAGGCGATCGATCGTGAGTTCGCGCGCCGCGAGCCGGAGCCCAGGTCACCCCACGAGTACGCCGCAGCACAGCTCGGCATCGAGGTGGCAAAGCTTGTCGTCGTGGCCACCGAGCTCGAGCCACCGGCCGGGGCCGCCGTCGGGGCCTGGCTGTACGCCGCGCAGCGTCGCCACGGCGCCCCGCACACGGGGATCCCCCCGGGCGAGCCGGCCGTCACGGAGCAGGTCGAAGGCGCGACCGGCACCGTCCCGGCGTTCCGCTCGGTCACCGTCCATCTGCCCGCTGGTGTCGTGCACACCGGACCAGTGCTCGTGCGCCTCCACGTCGGCCGCTTCGAGGTCTCGGTCCAGGCCTTCGCCCGGCGTGAGGACCAGCCCGGGCTCGGCGAGGCATTCGACCGGTTCGTCCGGACCTGCGCGTCAGCGCAGTCGCCGTACCTCCGCGGCAGCTACCGCGTCGACTCCGGCTCGGCAGGTCTCACCCTCAAGCGCTGGGTGCCACCGCCGGCCTCGCGCGGCCTCCTCAAGCTCGACCCGAGTGTCTGGGATGCCGTCGACCGAAGCGTTCACCGGGTGCTGGAGCTGGCCGCCGACCTCCAGGCGCGCGGCCTCGCCTCGAGCAGCGGCGTTCTCCTGGTCGGACCGCCCGGCACCGGCAAGACCCAGCTGGGCACCGTGGTGGCCGGGGAGCTCTCCGGGCGGGCCACTGTGCTGGTGCCTGGAACGCACGCCGTCGAGCACTACCTGACCGAGTTGTTCGACCTGGCCGCGTCCCTCGCGCCCTGCCTGATCCTGATGGATGACCTCGACCTGATCGCCGGCGAACGCGGCAGCGTGAACCCGCACCGGTTGCGCGAGTTCCTCAATGTCATGGACGGCGGGCTGGCCGACCGCAGCGGCGTGGTCGTCATCGCGTCCACCAACGATCACCGCAAGGTGGACAAGGCCGCCCAGCGGTCCTCGCGCTTCGACACCGTCATTCACCTGGACGCCCCCTCTCTCGAAGGTCGGCTCGCGATCCTGCGGCGTTACCTCAGCTGGTGTTCCGTCGCACTCGACCTGGCTGCCGTCGCGCGGGCAACCGACGGAGCCACCGGCGCAGATCTCAAGGAACTGGTCCGCGCAGCGGTCATCGAGACCGGTGACGACCTCAGCACCGACGCGCTGCTGGCGCAAGCCAGGCACGGCCGCTGGCGGAGCTCGACCGCGCCGGCGGGCGTTTATCTCTGACGACCTGTGAATTGACTCTTGCGCCCATATTCGAACGTCTGTACGATGGCCCCAAGCGCGAGTGATAACGATGGCTCAGGCTCCCGCCCGACCGGTCCGCCGGTCGCCCCTCACAGGCACGCTGCCCATCACATGTGAGATCCGATGTTCTTTCGGTTCCCGTGCGATGAGGAGGTGCCCATGCAGGACCATCCGGTGCGCCGCGCCCTCGACGAGGTCGACCACATCCTGGCCGATGTCACCGACGTTCCCGTCGACTTCATGAGCGCCGACGACAAGCGGACCGCCTTCGCCGAGCTCGCCACCGTCACCGCCCGGCTCGACTACCTGCGACTCAAGCTGATCGGCGCCAGCGACGACGTGGCCGACGAAGACGGCGCCCGCGACGTCGCCGCCTGGCTGACCTCGCACACCCTGACCGACCGCTCCACCAATGCCCGCCACCAGCGGCTGGCCCACGCGTTGGACCGGTGGCCACAGGTGGCCGCGGCGCTCGCCGGCGGCGTGATCCAGCTGGCCCAGGCCGACGCCATCGTGCAGGCGCTCGAAGCTCTCCCTGACGACCTGTCGGCCGAGATGCTCACCCTGGCCGAGGGACACCTCGTTGAGCAGGCCGGCGAGTTCGGGCCCCGCGAACTCCGGGTCCTGGGCCGCAAGGTGCTCGACGTGATCGCCCCCGAGGTCGGCGAGGCCCATGAGCTGCGCCTGCTCGAGGCCGAGGAGGAGCACGCGCTGCGCACCACCTCGCTGACCAGCCAACGCCACGGCGACGGCACCACCACCGTCCGGCTCAAGCTGCCCGATCCCTCCGCCGACCGCCTGCTGACCTACCTCGAAGCCCTCGCCGCACCCCGCCAGGGCGAGTCCGACCCCGACCTGCGCCACGACCAGAGGCTCGGCCACGCCTTCTGCGCCCTGCTCGAGCACCTCGACCCCGCACAGCTCCCCCGACACGGCGGCGACGCCACCACCGTGATGGTCACCGTCGACCTGGCCACCCTCCGCCACGGCCTCGGCACCGCCACCGTCGGGGTCGACACCGCCATCACCGCCAGCGAGGCCCGCCGGCTCGCCTGCACCGCCAAGCTCATCCCCGCCGTGCTCGGCGGCGACAGCGTCCCGCTCGACCTCGGCCGCGCCGCCCGCCTGTTCAACACGCCTCAGCGCAAAGCCCTCCGGCTCCGAGACCGCACCTGCCGCGCCGTGGGCTGCACGGTCCCGGCCACCTGGTGCGAAGCCCACCACTTCGGCAATCCCTGGTCACGAGGGGGCAAGACCGACCTCGCCGACGGCAAGCTCCTCTGCAACTGGCACCACCGGTGCGCCCACGACGACCGCTACCTGCACAACGAACTCCCCAACGGAGACGTCCGCTTCACCCGCCGCACGTAGGCCCGTCGCCTCCGATCGCGCCGCCTGTCCCCCGGACTCCGGCGTGGCTTCGGCGCGCCCTGAGCGCGGTGCGCTCGCACACAACGGCCGCTCCGTGCCCCGCACCGAGATCGACTCAGAACGGCCGATCCACCACGTTGATCGACACGCCCGCTTGCGTCTTTGACGCCAGGCCGTCGTCGTCCTTGCCGCAGAGCACGCACCGGCGGTAACGCTGCCCGTCCTCGGTGCTCTGCCACTTCCATTCGTGGTGCACGTTGATTCGACAGAGCACGGGCTTGACGAACTCAAGGTGGGCGCCCTCCGTGTTCAGTGACAGCGAGTCCTTCGGGCCCATCGCCCGCCGCAGTGCCCAGGCCCTACTGACGACCCGCATGGCGTAGGCGAACTGCCGCGCTCTCGGCAATCGGACCAGGTCCGCTTCCAGCTCGCGTCGATATCGGACGCGGGCGGGCATGCCCGGGAGGGCGAGGACCGCAAGCCGAATCAGCCATCTCGCCGGCCAGGTTGGACGCTGGCCAGAACCGGACGGCGTGCTCTCAGTCTGGGTGCTCTGCATCGTCCTCACATCCCCTCGGTCGCCGGTGTTCTGATGGATCGTGTGTTGACGGGCCGATATGCCCGCGCCAGCGCCTCTCGCGAGGCGACCTTGCCATGGGCGGTCAGGCGGTAGTAGCGGCGCTGAGGACGCCCCTCCGAGCGAGGATCCATGTCCTCCCACTCTGACTCGACCCAGCCGAGGGCCTCGAGTCGAGCCAGGATCGGATGCACAGTGCCGCTCGCGAGTCCTGCGGCTTGCCCGATCTCGAGCCCGTAATGCTCGCGCGAGTCCGAGAGCATCACGCGCAGCACGCGTTGGGTGGGGATGGTCATGCGGGGGACGCCCATGGTTTTATTCTACCTAGGTGTGCAACCCACCACCAGACTTTCCCAGAACCCCGCCAGGCCGATCCGCTCGCTACGTTGGCCACGTGAAGGGGTCACCTACGGCGGGTTGAGGGCAACGGCGTGGCTGCTCCGGTGAATCATGAAACGGGAAGGGGAACGTCATGGCGCTGCACGTGAACCATTGGGGCGCGGCCGAGAACGGACCGCGACCGACACCCGACCCGCGTGTCAGCGCCGTCGTACCCGCGATGGGTGTCACCGTCGAGATGCCGATGGCGTGCCAGCCGCAGGCGTTCTGGGACGTGATCACGAGTGTCGAGCGCATTGGCGAGTTCAGTCCGGAGTGCGTCGAGGCCCGGTGGGTCGACGGCTTCCCCGCACATGCCGTTGGCGGCCGGTTCGAGGGTCGCAACCGGATCGTGGCGGGAGACGAGACCTACGAGTGGACGCGACCCTGCGACGTGGTCGCCTACGACCCGCCGCGTCACTTCGCCTACACGGTCGGCGACCGTTTCGACGGCACGCCGGCGACGCGCTGGACGTTCCGGATCACCCCCACCGACGCCGGGTGCATCGTGCAGCAACAGTTCGAGCACCTGCCCGACGGGCTCAGCGGGATCCGGCTCCAGGCAGAGCACCTGGACGACGCCGAAGCGCACATCGCCAAGCGGCGCGCCGCGCTGCGCGACGGGATGCAGCTGACGCTTGAGCGCATCCGGGCGCTGGTCGAGGCCTGACGCGGTCAGCGTCACCAGCCCAGCTCACGCAGCCTCGCGTCGCCGATCCCGAAGTGGTGTCCGACCTCGTGGATCACGGTGCGGCGGACCTGCTCCACGACAGCCTCGTCAGTGCGACAGACCGCAGAGATGGCACGTCGGTAGATGGTGATCCGGTCGGGCAGGGCGCCGGCGTAGCTCGTCGTACGACGGGTCAACGGGATGCCGCGGTAGAGGCCGAGCAGCCCCGCCGGCCCCTCTTCGTGCTCCACGACGACGGCCACGTTGCTCATGAGTCTCCCCAGCTCCACGGGCAGCCCGTCGAGCGCCTCGCGGACCATCGCCTCGAACTGCTCGGGCTCAACCTCGACCATGAGGTGATTGTCCGCCTGCCGGCCAAGGCGACCGTGGCGAGCGATGAGCAGGAGGTCAGAGCCGTTCGATGATCGTCACGTTCGCCTGCCCGCCGCCTTCGCACATCGTCTGCAGGCCGTAGCGGCCGCCGGTGCGCTCGAGCTCGTTGAGCAGGGTGGTCATCAGGCGGGTGCCGGTGGCGCCGATCGGGTGGCCCAGGGCGATGCCGCCGCCGTTGACGTTGACCCGATCGTGCGGGGCACCGGTCTCCTTCATCCACGCGAGTACGACGGAAGCGAACGCCTCGTTGCACTCGAACAGGTCGATGTCGTCGATCGAGAGGCCGGTCTTCTCCAGGGCGTACGACGTGGCGCGGATCGGGCCGGTGAGCATCCAGACCGGGTCGTCACCGCGGACCGAGAGGTGATGGATCCGGGCCCGCGGCGTGAGCCCGTGGGTGTCGAGAGCCGCCTCGGACGCGATCAGCATCGCCGAGGACGCATCGCAGATCTGGGAGGCCACCGCCGCCGTGATCCGGCCACCGGGAGCGAGTGGCTGGAGGCCGGCCATCTTCTCCAGCGAGGTGTCGCGGGGGCACTCGTCGGTGTCGAAGCCACCTACAGGAGCGATCTGGTCCTTGAACCGACCCTCCGCGATCGCGGCCAGGGCCCGGGCGTGCGAGGCGAGGGCGAACTCCTCCATGTCCTCGCGCGAGATGTCCCACTTCTCGGCGATCATCTCGGCCGACCTGAACTGCGACACCTCCTGCGTGCCGAAGCGTGCCAGCCAGCCGGGAGACTCGGCGAACGGCGTGCTGAAGCCATACTGCTGGCCCACCAGCATCGCCGCCGAGATCGGGATCGCGCTCATGTTCTGCAGGCCGCCGGCCACGACGAGGTCCTGGGTCCCGGACATCACGCCCTGGGCGGCGAAGTGCACGGCCTGCTGCGACGAGCCGCACTGCCGGTCGATGGTCACCCCCGGCACGTGGTCGGGCAGGCCGGCCACCAGCCAGGCCGATCGGGCGACGTCACCGGCCTGCGAGCCGATCGTGTCGCAGCAGCCCATGATCACGTCGTCGACCGCCCCCGGGTCGACGCCGGTGCGGGTCATCAGTGCGGACAGCACGTGGGCGCCGAGGTCAGCGGAGTGCATCGACGCGAGTGAGCCGCCGCGCTTGCCGACGGGCGTACGTACGGCGTCGACGATGTAGGCCTCAGGCATGGGAGATCCCGTCCAGGAGAATGGTGAGGTACTGGTCGGCGACCGCCTCGTGGGTGAGCGGCCCGCCGGGGCGGTACCACTTCACGGCGACCCAGACGGTGTCGCGAATGAACCGGTAGGTCAGGTCGATGTCGAGGTCGGCCCGCAGCGCGCCGGTGCGGATGCCCTCCTCGAGCAGCGACACCCAGACCTGGCGCGACTGGGCGTTGCGCTCGGCGAGATAGCCGAACCGCGGGAAGGTGCCGAGGTAGTCGGCTTCGTTCTGGAAGATCGCCACCTCGAACGGGTGCTGGTCGATCGCCTGGAACGACAGCCGCACCGCCTGGTCGATCTTGGCTCGGGCATCTTCGTCGGAGACGAGGACGGCGTCGTACGACGCGAACAGCTCTTCCTGGAAGGTCGACAGGATCTCGTCGACCATCGACTCCTTGGAGTCGAAGTGGTGGTAGAGCGAGCCGGAGAGGATCCCGGCCGCGTCCGCGATGTCGCGGACCGTGGTGTTCTTGAACCCGCGCTCGGCGAAGAGCCTCGCCGCAATGGCGAGCAGTTCGTCACGACGGGACACGGCCGCGGTGGTCATGCGCGCTGGCTGCTCACGGACACGACCTCACCGGTGAGGTACGACGAGTAGTCGCTCGCCAGGAACACCATCACGTTGGCCACCTCCCACGGCTCGGCTGCACGGCCGAACGCCTCACGCTGCTTGAGCTCGGCGAGCAGGTCGTCACTGGTGACCTTCGCCAGGAACGGGTGCATCGCCAGCGACGGCGAGACCGCATTCACCCGGATGCCGTACGGCGCCACGTCCAGCGCCGCGCACCTCGTCAACGCCATCACCCCGGCCTTGGCAGCGGCGTAGTGAGCCTGGCCCTCCTGGGCGCGCCAGCCGATCACCGAGGCGTTGTTGACGATCACGCCCCGCTTGCCGGTGGCCTTCATCTGGTTGCCTGCGGCGCGGATGCACCGGAAGGTGCCGGTCAGCGTGATGTCGAGAACCTTCGACCACTGGTCGTCGGTCATCTCGAGCACATCGGCCGTCCCGCCCAGGCCGGCGTTGTTGATCATCACGTCGACCCCGCCGAACTCCCCGGCCGCATCGACGAGCGCCTGCACCTGCGTCTCGTCGGTGACGTCGCACAGCAGGGCCCGCACCCGGTCGGCGCCGAACTCGGCGCTCAGCTCGTCAGCAGCTTCCTTGAGCCGGCGCTCATGGGTGTCGCCGAGCACGACGGCCGCGGCGCCCTCCTCGAGGACCCGGCGTACGACGGCCGCGCCGATGCCTGCGCCGGCAGCGGCAGTGACCACCACGACCTTGCCCGCCAGCAGGTTGTGGCCCGGCACGTAGTCGGGCGTGGGTTGCTCGGGTCGGTGGATGCTCACCCGCGAGGCTCCTTAGGAAGGCCGAGCACGCGCTCGGCGAGGATGGTGCGCTGGATCTCGTCGCTGCCGCCGTAGATCGTGTCGGCGCGCGTGAAGAGGAAGAGGCTCTGCCAGCGGTCGAGCTCGTAGTCGTCGCCGACGGTGAGGCCGGCGAGACCGGCCATGTCCATGGCGAGCTCGCCGAGGATGCGGTGCCAGTTCGCCCAGACCAGCTTGGCGATCGAGGCCGCTCCCCCGCCGGCCTCCGACCCGCTGCCCGCCGTCGCGGCAGCCAGCATCCGCACGGCGTTGGCCCGCATGACGGCGAGCTCGACCTTCTGCCGGGCCAGTCGGTCGCGCAGCACGGGGTCGTCGATCGCCCCGGTCTCACGAGCGAGCGCGACGAGGTCGGCGTACTCGCGGGCGAAGCCGACCTGCTGGCCGAGCACGCTGACGCCGCGCTCGAAGCCGAGCAGGCCCATCGCGACCCGCCAGCCGTCGCCGGGCTCGCCGACGACCAGATCGGCCGACGTGCGGGCTCCGGTGAAGAAGACCTCGTTGAACTCCGAGCCACCGGTCATCTGGCGGATCGGTCGCACCTCGACGCCGTCCTGGTCCATCGGCACCAGCAGGAACGAGAGGCCCTGGTGGCGCTGGGAGCCCGGCTGCGTTCGGGCGATCACGAAGATCCAGTCGGCGAACTGGGCCAGGGAGGTCCACACCTTCTGGCCGTCGATCACCCACTCGTCGCCGTCGAGCCGCGCCTTGGTCGCGACGTTCGCGAGGTCGGACCCCGCGCCCGGCTCGGAGTAGCCCTGGCACCAGAGCTCGGTCACGTCGCGCATGGCCGGCAGGAACCGCTGCCGCTGCTGCTCGGTGCCGAAGGCGATCAGGGTCGGGCCGATCAGCTCCTCGCCGAAGTGGTTGACCTTGTGCGGGGCGTCGGCGCGGGCGTACTCCTCGTGGAAGATCACCTGCTGGGACAGGCTCAGGCCGCGACCGCCGTACTCCACGGGCCAGCCCAGGCAGGTCCAGCCGCTCTGCGCCAGATGCCGGTTCCACGCGAGCCGCTCGGGGTGCGCCTCGTCCTCACGGCCCGGGCTGCCGAGGCCGCGCAGGGCGCCCCACTCACCGGCGAGGTTGGTCTCGAGCCAGTCCCGGACCTCGGCGCGGAAGGTGGCGTCGGTGTGGGGGGCATCGGTGTGGGTCATGTCAGTGCTCGTCACGTGGCAGCCTCCTTTCGTGTTCGGTGTGGTCCGGCTAAGGTAGCCTACCAAGCAACTGTTTGGTTGGCACGAGAGGAGAGGGCGGGCGTGGACACCATCCCCGGCGCGCTGCGCGCGGCTGCTGCGTCGTACGCCGACCACCCGGCGTACGTCGAGTCCGGGACGACCCTCACCTTCGCCGAGCTGCTCGACCGGGTCCGGCGCACCGCCGCGACGTACGTCGGCTGGGGGCTCGCGCCCGGCCAGCGGATCGGGCTCTGGGCTCCCAACAGCATCGACTGGGTGGTCGCCGGACTCGCGATCAGCTACGCCGGCGGCACGCTGGTGCCACTGAACTCGCGCTACACGGCGTACGAGGTGGCCGACATCCTCGACCGCACCGAGGCCAAGATCGTCGTCGTCGCCGACGGCTTCCTGGGCCGCTCACAGATCGAGGAGCTCACCGGCGTCGGCACCACGGCCCTGGTCGTCGACCTGGCAGATCTCGCCGTCCGCACCGTGGGGGCGGACGACCTCGCCCGGGCCGACGTACGTGCCGTCGCGGTCTCCCCCGACGACATCGCCGACATCCTGTTCACCTCCGGCACCACCGGCCGCTCCAAGGGCGTGCTGACCGCGCACCGACAGACCATCGCCGCCGCGGAGGTCTGGGGCGCAACCGGCCGGGTCGGCGCCGACGACCGCTATCTCGTGATCAGCCCGTTCTTCCACTCCTACGGCTACAAGGTGGGCCTGGTCACCGGGCTGCTCACCGGCGCGACGATCCATCCGATGGCGACGTTCGACCCCGCCGTGACGTTGAAGCTCATCGAGTCCGAGCGGATCAGCGTCGTGCCCGGCGCCCCGGCGATCTTCCAGGCGCTGCTGGACCATCCCGACTTCGCCACCACCGACGTCAGCAGCCTGCGTTTCGCCAACACCGGCGCCGCCAACGTCCCCGTGGCGCTGGTCGAGCGGATGCAGAAGGATCTGTCCTTCGAGCTGGTGCTCACCGCCTTCGGGATGACCGAGTGCTGCGTGGCGACGATGTGCCGGCCGGGCGATGCCGACGACCTCGTGGCCACCACCTGCGGGCGCGCCGTCGACGGGCTCGAGCTGCGGATCGCCGACCCTCGTTCGGGCGCGGTGCTGAGTGCCGGCGAGGAAGGTGAGGTCCAGCTGCGCGGGCCGATGGTGATGCTGGGCTACCTCGACGACGCCGAGGCCACCGCCGAGGCGATCGACGCCGACGGCTGGCTGCACACCGGCGACGTGGGCGTGCTGGACGCCGAGGGCTATCTCCGGATCACCGACCGGCTCAAGGACATGTACATCTGCGGCGGCTTCAACGTCTATCCGGCCGAGGTAGAGCAGCTGCTCGCCCGGCTGGAGGGAGTCGCCGACGTCGCGGTGGTCGGCGTACCCGATGAGCGGCTCGGCGAGGTCGGCAAGGCCTTCGTCGTACGACGTGACGGCGCCGCGCTCGAGGCCGATGACGTGATCGCGTTCGCGCGTGAACGGCTCGCCAACTTCAAGGCTCCACGGTCGGTGGAGTTCGTGACCGCACTGCCCCGCAACCTGGCCGGCAAGGTGCTGAAGAACCAACTGAGAGGAGCCTCCGGTGGTTGAGGAGCGAGGAACGAGCGTCTCGAAACCCCCGGAGGGTGACGTGGTGACCTATGAGGTCACGGGCACCGTGGCCCGGATCCGGCTGAACCGGCCGGAATACCGCAACGCGCAGAACTCCGCCATGACCTACGCCCTCGACGCTGCCCTCCAGCGCGCCACCGACGACGACGCCGTCAAGGTGATCGTCCTGTCGGGCAACGGCGACCACTTCTGCGCCGGGCACGACATCGGCACTCCGGGCCGCGACGTGGACGTCGAGTTCGAGCGCAAGGCCGTCATCCACTGGACGCATGTCGACAAGGAGGGCGGCGACCTGCGGTGGGCCCGCGAGTCCGAGGTCTATCTGGGCATGTGCCGGCGCTGGCGCGAGGTGCCCAAGCCCGTCATCGCGATGGTGCACGGCGCCTGCATCGCCGGCGGCCTGATGCTGGCCTGGTCGTGTGACTTCATCGTCGCCTCCGAAGACGCGTTCTTCTCGGACCCGGTGGTGCGGATGGGGATCCCCGGCGTCGAGTACTTCGCGCACCCGTGGGTGATGAACCCGCGCGCCGCCAAGGAGTTCCTGTTCACCGGCGACCGCTTCTCCGCCGAGCGAGCCCGGGAGCTCGGGATGGTCAACCAGGTCGTGCCGCGCGAGTCGCTGGAGTCCACGGTGCTGGCGATGGCCGAACGGATCTCGGCGATGCCGCGGTTCGGGCTGGCGCTGACCAAGAAGGCGGTCAACCAGGCCGAGGACCTGCAGGGCCTGCGGGCCGGCATGGACTCGGTCTTCGGGCTGCACCACTTCGCCCACGCGCACAACGCCGAGACTTCCACCGACTCGCTGGGCGGGCTGGACGCGAAGGCAATGGCTGCCCACAACAAGGCCACCGTGAACAAGGGGCAGGCGTGAACCTCGACTTCACCGAGGCCGAGCTGGCCTTCCGCGACGAGGCGCGTGCCTGGCTGGCGGCCAACGTGCCCGCTGAGCCGTTGCCGTCGATGGACACCGCCGAAGGATTCGTCGCGCACCAGGCCTGGGAGCGCCGGCTCGCCGACGCGCGCTGGTCGGTGGTCTCCTGGCCCGAGGAGTACGGCGGCCGCGGGGCATCGCTGGTCGAGTGGGTGATCTTCGAGGAGGAGTACTACCGGGCCGGCGCTCCCGGCCGGGTCTCCCAGAACGGCATCTTCCTGCTCGCCCCGATCATCTTCGACCATGGCACGCCCGAGCAGCAGCGCCGCTTCCTGCCGTCGATGGGCACCGGAGAACGGATCTGGGCGCAGGCCTGGTCCGAGCCCGAAGCCGGGTCCGACCTGGCGTCCCTGCGGTCCACCGCGACCCGGGTCGACCCTTCGACAGGCTCAGGACAGGTGGGGGGATGGCGGCTCAACGGGCAGAAGACCTGGTCGTCGCGGGCGTCGTACGCGCACTGGGGCTTCGGCCTGTTCCGCTCCGATCCGGAGTCGACCCGGCACCACGGGCTGACCTACTTCCTGTTCCCGCTCGATGCTTCGGGGGTCACGGTCCGGCCGATCGCACAGCTCGACGGCGAAGCCGGCTTCGCCGAGATCTTCCTCGACGACGTGTTCGTGCCCGACACCGACGTGCTCGGCGCGCCGGGCGACGGCTGGCGGGTGGCGATGTCCACCGCCGGGAACGAGCGCGGACTCTCCCTGCGGTCGCCCGGACGGTTCTGTGCCGCCGCGGACCGCCTCGTGGGCCTGTATGCAGGTTCGTCAGACCCGAGGTCTGCCGATGACGTCGTGGACGCGTGGATCGCGGCGCAGGCCTACCGGCTCTACACCTGGGGCACCGTCACGCGCCTCGCTGGCGGCGGCGACATGGGTGCGGCGGGGTCGGTCAACAAGGTCTTCTGGTCCGAGCTCGACATCGCGCTGCACGAGACGGCCCTGGACGTGCTCGGTCCCGAGGCCGAGGTCGAGTCCAGCTGGACCGACGGCTACCTCTTCTCGCTCTCCGGCCCGATCTATGCCGGGACCAACGAGATCCAGCGCAACATCGTCGCCGAGCGCATCCTCGGCCTCCCCAAGGAGGTGCGCGGATGAAGTTCGAGCTCACCGACGAGCAGCGTGACTTCGCGGCATCGCTCGATGCCCTGCTCGCCTCCTCCGACTCGGTCGCCGTGGCCCGCGCCTGGGCCGCCGGCGACCACGCTCCGGGTCTCAAGCTGTGGGCACGGCTGGCCGACCAGGGCGTCCAGGCGCTGCTGGTCCCGGAGCACCGGGACGGCCTGGGGGCCACCCCCGTCGAGCTGGTCCTCGCCTTCGAGGCGCTGGGTCGGCACTGTGTTCCCGGGCCGTGGGTCGAGACGGCCGCCTATCTGCGGGTGGGTGACGGGTCCGTCGCGACCGTCGCGGCGCCGCCGCTCACGCCGTACGCCCTGGATGCCGACATCGCTGACACCGTGCTCGTGGCCACGCCGGATGGCCTGCGCTCCGGCACGGTCGGCGAACCGGTCACCTCGATCGATCCCGCCCGGAGGCTGTTCGTGGTCACGCCGGGCGAGGTCTCCGCTGAGCTCGCGGAGGACGCCTTCGACCTGGCCGCGCTGGCGACCGCTGCTCAGCTGCTCGGCGCCGGGGAGCGGGTGCTCGCCGACTCGGTCACCTACGTGAAGCAGCGCACCCAGTTCGGACGCCCGATCGGGTCCTACCAGGCGATCAAGCACCAGCTCGCCGACGTGCGCATCGCGCTCGACTTCGCCCGGCCGCTGGTCTGGGGAGCGGCCTTGGACCCGACGGCACGGGACGTGTCGGCGGCCAAGGTTGCTGCTGGCGACGCGGCGTACCTCGCCGCACGAGTGGCTCTGCAGGTCCATGGCGCGATCGGGTACACCGCCGAGTACGACCTGAGCCTGTGGCTGGTGAAGATCCGCGCCCTGCAGTCCGCCTGGGGAACGAATGCCTGGCACCGCGCGCGCATCCTCGAGTCGCTGGTGAGCAAGCGATGACCCCCGAGCAGGACGAGCTGGTCAGCACCGTCCGGTCGGTGCTGGCCAAGCGCGCCGACAGCGCCGCGGTCCGGGCGTCCATCGACTCGCCTGAGGGGTACGACGTGTCCCTGTGGCGGCTGCTCTGCGACCAGATCGGCGTGGCTGCACTCGCCATCCCCGAGGAGTACGACGGTGCCGGAGCCACGCTCGTCGAGGCGTGCCTCGTGCTCGAGGAGCTCGGCTATTCGCTCGCGCCCTCGCCCCTGCTCGCGAACCTGATCGCGGGGCAGGCTCTGCTGGGAGCCAATCTGACGGGAACCCGAGCGACCGACCTGCTCGCGCGCGTCGCCGCTGGGGAGGTGGCTGCCGTTCAGGTAACTAACCGGTTAGTTACTTCCGCCGACACCCTGGTCCTCGACGGGGCGGACGCCACGATCCTGATCGCCGAACAGGACGGGCGCCTGGTCAGCGTCGATCCCGAAGCCGCCCATCGTGAGCCGCTCCCCACGATGGACCAGTGTCTGCGCCTTGCGCGGGTCGACCTCGCCGGGGCCACCTTGACTGATCTCGGCTCCACCGAGTCGGCCCTCGAGCAAGCCAGGCTCGTGGCCCTCGTCGGCATCGCCGCGCTACAGGCCGGAGTGGCGCGACGCGGCCTGGAGATGACGGTCGCCTACAGCAAGGAGCGGGTGCAGTTCGGCCGGCCGATCGGCTCGTTCCAGGCGCTCAAGCACCGGATGGCCGACCTGCTGGTGCTCGTCGAGATGTCGCGCTCGGCCTACCTCGCGGCGGCCCAGGCCCTCGCCGACGGCGACCCGGACCGGGCGGAACAGGCCTCGATCGCGAAGTCCTACTGCGGCGATGCCCTCAACCGGGTCGCGTCGGAGACCGTCCAGCTCCACGGTGGCATCGGCGTGACCTGGGAGCACGATGCCCAGCTGGTCTTCAAACGGGCCCACGCCCTCAACCAGCTCTTCGGCGCTCCCCATCACCATCGGGCCGCCCTGCCCCTCTGACCCGCTACGAGGACGGCTCAACGGGTGGAGTGGTAGGCCCCGCGATAGAAGAGCAACGGGTCGGCGTCGACACCCACCTGGAGATCCTGGACCTTGCCGATGACGAGGTAGTGATCACCGACCTCGTGGACCGCGTGCACGGTGCAGTCGATGTGCCCGATCACCCCGTCGAGCACCGGAGCCCCTGTGCTGCCCGCCGTCCACGCGACGCCCGCGAACTTGTCGAGGCCCTTGGTGGCAAACGTGGTGGACAGGTCCTGCTGGGACTCGGCGAGGAAGTTCACGGTGAAGTGGCCGGCTCGCTGCATCATCGGCCAGGCCCGCGAGGTCTTGGCCGGGATGAACATCACCAGCGGCGGATGCAGCGAGACACTCGCGAACGACTGGCAGGTCATGCCGACCGGCTCACCACCGGACACCGAGGTCACCACCGTGACGCCCGAGCAGAACCGCGACAGGGTGTCGCGGAAGCTCCGGGCCGCGGCCTGCGCAGCCGGGTCGTCGGGCGGGAAGGTCGAGGTCTCCCCCGGCCACAGCCCACCGTCGAAGCTGCCGAGGAACGAGTCGATCAGCTCCTGGGGCGGCCAGGTCGCCGCCGCGTCGGAGCTCATCCCGTCGGGGACCTCGGCATGCGACATGGGGCCAGTCTCCATGTGGCCAGTCTCCACCGTCATCGGCGCGGGCTCGATCACTGTCCGCCGAAGACGTGTCCCCAGTAGGACACCGCCGTCGACTCGCGGGCGACCCAGCGGGAGTCATCGACCTGTAGGCCCTCGGTGCCGAACTCGACATCGAAACCCGCGGGCGACTTCACGTAGAACGACACCATCTCGTCGTTCATGTGCCGACCGAGCGTGGCCGAGAGCGGCGCCCTGTGCTTGCGCACCCGCTCGAGCGCCCGGCCCACGTCGTCGAGCTTGTCGACCTCGAGCATGATGTGCACGCACTTGCTCGGGTTCGGCATCGGCAGGAACGCCAGGCTGTGGTGCCGCGGGTTGATCCCGAGGAAGCGCAGCCAGACCTTCGACCCGGGCTCCTTGCCCACGAACTCACCCGGCATCGACATCGAGTCCCGCAGCCGGAAGCCGAGCACGTCGCGATAGAAGCGCAGCGCCTCCACGTCGTCGCTGACGGGTACGACGATGTGCCCCATCCCCTGGTCGCCGGTGACGAACTTCGCGGCGTACGGCGTGACCACCGGGCGCGACTCGTAGGTGATCCCGTGGAACAGCTCGAAGACGTTCTCGAACGGGTCAGCGAACCGGATCAGCTCCTGCACCCGGCGCTCGGCGAGCTCCTCGGGCGTGCCCTCGACGAAGTCGACGCCGGCCTTGGTCAGGTGCTCGCGGGCAGCCTGCAGGGCCTCGTGATCGGCCAGCTCCCAGCCGGTCGCCTCCAGCCGGTCGACGTCGGAGGGGAACACGACGAGCCGGGCCGACACCTCGTCGATGCGGTAGTAGAGGTTGCCCTCGGTCGGGCCGCGGCCCGCGGCCAGGCCGAGCACCTTCTCGGCGAAGCCCTGCCACGCGGACAGGTCGGTGGAGGCCACGCGGACGTAGCCCATGCTCTTGACGTCGATGGTCATGACCGACTCCTCTCGACGTGGCTCTTCAGGAACGCGGTGGCCACCTGGCGGAACTCCTCGGCGGCCTCGATCTGGGCCCAGTGACCGCAGTTGGGAAAGACGTGCAGCTGCGCCTTCGGGATCAGCTTGAGCGCGACCAGCGCACCGTCGAGCGGGTTGACCCGGTCCTCACGACCCCACGTGAGCAACGTGTGCTGACGCACCCGGTGCGCCTCACGCCACAGCATGCCGTCCTCGTAGGTGTCGGGATTCCAGAACGACATCCCCATCGCGCGCATGGCGTCCTGGGCGCCCGGAGCGGTCGCGTCGGCAAACCGCTCCTCGACCAGCTCATCGGTGACCAGGGCCTGGTTGACGACCATGGTGGAGATGAACGCGCGCAGGGCCTCGCGGGTCGGCTGGGCCCCGAAGTCCATCAGCCGCTGCACACCCTCGGTCGGGTCGGCGTGGAAGAGATTGAGCGAGAGCCCGCCGGGTCCCATCAGCACGAGTCGGGCGACCCGCTGGGGGTGCTCGAGCGCCAGCCGCATCGCCGTACCGCCACCCAGGCTGTTGCCCAGGACGTGGAACCGGTCGACCCCCAGCGCGTCGAGCACGCCGATGACGTGCGCAGCAGCGTGGCGGTAGTAGTTGCCCACCACCGGCGGCTTGTCGCTGGCGCCGAAGCCGGGCTGGTCGATCAGGATCGTGCGGAAGTCCGCAGCGAACCCGGGCAGCGCCGACCCGAAGTTGGACCAGGACGAGGCACCCGGGCCGCCACCGTGGAGGAGCACGAGCGGCAAGCTCGCTGGTTGAGGAGCCGAGGAACGAGGCGTCTCGAAGCCACTCGAAGCGCTGTCGTAGTAGGCGATCCGGCTGCCGTTGACCTCGACGAACTGCTGGAGGTCAGCCTTCTCGAGAGTCACGCTCAGTACATCCCCGGGTCGACCTTGTGCCCGAACTCCGAGGCGCCGAACATCTGCAGCGCACGCTCGGGGTCGTTGGCGGCGTGCACGCGACCCGCGTGGGCGTCGCGCCAGGCCCGCTGCAGATACGTGCCCTCGGCGAGCGCCCGGCCACCCGACGCCTCGAACAGGGCGTCGATCGCGTCGATGGCTCGCTGGGTGCCGAGCACCTGGTCACGACGTACGCGAAGGCGCAGCGACAGCGGGATCTGCTCGCCCTTGGCGACCAGCGCCTGCTCGTCGCGGATGTTGTTGACCAGCAGCGCCCAGGCCGCGTCGATCTCCGACGACGCCCGCGCGATGCGCACCGCGGCGAAGGGGTCGAGCGAGGCCTTCTCGCCGAGGTACGCAGCCCGCACCCGCTTCTGCTGCATGTCGACGTGCTCGGCGTACGCGCCGTACGCCATGCCGACGATCGGGGTGGTGATCGTCGAGGTGAAGATCGAGTGGAACGGCAGCTTGTAGAGGTCGCTGGTGTTCACGGCCTGTCCAGGGCCGAAGCACCGGCCGGTGTCGGACATCGACAGGGTGAACGCCTCGGGAATGAAGGTCTCCTCGACCAGGATGTCGTTGGAGCCGGTGCCGCGCAGGCCGACGACGTTCCAGACGTCGAGGATCTGGTACTTCTCGCGGGGCACCATGAAGGTCTTGAAGTCGACGATCTGGCCCTCGGCGTTGAACACCAGCCCGCCGAGCAGCACCCACGTGGCGTGGTCGCAGCCGGACGAGAAGCTCCACTTGCCGGAGAGCAGGTAGCCGCCGTCGGTCAGGGTCGCCTTGCCGGTCGGGGCGTACGACGAGCTCAGCCGGGTGGTCGTGTCCGCGCCCCAGACCGCGTCCTGGGCCTCCTCGGCGAACAGCGCGACCTGCCAGGGGTGCACGCCGAGCACGCTGGAGACCCAGCCGGTCGACCCGCAGGCACCGGCGATGTCCCGCACCGCACGGTAGAAGTCGATCGGGTCGGACTCGAGCCCGTCGTACCGCAGCGGCTGCAGCATCCGGAAGAAGCCGGTCGCCTCGAGATCCTTGATCGACGCCTCGGGGACCACCCGCAGACGCTCGGCCTCTTCGGCCCTGTCGCGGATGGTGGGCAGGAGGTCACGGACACCGTCGAGAACACTCTGGGAAGTCGTCACACCATGAATACTAGAACACGTTCTCGTTTTGGTCGAGTGACCGCGGTGGGCGGGCACGGTAGATTCCGGGCATCCGACTGCGGAGGCTTTCCGTGAAGCTGCTGATCGTGTCCGACCTCCACTACGGACTGCGGCAATTCGACTTCGTCGCCGACCTGGCGCCGCACTTCGACGCGGTCGTGATCGCCGGCGACCTCCTCGATCTGCGCTCACCGGTGCCGATCGCCGCGCAGGCCGTCGCCGCGTCGGCCCAGCTGGTCCGGATCGGGAGCCGCGGCACCTTGCTGGCCTGCTCCGGCAACCACGACCTCGACGGTCTCGACGAGGCGGGCGAGAAGGCGGCCCGCTGGCTGCAGACGCTGACGGCGCCCGGCGTCCACGTGGACGGCGAGGCCGTCATGGTGAGCGATGCGCTGGTGACGATCTGCCCCTGGTGGGAGGGTCCGGTGGGGCGCGCCAAGCTGGCCTCCCAGCTCTCCGAGAACGCCCGGCAGAAGCGCGACCTGTGGATCTGGGTCCACCACGCGCCACCCACCGGCTCGCGGCTGGCCAGCGACGGTCGCCGCTCCTACGGCGACGACGCACTCGCCGGCTGGATCGCGGAGTTCTCCCCCGACTTCATCTTCAGCGGCCACATCCACCAGTCGCCGTTCACCGGCGAGGGCGGCTGGGCCGAGCGGATCGGCACGACCTGGGTGTTCAACCCGGGCCGCGAGCCCGGCCCGATTCCGGCGCACATCGTCCTCGACATCGACGAGGGGCACGCCACCTGGTTCTCCAGCGAGGGCTCGGAGCGCGTCACGCTCTGAGAACCGTCGGTCGAGCTTGTCGAGACCAGCTCAGTACGGCGCCTCGGCCTCGCGGTCGGATCCCGGCTCGACGTCGGTCCCCTGCTGGTGCAGCAACGACTCGAGCACGGTGTCGACGACAGCCAGGTGGTCGTTGCTGTCGGCGTACTGGTTGCGCAGGTCGGCCAGATAGCGGGTGATCAGGTCGAGCCGACGGGCCAGCGTGACCGCGATGCCCAGCGCGACCTGCGGACGGAGCCGCAGCAGGGCGAAGGGGTCCTCGGCCCGGAGGAACCGGCACTCGCCGATCGCGGTGACGGTCGCGGTGGCCGGCGCGTCCAGGAGCATCGCCATCTCGCCGAACAGCGCGCCCGGAGAGCTGATGATCGAGATCTCGGCTCCCTTGGCGGACACCCGCACGGTGCCCTCGAGGAGGACGAGGAGGTCTCCGTGCCGCTCCCCCTCGACGTAGACGGTCTGGCCGTCGCTGAAGGTCACTTCCGGAAGGCCCTCGAAGTCCTCCACCAAGGCAGGCTGCATGGAACCTCAGGGTAGACCTCACAGCCGTGGCGGCAAGAGAGTCGACTCAGCCCAGCACTCAGCCGAGGACTCAGCCCAGGACTCTGCGCAGCAACCGGTCGGCCACCGGCACCGGCAGATGGTGCAGCACCCGCCTCATGGGATCGGTGCGGACGGCGTACCTAGCCCTCGGCCTGGCCACCGTCGCAGCCGTCCAGACCACCTCGGCCAGCTCGGCCGGGTCGTGCGCCTTGGCACCCTCGCGGGCGGCGCCCTTCGCCGTACGACGGGCCAGCGTCGCGAAGGGTGAGTCGTCGGTGACCCTGGCCCGCAGGACCGTGCCGAGGTCGGCCGTCATCGAGGTCCGGAACGGTCCCGGCTGCACCACCACGACCGGCACGCCGACCAGCATCAGCTCCCGGCGCAGGGCGTCGCTGTAGGCCTCGACGGCGTGCTTGCTCATCGCGTAGGGACCGTTCATCGGCAGCGCCCGCTGCCAGCCGGTCTCGGAGCTGATGTTGATGATCCGGCCGCCGCCGGCGCGGAGCAGCGCGAACGCGGCCCGGTTGACCCGGTGGGTGCCGAGGACGTTGATGTCGAGCACCCGCTGCAGCTCCTCGGCGGGCACCTCCATGAGCGGACCCACGCCGAGCACGCCCGCGAAGTTGACCACGCAGTCGAGGCGGTCGATGCCCGCGAGGGCGGCGTCGACGCTGGCCTGGTCGGTCACGTCCAGACGCAGGGGTACGACGCCGTCCCGGGCCGCCGGAGGGGTGAGATCGGCGGCGTACACCTGCCAGCCACCGGCGACGAACCGGTCGACGACCGCGGCCCCGAGCCCGCCCGCGGCGCCGGTGACCAGCACGCTCCCGCTGGTTTCGAGACGGCCTCGTCCCTCGGCCTCCTCAACCACCGATGGAGCCGGACTCGGCGTCCTGCTTCGCCTTCAGCAGCAGCGCGATGTCGATGAGCTGGTCCTCCTGGCCGCCGATCAGCTTGCGCCGGCCGGCCTCGGCGAGGATCGCCGCGCCGGAGACGCCGTACCGCTCGGCCGCGTTGCCGGCATGCTTGAGGAAGCTCGAGTAGACGCCGGCGTAGCCCATCATCATCGTCATCCGGTCCAGCCGGCACTCCTCGGGCATGGCCGGGCGGACGACGTCCTCGGAGGCGTCGATGATCTTGAGGAAGTCGACCCCGGTCTTCCAGCCGAGCTTGTCGCTGATGCCCACGAAGGCATCCAGGGGCGTGTTGCCGGCACCGGCTCCGAAGCGGCGAACGGACCCGTCGATCTGGGTCGCTCCGGCGCGCACGGCCATCACGGTGTTGCCCGCGCCGAGGTCGAGGTTCTCGTGGCCGTGGAACCCGACCGTGGCTTCGTGACCGATCTCGGCGACCACCGCGGCCACCCGGTCGGAGACGCCCTCGAGGATCAGCGCGCCCGCCGAGTCCACGACGTACACGCACTGGCAGCCGGCGTCGACCATGATCCGGGCCTGCCTCGCGAGCACCTCGGGCGACTGGGTGTGGCTCATCATCAGGAAGCCGACGGTCTCCAGGCCACGCTCGCGGGCGAGCTTGAAGTGCTGCTCCGAGACGTCGGCCTCGGTGCAGTGGGTCGCGATCCGGCAGATCTGGCCACCGTTGTCCTGGGCCTGGCGGATGTCGTCCTTGGTGCCGACGCCGGGCAGCATCAGGAAGGCGATCTTGGCGCGCTTCGCGGTCTGCGCCGCGATCTTGATCAGCTCCTGCTCGGGGGTGTGGCTGAAGCCGTAGTTGAAGCTCGACCCGCCGAGGCCGTCGCCGTGGGTGACCTCGAGGACCGGGACTCCGGCGTCGTCGAGCGCGGCGATGATGTCTCGCACCTCGGTGGTCGTGAACTGGTGGCGCTTGTGGTGCGAGCCGTCGCGCAGGCAGGTGTCGGTGAGCCGGATGTCGAGGTCGCTGGCCGGGTCGGTGTCCCGCCAGGTCCGGGTGAGCCGGTTGAGCTCGGGTGCGCCGCTGATGGTCATGCGAGAGCCATCCCTTCTCCGGCGCGGGTGGCCGCGGCGGTCATGATGTCGAGGTTGCCGGAGTACGGCGGCAGGAAGTCGCCGGCGCCCTCGACCTCGATGAAGATGCTCACCTTGGTGGCGCCGCGGGTGGCGGCCGACGGGCCGTCGAACTGTGGCTCCTGGAGCAACCGGTAGCCCGGGACGTAGTCCTGGACGGCCGAGACCATCCGGTGCACGGACTCGGCGATCGCGTCGGTGTCGGCGTCCGGGTCGACCGCGCAGAAGATTGTGTCGCGCATGATCATCGGCGGCTCGGCGGGGTTCAGAATGATGATCGCCTTGCCCTGAACGGCTCCCCCGATGGTCTCCACGCCCTTGGCCGTGGTGCGGGTGAACTCGTCGATGTTGGCGCGCGTGCCCGGGCCGGCGCTCACCGACGACACGGAGGCGACGATCTCGGCGTAGCTGACCGGAGTGACCCGCGAGACGGCCGCGACCATCGGGATGGTGGCCTGTCCCCCGCAGGTGATCATGTTGACGTTGACCGCCCCGGCGTGTTCGTCGCCGTTGACCGCCGGGATCACTGCCGGGCCCACGGCCGCAGGCGTCAGGTCGACTGCGCGGATGCCGGCCTCGGCGTAGCGAGGGGCGTATTCGCGGTGGATGTAGGCCGAGGTCGCCTCGAAGATCAGGTCGGGCAGCTCGTCCTGCTTGAGCAGCCAGTCGACACCCTCGTGGCTCGCGACCAGGCCGTGGTCAGCGGCCCGCGACAGACCCGGTGACTCGGGGTCCACGCCGATCATCCAGCGCGGCTCGATGCTCCCTCCGTTACTGGCGCTGCGCAGCAGCTTGTACATCAGGTCGGTGCCGATGTTGCCGGGCCCGACGATCGCTGCGGTCAGTCTTCTGTTGGTTGAGCTTGTCGAAACCACTTCACGCCCCAAACTTCACGCTGAGCGGGTCGAACCCGCTGATGGTCGCCACGACGTCGTCGCCCGCGGCGAAGGGAACGAACGGTCCGAGAGCCCCGGACAGGATCAGGTGGCCGGCGCGCAGCGGGTCGCCGAACCGACTCGCCTGGACCGCCAGCCAGCGCAGCGCCTCCAGAGGGTCGCCGAGGCAGGCCGCGCCGTTGCCGGACGAGCGCACCTCGCCGTTGATGGTGAGGCTCATGTCCACGTCGCGCGGCTCGAGCCCCCACAGCGGCTTGCCGTCGGTGCCGATGACGAACAGGCCGCTGGAGGCGTTGTCGGCCACCGTGTCGGTGAAGCCGATGTCCCAGTTCTCGATCCGGGAGTCCACGATCTCCAGCGCCGGCACGGCGACGTCGACCGCGCTGCGAACGAAGTCGAGGGTGATCTCGTCCTCCGGGACGTCGATGTCCCTGGCCAGCCGGAAGGCGACCTCGGCCTCCACCCGGGGCTGCACCAGCGTGCGCATCGAGATCGGCGCCCCATGAACTCCGTGGCTCACGTCCATGTCGGAGAGCAGGTAGCCGAAGTCCGGCTGATCGACACCGAGCTGATCCTGGACCGCCTTGGAGGTGGCTCCGATCTTGCGACCCACCACGCTCACTCCCCCGGCGATCCGGGCCTGCACCAGCCCCTGCTGTACGGCGTACGCCGCGGGCAGGTCGTCGGTCCCGATCAGATCCCGGACGGCAGGACACGGAACCCGAGTCCGCTGCGCCTGAGCCAGCCGCTGGACGGCGGCCGAGATGGCGTCTTGAGTAGTCACGACGGCCATACTAGAACCTGTTACAGTTTTGTGCCATGAAGGCCTCCTATGACGTGGTTGTGGTCGGCGCCGGTGGCGCCGGTCTGACCGCCGCCCTGGCAGCCGCGCATCGCGGACTCGACACCGTCGTACTCGAGAAGAGCGAGCACTTCGGAGGCTCCACCGCCCGCTCCGGGGGCGGCGTCTGGATCCCCGGCAACTACGCCCTCCGTGCGGCCGGTCAGGTGGCGGCCGACGACGCCGAGGAGTCCAAGCGCTACCTCGACGCGATCGTCGGCGAGGACGCCAGCAAGATCCGCCGCGACACCTTCATCGACCGCGGCCCGGAGGTCATGGACTTCGTCCGCGAGCAGACGCCGGTGCGCTTCACCTGGGTCCCGAAGTACTCCGACTACCTGCCCGAGCGGCCGGGAGGCCGGTCGGCCGGTCGCAGTGTCGAGCCGGTCCCGATGGACGGCCGGATCATCGGCGACGAGCTCGAGCGGCTGCACCCGCCGTACACCAAGGCGCCCGCGAACCTGATCGTCACCCAGGCCGACTTCCGCAAGATCAGCCTCGGCCTGCGCACGATCCGCGGCCCGCTGACGATGGTCAAGGTGCTGTTCAACCGGTTCATCGCGGGCCTGCTCGGACGCCGGATGTATGCCATGGGCAACGCCCTGGTGATCGGGCTGCGCAAGGGGCTGCTCGATGCCGGCGTGCCCGTCGAGTACGGCGCCGACCTGGTCGGCCTGCTCATCGAGGACGGCCGGGTGGCCGGTGTGCGCGTCCGCCGCGGTGAGGTCGAGGAGATCGTGCGCGCCCGTCGTGGCGTGATCCTGGGCAGCGGCGGCTTCGAGAAGAACGCCGAGCTGCGGGCCAAGTACCTCCCCCAGCCCACGGATCCCGACTGGAGCACCGCGTCGGTCAACAACACCGGCGCGGGCATCGAGAGCGGCATCTCCGCTGGTGCCGCGGTCGACCTGATGGACGACGCCTGGTGGGGCCCGACCATCCCGCTGCCGAGCGGCCCGTGGTTCTGCCTGGCCGAGCGCAACCTACCCGGCTCGATCATCGTGAACTCGGCGGGCAAGCGGTTCATGAACGAGGCGCTCCCCTATGTCGAGGCAACGCATGAGATCTATGCCTGCGAGGCCGGCGGCGTCTCGGCCGTGCCCTCGTGGATGGTGATGGACCAGCGCTACCGCAACCGCTATCTGTTCGCCGGGCTGACGGCGCGGATGCCCTTCCCCGGCCGCTGGTTCAAGCACGGCACCATCAAGAAGGCCGACACCCTCGAGGGCCTGGCCACCGAGATCGGCGTCCCTGCCGACGCCCTGGTCGCCACCGTCGAGCGCTTCAACGGCTTCGCTGCCTCGGGAGTGGACGACGACTTCCACCGCGGCGAGAGCGCCTATGACAAGTACTACGCCGACCCGACCGTCAAGCCGAACCCGTCCCTGCACCGGATCGACCAGGGTCCGTTCTACGCCGCCAAGATCGTGCCCGGCGACCTCGGCACCAAGGGCGGTCTCCTCACCGACGAGCGCGCCAGGGTGCTGCGTGCTGACGGCTCCGTGATCTCCGGCCTCTACGCCGCCGGCAACGTCTCCTCGGCCGTCATGGGCCACACGTACGCCGGTCCCGGCGCGACCATCGGCCCGGCCATGGTGTTCGGCTACCTGGCCGCCGAAGACATCGCAGGAGCCTCCTGATGCCCATCGACCCCGCCGTCGCCATCGGCGCAGCGCTCCCCGACCGCACCTTCTCGTGGACATCGTCCGACGTCCTCCTCTACCACCTGGCGCTGGGCGCCGGCTCGCGCGACGGCGACCAGGTCGACCCGGTCGCGCTGCGCTGGACCCTCGACGACGAACGCCTCCAGGTGCTGCCGACCTTCGCTGTCGTGGCGCCGAGCTTCCACGAGACCAACCCGCCTCCCCTCGACCTGCCTGGCTGTGAGATCTCGCTGTCGCAGGTCGTGCACGGCTCGCAGGAGATCTCCGTTGCCGGCCCGCTTCCGGCCTCCGGCTCCGCGACCCTCTCGACCCGGATCACCGACGTCTGGGACAAGGGCAAGGCCGCGGTCGTCTGGCAGGAGGGCACCGCGATCTCGCAGGCCGGCGAGAAGCTCTGGACCGTGCGGTCCTCGATCTTCGTGCGCGGCGAAGGCGGCTTCGGTGGCGACCGCGGCACGTCGGTCGCCGTCGAGGTCCCCGACCGGCCTGCCGACCTCGACACGACGTACGCCGTGACGCCGCAGCAGGCGCTGCTCTACCGCCTGTGCGGCGACCGCAACCCCCTGCATGCCTCACCGGCCTTCGCCGAGGCCGCCGGCTTCCCGGCCCCGATCCTGCACGGCCTGTGCACCTACGGCATCGTGCTGCGCGAGCTCACCGACGGCCTGCTCGACGGCGACGCCACCCGCGTCGGAGGCTTCTCGGCGCGGTTCGCCGGCGTGGTCTTCCCTGGCGACACGATCCGGATCCAGGGCTGGCGCGAGGACGGCCGGATCGTGGCGTTCGTCGCCGTCAGCCCCGTGGGCGGGGACCTGCGGCCGGCGCTGGCTGACGTCGTACTCACTGTCCGCTGAGCGCTCGCCGAGTGCAGATTTCGGGCCGGGCCTGAGACGTTTTCGCACGCCCAACTCTTCACTCGGCGCCTGAAACTCATGGCTGCCTGGGCGGATCAGGCGGCACGAGGCACGATGGCTCGCATGTCGCCGCTGCTCACCCCCACCCTGCTCACGGAGCGACTCCAGTTGCGTCCCTTCGACGACGCCGACGCCGATGCCCTGTTCGCCATGCACAGCAACGCCTTCGTGCTGCGCTACTGGGACGCGCCGCCCTGGAGCGAGCCAGCGCGCGCCGAACGCTTCCTCGCGGCGGGCCGGCAGATGGCCGAGGAAGGCACCGGCGTGCGGCTGGCCGTGGACCTTGTCGCTGACGGGGCGTTCATCGGCTGGTGCAGCCTGACCCGCTGGAACCCGGACTACCGCAGTGCGTCGCTGGGCTACTGCTTCAACGATGCGGCCTGGGGCCGCGGCTACGCGACGGAGGCCGCGCGCGCCCTGCTGCTGTGGGCCTTCGACACGCTGGACCTGAATCGGGTCCAGGCCGAGACCGATACCCGCAACCTGGCCTCGGCGGGTGTGCTGGAGAAGCTCGGGTTCGCGCGTGAAGGGACGCTGCGCGAGGACTGCGTCGTGAACGGCGAGGTGTCGGACTCGTGGGTGTACGGGCTGATCAGGCGGGAGTGGCAGCGAGCTTCGCGACCGGCTGCCGCCCGGTGAGTCCTCGCTACCGCTGCCGGGACGACAGCCAGGAGGCTGCACGGACCGCGTTGGCCGCGTAACGGTCGGGGATCATGGCGAGGCGGACAGAGATGACTTCGCCGTCGACCAGGCCCGCGTCCAGCAAGGCTGCCACGAAGTTGCGATCCTTCTCGCGGAGCGCGCACAGTTTCGCGACGCACAGGTCTTCCTTGTCGAGGCACCAGCCGGTGAACTCCGGCTGCCCTGCCGGGGCGGCGGTGTTTCGGTTCTGGATTCTGACCAGTCGGTCGCGCCAGCCCTCGGGCAGGACAGCAGTCTCAAGATCTGCACCGTCGATATGAAAGCCGTGGAGCTCATCGAAGGACGAGAACTCGCCAGCCACGCCCTCGATGAGGTCAGCCAGTCGGGCAGTCTCCGTGTTGTCGTCCGCGATCGGCAGGATGTCGACCTCGACTGACATGGTCGCCTCAGGGGGTAGCTCGTCCTCTCCGAAGCTGCCGAGAATCGACTGTGAGCCAACGACGATCAACTCAGTTCGGCCGACGATCTGACAAGCCGTCCGAATCGCGTGCTCAAGCTGGTCGCGGCGCATCAGCCGGTCATCTGCAATGCATGGGAGCGCTCGCGTTGGGAGAGGAGCCCACCCATGGGCGAGACCTCGCGCATCTCGATCGAGTCCCGGTCCAGACCCGTCAAGACGCGATGGAGCCGGGGCACATCGCCGTCCTGGATCAGCGCAGTCCATCGGCCCACGTTGCGCAGGTGCGGCTGCCCCTTCACGTTGCTGCCGAGGCGCTTCAGGTTGCGTTCGATGGTCGGTCGCCATTCCTCGAGACTGGATCGCGTCAGGTGGGTCGAGAGCTGCCGGTGCAGCCGCCACGACCGCTGCTCAGAGCGGGTGAGGTCTGGGAGCACGTGGCGACGTACAACCTCGAGCCGATAGCCCATGCACGACAACAACCGATCGAGCTGGTCATCGCTCAGCTGAACCTTCCCCGACAAGAACTGGCTGATGCTGGGTTGCCGGATTCCGCTGACCCGGGACAGCCAAGACTGGGTGACGCCCATCTCCAGCATCACCTGACGGAGCAATTCGCCGCGGTCAGACATGGATCAACTATAGCAAAATTTACTAATGACAGGGTTCGCCCAGGACGAGAATGGACGCTCAGGTTGTTCCGGGCGGGCCGTCCAGCACTCTCGGCGCGTACTCGACCAGCTGGATCCGGCCGTCGAAGGTGCGGCTGGCTGTCATGTCGAGGGCGACGTCCGGATAGCCGTCGTAGATCCGCTCGCTGCCGGTGGCACCGGTGATGACCGGGAACATCACCACCCGGAACCGGTCGACGAGGCCGGCTTCGAGCAGTGAGCGGCACAGCGTCAGGCTCCCGATGGTGCGCATCGACCTGTCGCCGTTCTGCTTCAGGTCCCGCACCGCCTCGACGGCGTCCCCGGCGATCAAGGTCGAGTTCTCCCACTCGAGTGGCTCGCTCAACGTCGTGGAGAAGACGACCTTCGGCAGGCCGCCGAGCACTTCGGTCCCCGGCTCGCCCTCCTTCGTGAAGCCGTACATGAGCCGGTAGGTGACAGCACCCATCAGGAGCAGGTAGTCCCGCTCCGGGTCCTCGCCCAGCCAGGCGAGGTATTCCGGCCCTTCCAGTCCCCACCAGCCGGGCCAGCCCTCGGCGGAGGCGTAGCCGTCGAGCGAGGTGATGAAGTCGACGAGGAGCTCAGGCATCTGTCTTCCTCCCTCTGTGCACCGACGAGTGTCCCTCCGGGCGCAACGACCGGCAACCGGGTCCTCGAGCGCTCGCGCCGCGGCAAGAAGCCGGGGACGATGACACTCATGAGGCGCACTGACTCGGCATCGCGGTTGATCACCGCCGCGTCGTCGGCCGTGTACGACGCCCTCGTCGACCCCGATGCCCGGGTTCGGTGGCTCCCACCGGCAGGGATGAGCGGCCGGTTCGACTGGTTCGAGCTGCGGCTCGGAGGCGGCTACCGCCTCGTGCTTACCTACGCCGATCCCTCAGGGGCGCCCGGCAAGGCCACTGCGGGCACCGACGTCGTCGAAGCGCGCTTCGTGGAGCTCGTTCCCGGTGAACGCATCGTGGAGGCCGTCGAATTCGAGTCGGACGACCCGGCACTCGCGGGCACCATGACCATGACCTGGGACCTCGCGGCCACCGAGGGGGGCACCCGCGTGGACATTCGTGCCGACAACGTCCCCGCGGGGATCTCGGCGGAAGATCATGCGGTGGGCCTGGCATCGTCGTTGGCGAATCTGGCGGACTACCTGGCGCGGTAGCTCCCTTCTCACCGCGTCAGCTGGGCTGCCAGAGCTCGATCCGGTTGCCCTCGGGATCGGTGACCCAGCCGAAGCGGCCGACGCCGTCCATGTCCTGGGTCTCCTCGGCCACGTCGGCGCCGTTGGCGCGCAGCTGGGCGAGCATCGCGTCCAGGTCGCGGACCCGGAAGTTGATCATCGTCTGCTGGGCGCGGGAGCCGAAGTAGTCGGTCCCGGAGTCGAAGGCGGCGAACACGGTGGGCCCGGGGTCCTGACGCCACAAGCCGTGTTCGTCGGCGTCAAGGCCGAGGCACTCGCGATACCAGGCGGTCAGCGCCGCCGGGTCGGCAGCGCGCAGGAAGTATCCGCCGATTCCCAGC
>Ga0070698_100001197_pt1 | contig 28790 bp, 32 predicted proteins | sample KBSK1502metaG_FD_65477 | JGI IMG/M metagenome (GOLD analysis project Ga0070698, IMG submission 65477) | Corn, switchgrass and miscanthus rhizosphere microbial communities from Kellogg Biological Station, Michigan, USA - KBS K1-50-2 metaG | ecosystem: Host-associated > Plants > Roots >...
TCGTTCGTGAGCCACGTCCCGGCCACGGTGATGTCGAAGCGCACGTGGTAGGTCGTGTTCGTGGCGAGGGGCCGCTGCGGAATGATCACCTGGTAGTCGTACTCGAATTGCTGCGGCGCGACGTAGAAGGGAAGACGAATGCCGTTCGGCCCGTAGAGCTCAGCCGCGCGGAACTGCACGCTCTGTCCAGCCGAGTACACGACCATGATCGGGTACCCATAGGGTCCGGAGGTGCCGGCCGGGACAGGACTCGGAGACTCCTGCCCGCTCCACGAGGTCGGGATGTTCGTTTGCATGTTCGCGGGAGAGCGGACGAACTCCACGGGACGGATCCCGAAGTTGTAGACGATGTCGCCCACGTTGTTCAGCCGACCGTTCAGCTCGGAGTGACCCCACCCGATCGTGGTCGCGTTCGGATGCATCAAGCCGAGTCGGTGGTACGGCGCGTCCCAGAGCTGGCGCACGCCGCCGAGCTCGGACCCGCCCGTCGCGACCTCGCTCACGAACGACGTGGTCCAACCCTGGGCGATCAATCGATCGCGCGGTCCGTAGCCGGTGTAGTACGGCAAACCGGCGGTCTCGAAGTGCCCGAGGACACCGTTCGCGCTGTTGTAGTTCGCGTGGTTCTGCGCGGCCTGCTGGAGTCGCCCGTCCGTCGGAACCGCGGGCGAACCGATCGCCCCACGGAGCTGGTTGGTGAGGAGAAGCATGTCCGTCGCCGAGGCATCGACCGCAGTCGACAGCGGCACGGCCACCAAAGCGAGGCTGAAGGGAAAACTGACAAAGACGCTGAGAAGCGCGGAGCGCGCGAAATCCCACCTCATCGCATTTAGTGAACGGGGTACGTCCTCGCGCCGTTATGTCAGCGCGGTAACAGGGGTTGTTTGTAACGGAAAAGGACATTCATGTGGCAGCGCCGCCCGCCCGCGGCGCTCCACGTACACCACGTGGCTTAGTGCTTCTTCTTCGCGGCCTTCTTCTTCTTCGGCATCTTGGCGATCACCTCCTCCCGTCAGCGGACTTTGGAAGCGCGACTCTGAAAGGAAGCGCCGCGCTTTTCTCCGCGCGGTGATCGCATTGTCCGTCCACTTGTTTGTCTGTCAAGAGCGCGCGCCGCGCGGTCACAATGTCATCGTCATGACCGGGAACCGAGGACGTACTCACCGGCGTCAGTCGAGCGCGATCGATCCATCCGACGCGAAACACGATAAGGACGCAGCGCGACTCGAAAAGTCTCTCGCCCACCTACCTGAGGTGCGGGCTCCATACGACGATTACGTACGGCGTCGTCAGGCGATATACGGCGACGAGTACCTGGGCATCATGGCATTCGACGCGTTCAACAAGGTGCTTTGGCCATACCTCGAACGGCTCCTATCCGACGGTGGACCAGCCGACCAGCTCCGGCGCGCATTCGACTTCGTTGAGGCCGTCGCAACCTCGAGCGAGTTCGGGCGAGGCGCGATTGCAACGGAGATTGGCTGGGAGCTATGGGGGCGGCGACACAACACACGGAGCGCGGAACTCATCCGAGTGGCAGCACCCTACGTGGGACCACAGACCTCCGCGCTCTTCGAGTCGCAGGAGGCATTGATGCGGTCCTACGAGGACATGCGTTGGTCAAACCGCCTGCGGCGCTGGCTGCGATCGCGAGTGACGCCGAAGGATCCCTAGAGCTCGTCGCAATAGGGCGCGATGCGCCGGATCGTTCAACCATCGCGACGCGCCGCTCGGATGCGGGAGCGGGATGTATGTCACGCCGTCCTTCGTGCGCGAATCCCCAACGGCGGACTCGAGTGGGACCTTTCCCCAGAAGCGATCGATCGCGAGGCCGCCAAGAAGAAGGATCACCCGCGGTCGAAGAAGCGCGAGCTCTTCATCCAGCCACGGACGGCAGAGCGCGATCTCGGTCGGCGACGGCCGACGATCGCCGCTGCCCGTCGGAGACTTCCCGGGAAAGCACTTCGTGATCGCGGTTCGGTACGGAAGATGGTCCTCGTCGATCCCGGCTAGGGCGAGCCAGCGTCTTAGCTCCGTGCCGGATCGGCCGCTGAACGGCTGTCCTGTCGTCAGCTCGACCGCGCCGGGCGCCTGGCCAATGATCGCGATGCGATCGCTGATTGATCCGGCGACGATCGGGCGAGCCCGCTCGAGATATCCGGCTGCCACGCACTTAGTGCAGGCGCGGATCCGCGCGTGAAGCTTTTGAAGAGCGCGCCCACGGTCAATCGGTCTGCGAGTCATAACCGTGCCTGGTGAACTAGTTGTTTACAGTCGGGGTGCCGGGATTCGAACCCGGGACCTCCTGAACCCCATTCAGGCACGCTGCCAGGCTGCGCCACACCCCGAAATTTTGCGCGGTTTCGCTAGGGAGTGTAGCGGTGAGGCGGCTCTTCGGTTTGTTCTTGGGGAACTCTCTTTGTGGCTCGTTGCCGGAGCTTGTAGATCAGGTTGCACTCGCGGCAGATCCGCCGGAGTCTGCCACCACGAAGAGCAACACCGCTATAGGCGTGACCACGAACGCAGTGAGTTGCATCTCCCCTTAGTCGAACTTGGGCGCGAAATATGTTCAGTGCCGTACTCGCCTGCGTCCGTTTGACCGCCCCGAGCCAAGGTGTGGTTCGACGCAAGACGTGTTCAACGCCCTCGGGACCTTCGACAAGCCATCGATAGTCATCGGGGTCGCCATGTCTCTCGATGCGGCCACGCTTGCCGAACGCAGCATGAAGTCTCGTCAACACCTGAGCTGGTACCCCGACAATTCCGTGCTGACTAGCCGACACCCGAATCTTGTACCACTGGGGTCCGTTCTTTCGTTTCATCGCACGTGCCAACCCGAAGCATCCTTCAGCATCCATGAATCCGGCGGCCCACGCTCGCTCGAGATCGTCGGCAGCTACCGTTGCGCCGTCAGTCATCGCATGTATGTTGTGATCGTCGCGCTGACGGCGGCTCGCTCGCGCTTTCAGACGACCAGTTCTATAACCGTCGAGAACCTCCGTGAGAGCTGCGGACGCTGCGCCCGCCTTACGGGGCCGAGTTGGCCCCACAGCAATGCGATCACGGCCTGGGTCTCTTCGAGGCCCCGCGTCTGCCACACGTAGATCCCGTAGTCGTTTGGACCGACGATCTTCCCCATCCCCAGCATCGCGGCGCGGAACCGGTGCAAGACCTCCGGAACTTCGCCGTCACCGCTCTGCGGCACACTGGCCTGCGGTCGGAGGTACCGACTTTTCTTGTTCGGGAAGTAGGCGATGGTGGAGCCTTCGCCGTCGAAGAATCCGGCGGCCCATGCGATCTGCAGAGGATCGAACGAACCCAGCCGGCAATCATCCGGCAGCACGTTGGTCGTGCGGGCATTCTAGCACATCTGTTCGAACCTGAGAATGGTCGCGCTAGCGGCGTGCTCCGCTTGGTTGCGCGACGTCGGCTTTCGTCGCGCCGACCGGGACGCGAGGGATCGTGACGTTGAGGCGACTCCCTTTGGCGCCGGCCCTTTCCGCCCAGATGCGGCCGCCGTGCCGCACGACGATCTCCTTGCTGATGTAGAGGCCGAGGCCCATTCCAGCAGCGTCGCGCGCGGCGCGGTCCGGCGATCGATAGAAGAGGCCGAAGATCGCATCGAGCTCTTCCTCAGGGATGCCGATCCCCTCGTCGGTCACGGAGACGCGCGCGCCGCCACCCTCCTCGGGACGAACGTCGATCGTTATCGGCCCGCCGCCTGGGGAGTACTTGATCGCGTTCGTCAGGAGGTTGTTCAGCACCTGCTCGAGATGGTCGCGATCCGCGGTCACGACGGTCGCAGAGTCGCGAGTGACGGAGATCGCGTGAGTTGTGGTCGTGAGCTGCATGCGCGCCGCAACCTCGTTCGCCAGCTCGCCCATGTCCACGTCGCCGTACCGGAACTCGATGCGCCCGGTCTGAATACGCGAAACGTCGAGGAGCTCATCGACGAGCCGCGCGAGCTTCGTGGTCTGCCGGTACACGACCTCGAGCTGTTCGGTGATGCCACGCAGCCCTTCCCCCACGGGCGTGTCGCCAGCTTCCTCGGAAAGCCGGCGAACCCTCCGCAGCGAAACCTGGAGGAATCCGGACATCGCGGTGATCGGCGTCTTGAGCTCGTGTGACGCGATCGAGAGGAACTGTGACTTCATGCGATCGAGCTCCTTGAGCTGCTCGTACCGCTCCTTCAGCTCCGCCGTCGCGTCGTCGACGCGCCGCTGCAGCGACGAGTTGAGATCCGCGATCTCGCGGTTCGCGCGCTCCAGCTCGGCGACCCGCTTGCGCAGCTCCTGCCCGAGGCGCCGGCGCTCGATCCCTCGCGCGACCGTGCTCCGAAGCTCCTCGACCTCGCTCGGTTTGACGAGGTAGTCGTACGCACCCGCGCGAATGGCCTGGATCGCCGACTCCAGCGACGCGTATCCGGTCAGCATGATCGTGATCGTGTCGGGGTGATGCTCGCGGACCGCCTTGAGCACGTCGAGGCCGTCGCCATCCTCCAAGCGAAGGTCGGTCAGCACGAGGTCGTACTCGACGTCGCGCACCATCGTGCGGGCTCTTTGTCCGCTTGTCGTGGTGGCGACGTCGTAGCCATCGAGCTGGAGGATCGCCTTGATCGTGACGACGACGCTCTCTTCGTCGTCGACGACGAGGACCTTAAGCTGCTCGGACATCGCTCGGCGGTCCCTGGACCGGCAACGTGATGATGAATGTCGTCCCGCGGCCCAGTCGGCTGCGCACCCGCATCGTCCCACCGTGACTCTGCACGATGCCCTGCGATACCCAGAGGCCAAGCCCGGTCCCCTTCCCGGGCTTCGTCGAGAAGAACGGCTCGAAGATCTGGGCGATCATCTCGTCGGGGATTCCCTCGCCGGTGTCGCGGACCTGGATCTGGACCGCATCCCGTCCGAAGACTTCGGTCTCGGTGCCCGCGCCCGCCTGTGTCGCGACCGTGATCGTCCCGCCTTTCGGCATCGAGTCCGCCGCGTTGAGCAGCAGATTGAGAAGCACCTGCTTGAGCTGGTCGGCCGATGCGCGGATGCGCGGCAGCGCAGGATCGAGCTGGTTCGCGATCTGGACCCCGCGCTCGCGGACCCGCTTCACGACGAGACTGCCGGCCTCTTCTACGAGGGCGTTGAGATCCGTTTCGCTCATCGCCTCCTGCTGGCGGTAGAAACCCAGCATCTGGCGCAGGATCCGCGACATCCGTTGCGTCTCGCGGGACGCGATGTCGAGATACTGGCGATTGTTCGCATCAGCGCCGAGCTCCTTCTCCAGTAGATAGAGCGCGTTCTGAACAGCTTCGAGCGGATTGTTGATCTCATGCGCGATCGACGCGGCCAGCCGTCCGGTCGCGGCGAGCTTCTCCGAGTCGAAGAGTACCTGCTCGAGGCGGCGGCGCTCGAGCTCGCGGAGGCGGCCGACGTCCTGCATGACCGAGACGATCGCCATGACCGCGCCGCGTCCGTCGCGGATCTCGGTCGCGCTCACCTCCATCTCGAGACGGTCGTCCGTGCCCGGATCGGTCAGACCGATCTCCCCGCGCTTCGACATCGCCGGGTCGAGCCGAAGACCCGCCAGGAACGAAGTGAAGCGGGCATCGTTCGCGAGCGCCGCGTGCGTCGCGCGCGCCGTGGCGGATGCCGGCTTGAAGAGCCGCGCCGCAGCCGGGTTCATCGACATGATGTGATTGTCGTTGTCGACGACGATGATCGGGTTCGGCACGTTTCGGAGGACGAGGTCGAGGCGGTCGCGCTCGATCCGGATCTCTTCCTCAGCGCTTTGCAGCCGCTCGCGCCCACGCGCCAGCTCCTCGCCGATGTGCCGGATGTCCGTCACGTTCTTCAGCACGGACACCGTGCCCCGCATACCGACGCGGAAGTTCGTGGCCGGACTGGTGATGACCTCGTAGATGAGCTCCTCGCCTTCGATCGGGTCGACGAGGGTCACTTCGCGGCTCGTGGTCGCGCCGGCGCGTTCGAGGTTCCAGGTCGAGAGCGCGGCCGTGAAGAGGAAGTTGTTCATCCAGACGGCGCGACGCTTTCCCGCACTGTCCTCGTCGCTGGCCCGGAAGAGAAGCTCGGCGCGGCGGTTCTGCAGGACCATGTCGTTGTTCGAGTCCGTCACGAGAACGGCGTCCCCGACCCCGTTCACCATCCACCAGAGCCATTCCTTCTCGATCGCGTGGGCTTCGCCGGTGTCGCGGAGGAGCTCGACGTCGCGCCGCAAACTGAGCGCCTCCTCGGCCTGCCGCGCGAAGGGAACAAGGGCCTCGACGTCGTTCTGCGTGACCCCGGCCGCACGCGAGAGCAGGACCACGCCGGCCCACTCCCCGCGATGCTCCCATCCGGCCGCCGCGCCTCCCTTGCCCTCCCGCCCGGTCGGCCCGCGCTCCGTGGTGCTCCGGAGCGGCGTCGCGACGATCGGTCCGAGTTTGGCTTTCGCGAGGATCGCTCGGATCGCGGGTGGGATCCGCTCATCTGTGGTCGCATCGCGGATCCGTTCGGTCAGACCACCGCGCAGCACCGCAACGATCGGATCGTCCGGGAGCGCGACCGGGATCACGAGCTCCCTGGCGACGGCATCGGCGACGCCGATGCCGAAGCTTCCGGCGAGAGCGGCGCGATCTTCGTCGTAGAGAAGGACGGCCGCTCGCTCGAATCCGAGACTCCGCATGAGCTCGTCCAGCAGCGGCTCGAGCGTCTCGCGCGCGTCGCGTAGCGGCGCCGAACGACGCGCGCGCTCGAGGACATCAGCCATGGAAGGTCAATCGGTCCGTTAGGCGCGCTCCGTCGAACGCGAACGGGCGGTCGTCGATTCGACCGACGTGGCCCCTGCGCCGAGGCTGCCGGCGCGCTGGCCAGACATAAGACCGAGGGCGTCCGCGTAGCGGAGATACGTGTCGATCGAGGCCACGACGACTCGTGCCTCGACGGTGACGAGGTCGATGCCGACAAGTGAGATTCGGACCCACGCGTCGATGATGATGCCCTTATCGAGGATCCGGTCGAGGACATCGATGAGGCTGGTGCCGCCGGGTGCACGTTCGACTGGCATCGGGTGCTACCTCCCTGGCTTCCGTGATCGCTCGAGTTCGCGCTCGAGTTCCGCGATGCGCTTTTCCAAGCGGCCTATCGCCGTCTGGTCTTCACCGTCGCGTCTTGTCAGCTCGCGGTCGTACTTCCACCAGTTCAATCCGATCTGTTCTGCCTTGTCGATCGAGCAGACCAGCAAGCGGATACGGATGGTCAGGAGCTCGACGTTCGCGAGGGAGACCGAGATGTCCCCGGCGACGACGAGACCTTTGTCGAGGACGCGATCGAGAAGATCCGCGAGCGTCGTCGTCTCGCGCGGAACGGCGACTCCCCTCGCCTGCATGCTCATACGAGCCTCCCCAGCGGGCCAAGCTCAAGGTTCAACTCGGACGGGTCGATCCCGAACGTGCGCGCCATCTCATGGACCTTCTCTTCGAGCCGCATGAGCGCGAGTCCCATACGCTCCACTTCTTCGTCGCTCAACGTGCCTCCTTCCATCCGCCGGACGGCCTGTCGCTCGAGCAACTGTCGCAGGAACTCCACGAGAGTGAGGACGAGCTTGGCCAACCCGTGCTCGACGCCCTCGGGGTCCACGTCCACCCGCTCGGGCAGGATGCCACGAAGTCGCTCCACCTCGCGGCGCAGGTCGTCGAGCTCGGCGTCAATGGTCACTCGGTCCTCGCGAACGTGTAAGGCGGCCACGGGCCATTCAGAACGGGGATGACGTCGCCGAACCCCGACGCGACCCGCTCGAGGTCGGCTTTCCGCTCGAGCGCCCGCTCGGTCGCCACCAGGACGGCCAGAGACACAGCCACGCTGGCGCTCGTGCACGTCTCATGCCAGACAAGGGGTCGCTCGATCGCAAGCTCGGCGACGATCCGTTCGACCAGCTCGTCCGCGCGCGCCCGACGGCTATCCCGCGCGTTGAACTCCGCTTTGCGCGACTCCATGAAGCGCCGACCAGGGCCCGTCCCAGGCGTCGGTTCCGCCAGCGCCGGCCCCTCGCGCCAGAGAAGCGTCAGAGCGATTTCGCTCTTTCCAGCGACTCGCTCGAGCGCCGCATGTAGCGCCTCGCTACGTTTGTCGAGCGACGCACGCGCGGCGTCCGCGCTTGCGAAGGCCGTCCCGAAGCGCACGGGAAGGCAGGGCTGGGCCGCGCAGATCCGCTCGACCAGCCGGTGGTGCTCGATGGCGTCCGGACGCTCGAGCTTCATATCCGGAGCCCACTCGGTGCTCCAAAGGCCCAGGCCCGCTGCCGCCTCCGACCAGGCGAGCCGACGGCCGCGGAGGCCGTCCGATGAAAGCAGAGCCGGGGGAGCCGCCACGATCGCGTGTGCGATGAGCGTCACGAGGCTCGGCGAACCGGTGACTTCTCGAGCGTCTCGACCGCAGTCAGCACCACGTTCAGGCCGAGATAGATGAGGTCGATGCCGGCGACGGAGATCGTCGCTTCCCCCGTCAGCACGACGCCCTTGTTCAAGAGGCGGTCGACAAGCTCGAGCAGCGTGGCGTCCTGTGCGGTGAGCTCCTTCATGCCGAAGCGACGCGCTCGGTCGGAAGTCCGCCGAAGCGATATGCCGGCCACGGACCCGAGAGCCGCACGCGATAGCCCGCCGATGTTCCGGTCGCGCCGAGCCGCCGAACGACGTCACCGAGCTCGACCTCGCGGTCGCGGCCGGCGAGGACGCTGAAGCGCGCGACTGCCACCGCCGTCGGATCCTCGATCAGCGGTTCGCGGTAGACCCGTTCGGCGATCGCCTCGATCGTCGCCCAGGCCTCCTCCGCCACCGCGGCATCCCGCATGCGTCGCTCTTCGCGAGTCGCCTCGTCGCGACGCTTGCCCAGAAGGAACGCGCGACCCGGAGCCGCCGCCGCGATCTCGGCATCCAGAGCCCGGACGGCGTCGCCGGTGAACGCGGTTGACCCCTCACGTTCGATCGAGACGATCCACTCGGCCCGTCCCTCGACAGCTCGCAACCGACCCGCGAAATCGTCCGCGCGGGTGCGCAGCAAGTCCCGAACGCCATCCGTCCCGCGGTAGATCGCGCCGAAGGCAAGGGGTACCACCGCATCCGTCACATCCAGCAGCTTGCCGTTCACGTCCTGATGCGCCGCCGCACGAGGAGCGAGCCAGTCGAGATCTTGGAGCCGGTCGTTCAATGGCTGCTCCTCGTACTCGGACGCAGGGACCACGCTCGTGACCCCAAGGAGGCCACCCTCGACGATCGCTTCCACCGGACCGCCGTCGATGCCGCGAAGATGGGCCCGGGCAATGGCGTCCGCGGAATTCGCCCGCGCCACCGCGTAGAGATAGCGGAGCTCTCCGGTCACTCGAGCTCCTCAGGCACCTCGATGACGACCGTTCGTTCTTCGCCCTCCGCGGGGGCCGACGCCTCCGCCGCCTCGCGCGCGAGCTGCCTCCGGTACTCACGGACCTCGCGCAGACGCGCCAGGAGAACGGCCTCGCGTTCGGCGTACTCCTCCTCGGTGACGCGACCTTCTTCGAGGTCAAGCTGGAGCTCGAGAAGCTGCTCGCGCACCGGCTCGTCGTCGGTCATCTCGTGCTCGGCGTATTCGACGACCTTGTCGATGCAGTACCGGATACCCGCCGCCGGGGCGGTGATCGGGAGCGCGAGGAGCTTGAACAGGATCATCGCCTTACACGCTGGCCGAGCGCTCGAGCTGCAGGCGGATCGTCACAAAGTTGTAGGGCGGCCACGGACCGGTGTACTTGAAGTTCAGCTTCCCCTCGTAGCGCTTGCCGATCTCGTGCACCTTCTGGTCGAACTGCTCCTGCTTACTGCGCGCGACGAGAAAGGCGGCGTTCATGATCATCTTGTCGCCGATCACCTTGTTGGATCGTGACGCGATCGCGGCTTCCTGGAGCTCGTCGTAGATCTCGCGCACATACGCGTCGGCCTTGTCCGCGAGCGCCTGCTCGACGAGCCGCCCGAGCTGCATGCGCGCAAAGTAGGTCGAGGTCTGCTGATTCGATTCGATCTCGGCCTTGAGGCGACGGAGCTCTTCGTTCTCCTGCTCGATCTCTGCGAGGACGGACTCACGATCCCAGTTCACCTTCAGACCGAACTCGAGCTTGTCTTTCATCTTTTGCAGGACATCGCGAAGCGCGTCGTACGTGTCCTTGAGGAACTCGATGGTGTCCTCTTCGGTCTTGAAGAGCGTCCCGAAGCTCATCGGCACCGGCGTAAAGCCGTTGTCGATCATGACGACCTCGTTCACGTGCTCGTGCGTCAGCGCGTTCTCTCGGGTCGGGTCGTAGACCTGGAGCGCCGCGCGGCTCACGACCGCCGCGAGGTCGCGGTAGTGGACCGTGAACACGTCATCGCCCCGGCCGCCGATGCCGATCTTGCCGAAGGTGCGCGGCTCGCTGCACTCGATGATGCAGTACACGTACACGCCGCTCGAGCTTTTCGAATCGCCGGGCGCCGTCGTCGTGATCGTCGTCTCCATCAAACCTCCGAAGCTGGGACACCGAGCTGTAAGAAGTCACGGGTGAGCTCGTACAGCTTGTCGCGATCCTCCCGTTGGGCGGGACGCAAGCCATAGTGATTGATGACCCGTATCTGCGTGGTGAGCCACTCGTTCCAGCACTCGGCGCAGATCCGCGCTTCGATGTCCGCGCCGAGCGAGCCAGGAAGCCCTACCTTGCCAGCGCCCTCACGCTCCTGGCCGCACCGGGCGCAAATAACGGTTGCCACATGGTCATCTTACAAACGGGGCTCACCAAAACCAGCCGATCCGCCCGATCGGGGCGTAGCGGAATAGGGCGCGGCCCAGGACATTCGCGAGCGGGACGGGGCCGAAGGTGCGGCTGTCGGTGCTCTCCTCGAGCCGGTCGCCGAGTAGCGTGCACGCTCCGTCGGCCACCGCGGAGACCCGTTTGACCATCAGATTCTCCGGTTTCCGCGGGTCGCGGACAAGCACGATCTCCCCCACCCGCGGAGGACGCGACATCCCCGAGACGACGATCCAGTCGCCAGCCCAGAGCGCGGGCTCCATGCTTCGGCCGGTCACGGCGACGCGATGAAACACGAGGGCTAGGCTCGCGCCGCGACCCCGTTCTGGACGCGCGTCGCCTTGGGCCCGCCGGCCTTGGTCCAGACGTCGGCGATCTTGTCGATCATCTCGAGGAGGGTCCGAGCCTCGCCGAGATCGAGCGACCCCTTCACCTTGGAGCATTGCTTCGCGGCCTTCCAGCACAGCTCGGTGATCTCGGGGTACTTCTGGACGTGCTCGGGCTTGAAGTAGTCGCTCCACAACACGTCGATGTGGTGCTTAGCGAGCTCGGCACGCTCTTCTTTGATCACGATCGCGCGGGTCTTGAACTGCTCGTCGCTCGAGGCGTTGTACTTCTCGATGATCTTGTAGCAGGACTCCGCCTCGATGCGGGCCTGCTCGGGGTCATAGACACCGCACGGCAAGTCGCAGTGCGCGGAGGCGGTGATGGTCGGCTTCAGCAGGCGTGTCAAGAACATGACGGTCCCCCCATTTGTTTGAGTGATCGAGTCCGTTCTAGCACGACTCAGGGATTCGCATCCTCGAGCACCGCGTCGTATCGGACGAAATCCGTGACGACCAGCTCGCGCGCGGGCTGAGAGAGAAGGTCCCCGCGCTCGCCGCGGCGCGGCGCGAAGACTTCGACTTGGTAGGTCCCCGGCGGCACGACCAAGCTGTAGGTGCCGCTGATGTCCGTATCGGTCGCGGCAAACGGTCCGATCTCGTCGTTGAAGTTCAGCGTCGCGCCCTCGAGCGGCACGCCGCGCGTATCGCGGATCACTCCGGTCACCCGGACGCCCTTGCGCATGGTCAGGTCGAGGGTGCGGTCGCTGTTTCCGAGGCTGACTTCGTTCGCGTCGACCCACGTGCGCTTGCCAAGCCAGTACTCGCTGATCAGGTCGCTGTTGACTGGGGCGAGAACCTGAACGGTGTAGGTCTGGGGTCGGGTCGTGACCGCGTAGGAGCCATCGGCCTTACTCGGACGGCAGATGCGCCCGGTGGGAAATGGCGTGTCGACGCAGACCAGGGCGCCGGCCACCGGAGCGCCGTCCGTCGTCGTCACCTTGCCGCGCAGCTGTGGACCTGGATCGAGCGCGACGTCGATCTGACGATCGCGGTCCATCGCGATTTCGGTGGTGTTGACGCCCTCGAGGACGTGGTCGTACCACTGCGCGAGCAGGCGAACGTCGTCCGGCGGGACAGTCCACATGTAGTAGCGGCCCGCTTCCATGAGCGCGAGATAGGTCCCGTCCTTTTTCGTGCGAACGCAGTCCCAGGGGACGGGCGCCGCGAGGGTCCTCGTGCAGACCTGCGCCTCCTCGATCGGGCCGCTCGGTCCGCGGACCACTCCGGTCAGCAGGACGCCCTTGATCAACGTGACCGCGATCGCATCGGCGTCGCCGGAACGCACGTCGACGGGGTCCGCGTCGTAGCTTGCGAGCCTTCCACTCGCCCACTGCGCGATGAGCTTGCCGCCGGGAGGTCCGGTGACATCAAGCTTGTACACGTCCGACCGAACGTCGATCGAGAACTTCCCGTCGGCCGCGCTTCGGGAGCAGCTCGGCGCTGTCGACGTCGACGGCGGGTGCGCGCACACCTCTGCGTCCCTCACCGCGGCACCGTGCTCGTCGGCGATGGCGCCTCTGATCAGCGAATGCGGATCGAGCTGGACGACGCTCGTGGCATCAGCGTCGAGCACGTCTGCCCAGGTCCTGCCGACGCCGAGGCGCGTAGGAGCGCGAGGCGTGACCACCACCGAATACGCGCCGGGGCGGAGAGTGAGCCGCGCAGTCCCAGCGGCGCTCGTTTCCGTGCACCCTTTCTGCGTCCCGGCGACGGTGAAGGCGCAGACGTTCGCGCCGACCACAGGGGCCCCGGCGGGCGCAGATACGACGACGGCTAGGTTGCGAACCGAACCCGATCCGACGGACGGCGGCGCCGCAGTGGGCGGCGCGCCCGCCTGGCACGCGGCGACAACGGCGACGATGAGGACGAGACACGGGCGAAGCCGGTGCGGCATGCGGTCTATGTTCGCCTAGAGCCGGTCGCCTCCCCCTCACGTTGGGCGGCCGCGAAGGTAGCAAGTAGGTGGGAGATCTCAGCCAACGGGCCCGCGACCTCCTCGCCCTGCTCGCGGTCCATGAGATCGCGCATGGCCTCGCGGATGGGTTTGCCCTCGCTGAGCACGAGATGCGTCTGCTCGGTGATCGGCATGACCACTCCACGCTTCAGCGCCGCACCGTAGGTCGCCTCGGCCGTGGACATGCCCTCCGCGACCTGGCCGCCAAGACGTTGGTTGATCTCGCTCACCGGTACCCCTTTGGCCAGCATCTCGCCGACCGTGCGGTTGCGTGAGAACTTGCTCGTGCAGGTCGCGATGAGGTCGCCGAAGCCGGCGAGGCCCGCGACGGTCAGCGGGTTTGCGCCTTCGGCGAACCCGAAGCGCGCGATCTCGGCCAGGCCTCTTGTCACGAACCCGGCCTTGGCGTTCTCGCCGTAGCCCATGCCGTCGACCGCCCCCGCACCGAGCGCGATGATGTTCTTGAGCGCGCCGCAGAGCTCTACCCCGACGACATCGGCGTTCGTGTAAACGCGGAACATCGGCGTGCCGACGAGCGCCTGAAAGTGACGCGCGGTCGCCGGGTCGCCCGACGCGATGACCGTCGGCGCCGGGAGGCCGGCCGCGATCTCTCGGCTGATGTTCGGACCCGAGAGCACGGCGATCCGAGCCGGCGCCAGCGCTTCCGCCCAGATCTGGCTCATGCGCCGGCCGTCCTCCGCCAGGCCCTTCGTCGCTGAGAGCACCCGGTGGCCCGCGCGCAGCCGCGGCGCGACGCGGTCGCGCAGCTCGCGCACTCCACGGCTCGGCGCCGCGACGATGAGGTCGTCCGAGGCGAGCGCACGCTCCAGATCGGCGGTCACCTCCACGCGATCGGGCACGCGGATGCCCGCCAGGTATTTTCGGTTCTCGCGCCGCGCCGAGATCTCCTTCGCCTGCGCGGGGTCGCGGACCCAGAGGATCACGTCTTTCCCGCCGTCGCGCGCGAGGATCGTCGCGAGCGTCGTGCCCCAGGACCCGGCCTGGAGCACGGTCACCGTCATGAGGTGCCGACGCGCGGCTCGACCCCGCGAACGATGCGCTCGATGTTCGCCTTATGACGCACGAAGACGACGCCGCCGGCGATGACGATGAACAGGAACGTCCACCAGTTGAAGTGGAGCCACCCGGTAGCGGAGAAGAGGAGATAGCCGACCAGGGCGCCGATCACCGAGGCGAGCGAGCTTACGGACACCATGCGCGTCAGCGCGAGCGCGATGGCGAAGAACGCGACGGCCGTCGCCCACGCCGGCGTCGCGACGAAGAGGAGCGCGCCGAAACCGGTCGCCACCCCGCGGCCGCCGCGTCCGCGCAACGTCACCGGCCAGCAGTGCCCCGTGACGGCGAACACCGCGGCGACCGCCTCGGCGAGAGGACGCCCCGCGCTCCCGTCGGCGAACACGAGCTGCGCGAAGACCACCGCGAGAGAGCCCTTCAGGATGTCGAAGATCGCGACGAGGAGTCCGGCGCCCGTGCCCAGCGTGCGGAACGTATTGGTCGCGCCGGTGGACCCCGAGCCGACGTTGCGCAGGTCCACATTCCGGTAGATACGGCCGACGATGTACCCGCTCGAGATCGAGCCCACCAGATACCCGACGAGCCCGACGAGAACGAGCGCCAAAGCGGAGGCCGGCGAGTCGATCACTCGCGCGCTCCGCGCAGCTCGATCTTTATCGGCGTGCCGTGGAAGCTGTAACGCTCGCGGATCCGGTTCTCGAGATAGCGCGTGTACGAGAAGTGGACCGCCGCGGGGCGGTCGACGAAGAACACGAAGGTCGGCGCGGGTCCCTTCGCCTGGGTCACGTGATGAAAACGTATCTCCTTGCCGTTCCGATCACTTGGCGGTGGGTGCGCGGCCACGGCTTCCGTCAGCAAACGATGCAGGTCCGCGGTCGGGATCCGCTTCTTGCGCTCGTCGACGACCGCGACCGCGGCGCTCAGCGTGTCTTCCACCCCGCGCCCTGTCTTCGCCGACACCAGCCGGTGGTCCATCCACGGCGCGAACTGAAACTCTCGCGCGATCTCGCTCTCGACCGCGGCCGTCGTTTCGGGGCTGCGCGCGACGAGATCCCACTTGTTCACCGCGAGCACCAGGCCGATATACGCCTCGAGCGCGTACCCCGCAATGTGCAGATCCTGGGCGGCGATTCCCTCGGTCGCGTCGGTGATGAGGATCGCGGCGTCGGCTCTCTCGAGCGCGCGCACCGTGCGGAGCAGCGCGAATTTCTCGATGCCCTCGTCGATGTGCCCGCGCCGCCGGATGCCCGCCGTGTCGATCAGCCGGATACGGCGGCCCTCGCGCTCGATGACCGTGTCGATCGCGTCGCGCGTGGTCCCCGGTATTTCGCTGACGACGGCGCGCTCCTCGCCGGCGAGACGGTTCAGGAAGCTCGACTTCCCGACGTTGGGACGGCCGACGATGGCGATGCGCGCCTCGTCCGTGTCGGGTTCGTCCTCGCTGGGCGGCGGAAGCTTCGCCACGACCGCGTCGAGGAGATCACCGGTCCCGATGCCTTGCAGCGCCGACACCGTGTGGAGCTCACCGAGCCCGAGCTCGTAGAACTCCGCGGCCTGCGCCTCGGTCTTCCAAGACTCCGCCTTGTTCGCGGCCACCACCACGGGCTTGCGGCTCCGGCGGAGCCGATCCGCGACGTCGTGCTCGACCGGGAGGATCCCCGACTGCGCGTCGACCACGAACATGACGACGTCGGCCTCCTCGATCGCGGCCTCGGCCTGTCGCCGAACTCCAGCCTCGACCTCGCCCTTCCCGTCGTCGAGGCCGCCCGTGTCGACCAGAGTGAACTCGCGGCCGCGCCACTCGACCGTCGCGTAGACGCGGTCGCGCGTCGTCCCAGGCTCGTCTTCCACGATGGCGATCCGGTCGCCGACGAGCCGATTGAAGAGGGTCGACTTGCCCACGTTCGGGCGTCCGACCACGGCGACGAGGTCACGTCTCACCCGCATACCCTACGGCGCAGGGTGGCCGCAACACCACGAAAGCGCCCGCTCACGCCCGAGCTCCCACGCATCGTGGCGGCGCTCGACAAAGGAAGCGACCGCCTCGATCCGGCGCTCTCGCGCGTCACCGACGCGACGGAAAGCGTCCCGCTCCTCTTTGCCGCCGGACGGCGCGCGCTCCTGCGCGGAGAGGGTGACAAGGCACGTGTCTGGCTCACACGGGCGCAGTCGCGCGTCTCGCGACGCACGCCGGAGGCCCTCCGCGCGCGGCTCGCGTTCGAGCTCGGGTGCGTTCTGCTCGACGCCGGCGGGACCGAGGCGGCCGAGTCGGTGATCGCATGGGCGGAGTCGTTCTCCCGGCAACCTTCGAGCGACGTGCTCCACCTTCGCGCGCTTATCGCGGACCGGCGCGGCGAGCGCACCGACGCGATCGCGTTCTACCGGCGAGCCATCGCGAAAGCTGGCTCGGCCCTGAGCCCGCTGAGTCGTGTGCTGGAGCTCCGGAACCTTGCTGAGAGTCTCGCGCACGAGAGCCCAGCGGAGTCGTTGACGATGTATCGGCACGCGCTCGAGACTCTGCGGGCCCACGACCTCGATCCGCGACTCGCGCCCTCGCTCCACAACGGCCTCGCCTACGCGGCGATCTGTGCAGGCGATCTCGATCTCGCCGACGCGGAGCTCGCCGCGGCGAGTCGCGACGCGGTGCGCCTCGGGATTCCGCTGATGCACGCGTACGCGCTCTACAACCGATCAATCGTCGCCGAGCTGCACGACGATCTCGACAGCGCGAACGCGGCGATCGTCCAAGCGCGCGATATCAGCGAAGCGGCGAAGCTGCGCGACCTCGTGGCGTGGTGCTGGATCCGGGAGTCGTGGCTCGGACTGAAGCGAAAGGACCGGGCTGCGGCCGATCGCGCCGCGACCTCCGCGCGGAAGCACTCCGGCGAGCCCCAGGCCGAGGCACTCGCGACCCTCGACGCGATGTTCACCCTGATCGACGCCGATCACCTGAACGCCGCGAAGCTCTTCGGCGACCTCGCGAAGGGTTATCTCGCACGGTCCGACGTGGTCACAGCGGTCGCGCTCCTGCTCTGGCGATCCGTCGCGTATCGCAGAGGGAACGCACTCAAGGGCGCGAAAGCTGCCGCGCGCGAGGCCTGCGCGTTGCGCCGGCGCGGCCCCGTGCGCGTGTCGCCGAGCTGGTGGGCGCGTGAGGCGGTCGAGGCGGCGCGAGTGGATGGCGGCGAGCGGTGCGCGGAGGACTTGCTCGAAACGACGGTGGCAATACTCGACGTCGTCCACGCGACGGTCGAGGTCTCGGCCGCCGAGATCGCCGTCGACGGGAAAGCGATCTCAGACGAGGCGTGGCGACGACGGTCAGGCGCGCGCGTCCTGAGGCGACTCTTCGCGCTCCTCGTCGACGCGTACCCGAGCGGCATTTCGCGCGACGGACTCGCCGACAGGCTCTGGCCGGAGAGCGACGGCGACAGGGCGGTGCGGAACCTCTACGCGGCGATGAAGGACCTCCGGAGGGTATTGACCTCAGCTCCAGGCCTTCGCGCGGTGGCTCGCGGTGGCGACTACGCGCTCCATACGGATGACAACGTCGTCATGCGACGTGGCAAACCGACATGATCAGCGATCGGATCAAGCGCCGTGCGGCTCGGGTTGTTCCGCCGCGGCGGCGCCTGTGCCATCAGCTCCGACTGAAGCTCGTGACGAGGATGCGACCATCCGCGGTCCACGACGCGATGCCCGGAAGCCCGACGGGCTGCGCGTTCGGTGTAGCGAGGTCCGTGAGCGACGACGACGGCCCGCCGGCGCAGCAGCTACCGATGTTGAGGAGATAACGGCCGTCGGCGGAAATGCTCCACGCGTATCCGAGGTAACGCACTTTCTCGGTGCCCCCGAACGAGTAAACGACACCCAGGCTCCGCGCGCCCTCGCCCTGCTGGCCCGAGTCGCGGGTGACGATGAAGTCACCGGTCGGCAAGCCGGAGAGCGCATTCGCGACTCCGTCGATGATGCGAACGATCCGGTTCGTCGCGGCATCCGTGACGCGCACCGATAACGTCGCGCAGTCGATCCACGCGAGGAGGCGCTCGTCCTGAGACCACGCGAATCCCCTCGCGCAGCCACCTGACGAACCGGGCAGGACTCGCGCTGAGCCATCACGGAGGTCGAACACCCAAACCGCCTGCGCCCCGGCGACCGCGACGTAGGTCCCAACCGGCGACGGCACGGCGTTCAGGGGCTGAACCTGGGCGACGTTCGCGATCTGCGCGAGCGGCTCATCCGGCCTGCCAACCCAGATCGCGCCACCGATGAGAAGGACGCGACCATCGGGGAGCCAACTACCCGCGACATACGGCCCGGAGTCCTTGGGGAGCTTGAGCTCCGTCGAGGTCCGGGTCGCGAGGTCGAAGACGTGGGCGGCATCGGATCCGGCGATGACCGGATAGAAGAGCACCCGGGACACCTCGGGAGAAATGGCGAAAGCCGGCCCTCCCGGAACGCGCCATGCCCCCGACGCCTTCGGTCCGGATGGCGCGGTCGCACCGTCGATCGAATACACGCTCAATGTCAAAGAGGGTGGGTAGCGCAGCGCGACGATGAGCAGGTCGATCCTGCTGAGGCCGTCCGTCGAGATGATCTGCGGGATCTTGAACCCTGAATTCGGCTCGGTCTCCGCGAACGTCAGGTTCACTGTCCGGTCATCGACCCATGAGGGCGACGCGGACCTCGGGAGCCAGCGGTCGACCGACGATCGCTCGACGGAGAACGGGAACGTCAGGCTGACTTTCGTTTCTCCAACGCCGTCCACCGCGATCGCAGTCCCGTAAGTGCGTTCGACCCCATTCACCACGACCCGCACGGCGCTCGGTGGGTAGGTGACGGGAGAGGGCGCCGCGGACGGCGACGACGTCGCCGGAGCGGCCGCCGGTGAGGGCGAGGACGTTGGAAGGCTCGGCTCCCCGGCCGATCCACATGACGACACGACCACCACCGCGATGAGGGCGGACAAGGCGGTGCGCTTCATATCGAGACAAACGATCGCGCTGGCATTGGGGGACGTGCTGGGGGGCTTACGCCGCCAGCTTCTCCGCCCGTTCCTTGACCTCGAGGAGAGTGTCCATCGGGGTCGAGCAGCCTCCGATGAGGCCCACGCGAGTCTCACCACGGACCCACTCCGAACGGAGCTCGTCCGCGTGCTCGATGTGATAGGCGTTGCGGCCCTGCATCTTCGCGAGGTTCACGAGCTCGCGTGTGTTCGCCGAGTTCTTCCCGCCTACGACGATGATCGTGTTCACCTGCTCAGCGAGCTCGCTCGCAGCGTGCTGCCGCTTCACCGTGACCGGGCAGACGGTGTTGAAGACCTTCGTCTCCTGCGCGATCTCCGAGATGTGTGAGACCAGCTCCTTGAATGCCCACGGCGGCTGGGTCGACTGCGACACGACGCCGGCCTTCTTCATCCGCGGGAGCTTCTCCCACTCTTCCTTCGTCTCGACGACCGTCGCCTCGGGCGCGAAGCCGAGCAAGCCGACGACCTCGGGGTGTTCGGGTGTCCCAAGGATGATTACGCGGTAGCCCTCGTCGGCGAGCTGTTTGGTGAAGCGCTGCGCGCGGAGCACGAGCGAGCACGTCGCGTCGATGCACTCGAGGCCCTGCGCCTCGATCTTCGCGCGCATCTCCGGCGGGACGCCGTGGGCGCGAATGACGACAATGCCTTCCTTCGCTTCGGACGGGTCCTTGATGACCTTCACGCCGAGCGAGCCGAGACGCTCGCTGATCTTCGGGTTGTGCACGACCTGACCGAGGTTGTGAACCGGACGGCCCGTTTCGGCGGCCGCCTCGGTCAACTCGACCGCTTTCTTGACCCCGAAACAGAACCCGTTCTCGCGCGCGAGAAGGACTTCCACAAGACCAAGTGTACGGGTCGATTAGCGATACACGCCCCGTTGCTCCGGCGGCATCAGCGCGGCGAGGCGACGCATGATCGCGTCGGTCACCGCCTGCGCATCGTCCGCTTTCACCGCGAGGTCCGCGGCTCGAAATGGCTCCCCCACACGGATGAGGATGTCCCGTCGCCAGAACGCTCCGAGCCGCGCGCGTTTGGTCCCGATGACGGCGAGGGGAACGAGCGGCGCGCCCGAATGCTGCGCTACGTACGCGACTCCCGGTCGCCCACGGATCAGCTGACCGGACTCGCTTCGGTGTCCCTCCGCGAAGAAGCCCAGGGGCTGACCCGCCGCCACGACGCTGAGCGCCATCTGCAGCGCACCGCGGTCGGCCTCGCCGCGCCGCACTGGAAACGCGCCGATGGCGCGCAACAGGAAGCCGATGACCGGCGTCTCGAAGAGCTCGCGCTTTCCCATGTAGCGGATGGCGTGACCCAGCGCGAACTCGATCCACGGTGGGTCCTTCCAGTTGATGTGGTTGGCGACGAGGATGTAGCCGCCGGTCCGGGGGATGTTCTCGGCGCCCTCGAGACGCCAGGGCGCGAGGAACGCCGCGAGAGCGCGAACGATCGGAAATCCGATGCGCCAGATCCAGAGCCGCTCTTCCGGAAGGACCGGCGATCCGGCGAACACGCTCACGCGCGAGTGACTTGGAGGACTCGGTCGAGCGCCTCGCCGACGGAAAGCCCGTCGGTCTCGACGAGGATCGCATCGCTCGCCGCCCGGAGAGGCGCGACCGTTCGCTTGCTGTCGAGCTCGTCGCGGCGAAGGATCTCCGTCAGAAGGTCCTGCCGCGATCGCTTCTCCCCGCGGGCAGCGAGCTCCTCCTCTCGGCGACGCGCGCGCTCCGCGGCCGACGCGGTGAGGAACACCTTGCGCTCCGCCTGCGGCAAGACAACCGTTCCGATGTCGCGGCCGACCATCACGATCCGGCCGCGCTTCGCGATCTCGCGCTGCTGGTCGACCATCGCATCGCGGACCTTAGGGATGCGTGCGACCTGCGAGACGATACGGTCGACGTCCTCGGCGCGGATCGCCCAGGTGACGTCGGCGCCGTCGAGAAGCACCGTATAGGCGCGTCCGTCGCGCACGGTCGGCGGGCCGATGGCGATGCGAACCTGTCGCGCGAGCGCAGCGAGGCGCTCGGCGTCGTCAGGATCGATGCCACGTCGGAGCGCGGCGAGCGCGATCGCGCGGTACATCGCGCCCGTGTCGAGGAAGAGATACCCGAGGCGCTCGGCGACGAGCGCGCCGATCGTGCTCTTCCCGGCTCCGGCCGGCCCATCGATCGCCACGGTGCGCGGTGTCGCCACTAGGTCCCTCCGAGCGCGCGGATCTCGCGCGACGTGAGCTCGCGCCACGCTCCGGGCCGGAGACGACCGAGCTCGAGCGGACCGAGGCGCACGCGACGGAGCCGCAGCACGCGAAGCCCGACCGCGGCGCACATGCGTCGCACTTGGCGCTTCCATCCGGTGTTCAGGACCATGCGAACGGTCGACCCGCGCGGGCCGCCGGCCACGGAGACGCGCGCCGCGCGCGCCACGCCTTCCTCGAGCGGGACGCCCCGGCGGAGCGCGGCGACGGATGCGGGCGGGACGGGCCCAGCGACGGTCACCTCGTACTCGCGCTCGTGGCCGTAACGCGGATGCAGCACCCGCTCGGCCCAGCCGCCGTCGTTCGTAAGGAGCACGAGTCCTTCGGAGTCCTCGTCGAGCCGGCCGACGGGATAGACGCGCTCGCGCGCACCGAGGATCTCGACGACCGTTGGACGGCCGCGCTCGTCGTGGGCTGTCGACACGATCCCGCGCGGCTTGTTCAGCAGCACGTAGCGGTGTGGGGCGGGCGGCGCGACCGCGCGGCCATCGACCTCGATCCGTGCATCGGGTGCGACCCTGGTGCCCATCTCGCGGATCACCTCGCCGCCGACGCGCACGCGGCCCTCGCGCATGAGCTCCTCGGCCGCGCGCCGCGACGCCGCCCCGCGGTCGGCGAGCACCTTCTGCAGTCGGATCAACCCGGCTCGCTCGGTGCCGCTGCTCCTTCCAGGACGAGGGCGCCCTCGGGACTCAGCGCCCGCGGTAGGTCGTCGAGGCTTTGCAGGCCGAAGCATTCGAGGAACTCCCATGTCGTTCCGTACAGAATGGGGCGACCGGGGGCCTCTTTGCGACCCCGCTCCTCGATGAGCCGCCGCGAGGCGAGCGTGTAGAAGGTCTGGTCGCAGTTCACGCCGCGGATCGCTTCGACCTCCGCCCGGGTGACCGGCTGCCGGTAGGCGACGACCGAAAGCGTCTCCAGGGAGGCCGGCGACAGTCGCAGCCGGTCGGCCCCGAGGTAGGCCGCGACCTGCGGGGCGTGCTCCGGCGCGGTCACGATCTGCCACTCGTCGCCGGAGCGCTGCAGCCGGAGGCCGGTGCCCTCGTAGGCCGCGGCGAGCTCCGCGAGAGCGTTCTCGACGGCGCGCGGCGTTCCGCCCGCGATGCGCCCGAGCTCGCTCCGCGTCACCGGCTTCTCCGCGACGAAGAGGACCGCCTCGATGGCGTTAGCTAGATCCGATCGGATGTGGCTTCCCTCCTCGTGATCAGAATGTCCGCGAAGAGCTCGTCCTGCGCCAGATCGATGACGCCGCGACGGTAGAGGTCGAGCAGCGCGATGAACGTGACGACGGCGAATCCGACAGTCGGCGTCTCGGCGAGGAGCGTAGCGAAGGTCACCCGCTCCTGCGCCGCGACGAGCGCTTCGATCTCGGCGGTGCGCTGCTCGACCGAGTAGCGCTCGCCCGGGGCGACGATGTCCTCCTCGCGCTGCCGTGCTGCGAGCGCGAGCACGCGCCCGAATGCCAGCGCGAGCGCGTCGACCTCGCCGCCGCGCGGCGGAAGCTCCACGGTTCCGCCCTCACGGTGGAACGCGCGCTCCCCCGCGCGGAGCCGCGCGCCGAGCTGACCGGCGCGCTCGCGGACGATGGCGTACTCGAGAAGGCGCAGCCGAAGCTCCTCCTCCGATTCAGCGTCCTCTTCTCGTTGCGGTTCGAGCGACGGCAGGAGGCTCCGCGCTTTCAGCAGCACGAGCCGAGACGCGAGCGCCAGGAACGCCGACACTTCGTCGGCAGGCAGAGCGGCCATCGCGCGGACTCGAGCGAGATACGCGTCGGCGAGATCGCCGAGTCGCACCGTCAGGATGTCGAGCTTTTTCTCCTCGACGAGCTCGAGGAGGAGATCGAGCGGTCCGTCGAAGCCCTCGACCGTGACGCGCGGCGCCTGCGACTCCATCACGGCAGGGCCTCGCGGTCCGCGCGCGCGAGGAGCCTCTCGTCTTTCGTCACCGGTCGCTGATGATGTCGCGCGATGAGATCCACGACGCGTTCGGATGCGCCTTCCTGTCGCGCGAGCTCCGCACCGCGGCGCGCGTGGTCGAGATAGCGGGCAAAAGTTGATTTGCCGGACGCTAGGCGCGCCTTGACGCGGGGGGTGAACGCCTCGAGCAGCACACCCGCGACACGGTGCCAGAGCAGCGTGTTCACAGGCTTTGCCGCGTCATGCAGGAGGCCGGCGACGACGAGCTCCTCATCCGCACCGAGACGGCGAAGGATCCGCGCGGTTTCGTTCGCGTGCCGATCGTCGGCACCGGCTGCTCCCAGATAGCGGACGGTCTGCTGCACGCGATGACGCACGCCTAGAACCTCGAACCAGTGAAGAGGCCGAACAGGAACAACGCCGGACCGAAGACCAGGATCCGGAGCACCTGTGCACCGAAGAACAGGAGAAGGAGCAGCAGGATCGGACCGTATTGCTGATACGTACGCCAGGTGTACTTCTGTTGCGGCGGAAGGAGCCCGTAGACGACGTTCGCGCCGTCAAGCGGGGGTATCGGAATCAGGTTGAACACCGCAAGGATGCAGTTCCAGAACACGATCGACTCCAGGATGGTCGTGTACACCCCGCCGAGAGGGTCGACGCCACCGAACCGGAGGGGCAGCCCGCAGAGCGCGGCGAGGACGATGTTCGCGAACGGTCCGGCAAGCGCGACGCCGCTTACGCCGAGGGCCGACCGAAGGCGCGACTCGTTGAAAGGCACCGGCTTCCCATAGCCGAACCCCGCAAGAACGATCAGGAGCGTGCCAAAGGGATCGAGGTGCGCCATCGGATTGAGGCTGAGCCGGCCCATGAGCCGTGCGGTGTCGTCGCCCAGACGCGTTGCCGCGTACGCGTGCATGAACTCATGGACGGTAATGCCGAGGATGATCGCGATTACGAACGCGACGAAGCCGATCGGGTCGTCCGCGGCCCGCTGCACCGGGGAGACAAGCCCTCCTCTGAGCCAGGCGTACAGCAGAAGGAGAAGGCCGATGATGAGGAGCGGGTTCATCGATCCGGGCCCCGACCCGCGCAGACCTCGTGCGATCACTCGCAGACGAGTCTAGGTGTGCGCCTCCATTCCTGAGAGAATCAGGGCAGAGCGCTCCGGGATCGGGAGCCTTGGGGGCAGGCGATGAGTCAAGCGGTGTGGACCGGCAGCATCAGCTTCGGGCTCGTGAGCATCCCGGTGAAGCTCTATCCGGCCACCGAGCCGAAGGACGTTCGTTTCCACCTTTACGACCGGCGCACCGGCAAGCGCCTGCGCTACGAGCGCGTGACCCGGGACACGGATGCGCCGACCTTCGACCCTGAGCCACTCGACGAGGCCTCGCCCGATGAAGATCGCGAGGAACCCCGGATCGAAGGAAGGTACGAAGCGCGCCTGCCCGATCCGAGGGCGGCGGCCCGCCCGGTCGAGCGCGAGGACATCGTCCGTGGTTTCGAGATGCCGAGCGGCGACCTCGTGACCGTCACCGACGAAGAGCTTGTCTCGATCGCACCGGAGCGGAGCAGGACCATCGAGATCGAGGAGTTCGTCGATCTCGCGGACATCGACCCCGTCTTTTACGAGAAGAGCTACCACGTCGCCCCGGCCCGCGGCATGGGCGCAGACAAGCCGTACGCGCTTCTGCTCCGCGCCATGCAGGGCGCAGGGATGGTCGGGATCGGGCGGTTCGTGTTGCGCACCAAGCCGCACGTCGTCGCCGTCCGCCCGCTGAAAGACGCGCTCGCCCTCGAGACCCTGTTCTTCGCCGACGAGGTGCGGAGCCCCGCCGAGCTGGTCCGCAGTCTCGCGGACGTCGCGGTCTCGGAGCGCGAGGTGAAGACCGCGCGGCAGCTCATCACCGCCATGGCCGCCGAGTGGGTGCCGGAGAAGCATGCGGACGTTTACCGCGAGGAGCTCCTCGAACTCCTCCGAAGCAAGCCCGCCGCGACAGCCGCGGAGGCGATCCCAGCGGCGAGCGGGACTCCCGTCGGCGACCTGATGGCCGCGCTCCGCGCGAGCGTCGAAGCAGCCAAGAGCAAGGGGACGAAGAAAAGCGCGCGCTCGAGGCGAGCCGGATAACGACGCCCATGCTCCGCTAAGCCGGTCAGACGGACTCGGCGCCGATCGCGTCCCTGAGGAACGCCAGGATGAACTCGCTCTCACGTGACCGCGGCACTTTCCCCCCGCCGCGACCGGCGAGCAAGGCGAAGATCACGAGCGGTCCAAGGAGAAGGCCGAGGGCGATCAATGGAAGCCAAATCATGAAGCGGCCTTCGGCGAGCGTAACGACGGATCCGACGATAACGAGCACGCCACCGAACGCCCAAACAAGGTAGAAAAGCAGCATCGCGTACGCGGTCCATTTCCCGACCGCGACACGCAAGCGGATTCGCGTCGCGGGCCCTTCCCACACCATTGCACCCGTGCCCAGGGCACGGAAGCCGTTATGTCCGACGGTAAGACGGGACACCGTGAAGCCGTCGGACCACACGTATCCGACGGCGCGCCTGGTCGCGTCCGCGAGGGAAAGCCCGAAGACGGAAGGCAGCTGCTCGTTAAGCAAGCTCACGATCGCCGCCGGCCGATGCGGCGTGATGAGCTCGAACTCTTCGATCCACAACGGGTTCCACCACGTTTTTACGTCGGCTAGCGATCCAATGAGCGGCACACGCATCAGCCAGCTGCCCCTCGACAGTGCCTGGGGATGCAAAAAGCTCAGATCGATGGGCGCCTTGCGGGGGCTTGAGGCGGCGCTCACGCGTGAATCATGTGGCGAGCCACGACGTGAGGGCGTCTCAAGTCGGCCCCGAGTTGTCGGGCGCGGTTGACTTCACCACGGCGCGGAGTCTTGCTATCGGCTTGCGATGCGGCCAAGAAGGAGCCGCCGTCGCGGCACGCGGCGAGCGCTCCAGTGGATGGCACCGCGGATCATGGCGATCGCGTCCGGATCGGTGGGCTTCCCGGCGACGTGCACGTCCGCGTAGGGCTGGCCGCGCTCGACGCGATCGCCCACCTTTGCGTGCAGCACAATCCCAGTGCGGTGATCGATGGGGTCGCCCTTCTTCTCGCGGCCTGCCCCCAATCGGACTGAGCCGACGCCGATCTGGTCCGCCGCGATCGCCGACACAAAAGCGGTGCGCAGAGCGCGAAGCGTTTCGACCTTCGGCGCACGTGGCAGCTTCGCAGGGTCGTCCACCTGCGAGACGTCGCCACCCTGTGCTTCGACGAGCTCGCGAAACTTCGCGAAGCCGCTCCCATCCGCGAGTGCGCGGTCGATCCGAGCGAGCGCTGATTTCGTGTCGCGTGATTTCCTGCCACGAACCAGCATCTCGGCCCCAGCCGCACGCGTCAGCTGCACGAGGTCGGCCGGGCCGTTGCCGTGGAGCGTCGCAATGGCTTCGGCGATCTCGAGGCTGTTCCCGACCGCCCTGCCGAGCGGCTGGTCCATGTCGGTGAGCTCGCAGGTCACCGCGAGGCCGTGCGCGACGCCGATCGAGACCATCGCTCGCGCGAGCTGACGGGCGGAGGCGAGGTCCTTCATGAACGCGCCACTCCCGACCTTCACGTCGAGGACCACGGCGTGGGCGCCCGCGGCGATCTTCTTCGACATCACGCTCGAGGCGATGAGCGGTATCGCCGGCACGGTGCCGGTCGTGTCGCGGAGCGCGTAGAGCTTCCCGTCGGCCGGCGCGAGGTCCGCGGTCTGCCCGGTGACGACTATCCCGATACGCCCGAGCTGTGCGAGAAATTCCTCCGTCGTCAGGTCGACGCGATACCCGCGAATGGACTCGAGCTTGTCCAGCGTGCCGCCGGAGAAGCCGAGGCCGCGACCGCTCATCTTCGCGACAGGGACGCCGCACGCCGCGACGAGTGGCGCGACGACGAGGGTTGTCTTGTCGCCCACGCCACCCGTCGAATGCTTGTCGACGACGCGTCCGAAGCGCGAGAGGTCGAGCCGCTCTCCCGACCGCACCATCGACGCGGTGAGCGCCGCCGTCTCCTTCGCGTCCATCCCACGCCAGACGACGGCCATGCAGAACGCGGACATCTGGTAGTCGGGCACATCGCCCTTGGTGTACCCCTGCACGAGCGCGTCGATCTCGTCCGCGGAGAGCTTTCCACCGTCCCGCTTGCGCTCGATGAGCTCGACGACACGCACCGCTATTCCGATCTAGGGCGTCCCAATCGTCCCCTCCAAGAGGCGCTCGTGCTTGTCCACACACGCCACCATGCGGACGAGCGCCCGCGGATTCTCGACGGTGATCGGATCGGCCGCTTCGTAGTTCCCCATGCGCGATCCGACCACGCTGACCGTCAGGCGCTTGTCGCCGCGCACCAGCATGAAGTCCTGCGACGCGCCGAAATTCGTCAACGCGCCGTTATCCCCGCTGAACGCCTCGACGTTCGTCATCGCGGTATGACCCTGGCCTTCGATGATGACCGGATGCACGTCGGCGAGCCGCTGCCCGGCGTTGGCGGTGATAGAGCCTTGCGCGATCTGCCAGTTCCGGTTGAAGTCCCGATCCCCGAGCTTGTGAATGCCGACGGTCACGCAATCGAAGTTGAAGTTGGTGAGCTGGCCGTAGCTCGCGGCACCGAGCCTGATCCCTCCGCCGGTACCGAAGCTGAACACGTCGATCACCTGCGCGTCGTCGGTGTGATCGATCGCGTACGCGAACGTCGCGCGAGCCACCACACTGTCGATCACCTTCTTCGAAAAACCGCTCGCGAAGAATCGCATGTTCGCGGGGTTCACGTGGCAGTGCAGGATGCGCGGGATGTCGTAGCAGTGGTCGATCCGCACGAACTCGCCCGAAAGCGGATAGCCACGGCAATGCTCGATCACCAGCTGCTCGCAGATCATCACAGGCGAGCAGTTGAAGTCCATGGCGACGTACTCGCCGTAGAACGTGAGCGCCGACAACGTCACGCCCTGCGCGCTGTTCGTCCGAGACGCCTGGATCGTCGGCGGGTACGGAATGATCTTCTGCGGGTCGGTGAGCGTCTGCTTTGGATACCAGAACTGGATCCCGCGGACCTGCGTCGCGTGCTCCACGATCAGGAGCGGCTGTGTCTCATCCTCGGTCGCGATCACGCTGCCGACCGGCTGCGCCTTCGTCGGGTGCTTCGTCCCTCGTCCCACCGGACCGTGGGCGCCGACGAGGGACACGTTCATCTTCAGCACGACGCCGCCGGTCAATCGGTACGGCTCGGGGTCAGGATCGACGTAGAGGGCCGCGCCGCGGGGCGATGCCCATTCGATGGCGGCCTGAAGATGCGCTCTGTTGACATCCGGCGGGTTCTCGGGCAGCACGCCGAAGTCGCGGATGCTTTTCATCGAAGCTAGATCTTTGCGATCACACCCTTGATGACGTCGGCGAGACG
>Ga0070698_100001199_pt1 | contig 28742 bp, 27 predicted proteins | sample KBSK1502metaG_FD_65477 | JGI IMG/M metagenome (GOLD analysis project Ga0070698, IMG submission 65477) | Corn, switchgrass and miscanthus rhizosphere microbial communities from Kellogg Biological Station, Michigan, USA - KBS K1-50-2 metaG | ecosystem: Host-associated > Plants > Roots >...
TACCGACGGGCGACTTCAAGCACCGAAGCGCCGAGTGGTGCGTCGACCTCACGCTGGGTTCCATCTCGCTCGATAAAGATCAATTTCGGCATCAGGGATTACGGTCCAATGGCGGAGCCAAATCTTCCGCGAGCATCGCGGCGGCGAGTGCAGGGGATGAGCCCTCCGGCATCTCGGCTGCCGAAGCCCAACGCAGCACGACCAGCCCGGCATCGTGCGCGGCCTCGCGCAGCCTGTCAGCGATATTGGTATCGAGTGCACGGGCGAGCACGATCACCGCATGTGTAACCGGACGGCCCAGACTGCGTTCGGCACGGGTTCGCGCCGCCTCGATCATCGCCTGCCATTCGGCTTTTCTCGCCGCGATCCCAGGTACCGGCAACACCCGCTCAAAGCCCTCTCGATCAGAAAGGATGAGTGCATTGCCGCCGACCGAGAAAGCCACCTCTACCGCGGTGGAGCTGGCATCGATAGCGATTGCCGCTCCGGCTGCGCCTGGATCAACCGGCTCTCCGTCCGGCTCCTCGATCTGAAAGAGCCTCACGCGAGGATGCCTCGAGCAGCTATTCGAATCGGGTTAGACGTGGAACGACTCGCCGCAACCACAACGACCTTTCTCGTTGGGATTGTGGAAGGTAAAGCCGTTTTGCAGCTTTTCTTCGACGTAGTCCATCTCGGTGCCGAGGATGAACATGATTGCTTTTGGATCGACGAGGATCGTCACGCCTTTGTCTTCCACGATCTCGTCGAACTTGCCCTTCTCATCGGCATATTCGAGAGTATAGCTGAGGCCGGAGCAGCCACGCGCGCGCACGCCGATGCGCACTCCAACAGAGGGCTTGCCGCGTTTCGCGAGGAGCGCCTGAATTCGCTCCGCTGCGGCATCCGTCACCGACAAGACCTGCCTTCTGGCCATCATCCGTCTGTTCTCCAAATGCCTTCAATTATCGGCACGAGCCGAACCTGTCATCCCTTATGTGGGTGCACTCCCTTGCTAAGCCAGCCGGGCAGCGGCCGCAGCGATCGTATCGGCGGCGAAATCCACTTCGGCCGGCGTCGTGAAACGGCCGAGGCCGATGCGGATCGAAGCGTTCGCGAGCTCATCAGGAAGGCCGAGCGCGCGCAGCACATAGGAGGGCTCGATAACCGCCGAGGTGCATGCCGAGCCAGTGGAGATTGCTATGCTCGGGGAAGCTTCGATCAGGGCTTGCGCCGAAATTCCCGGAAAAGACATATTGAGGCTACCGGGCAGGCGCTGTTCGGCGTCGCCATTTAGAAGCAGCCCGGGCATATGCTTCGTCAGATTCCGGAGCAACCGGTCTCTGAGACGACGCAACCTTTCCGCTTCCCCCGCCATCTCTGAACCGGCGATCGCTGCCGCCCGGCCAAGCCCGACGCAAAGCGGTGTGGGCAGGGTGCCCGACCGCAAACCGCGCTCCTGGCCGCCGCCATCGATCAGCGGCAACAGCCGCACCCGCGGCCGCCGCCGGACATAAAGCGCACCAATCCCTTTCGGGCCATAGATCTTGTGACCGGAGACCGACACTAGATCGATCTGCATCACCTCGACATCGAGCGGGATCTTGCCGAACGCCTGAGCCGCATCGCTGTGAAACAGAACACCCTTAGGGCGACACAGCGCCCCGATCTGAGCGAGCGGCTGAATGACGCCGATTTCATTGTGCGCGGCCATGATCGAGACAAGAAGCGTCCGCTCGGAGATCACTGTTTCGAGTGCAGCGAGTGACACAAGGCCATTCGGCTGGACTGGCAGATAGGTGACCACGAAGCCTTCGCGCTCGAGCGCCTTACAACTTTCGAGCACGCATTTGTGCTCGGTCTGCAGGGTCACGATGTGATCGCGCGCCTGCCCGCCATGCGGATAGGAATGAGCAAAATGCGCAGCGCCTTTGATGGCGAGATTGTTCGATTCGGTCGCCCCGGAAGTGAAGACGAGCTCGCGTGAATCGGCGCTGATCAATGCCGCGATCTCGCCGCGCGCCCGTTCGATCGCCTCGGCAGCGATATGGCCGTAAATATGGCTTGTGCTGTGCGGGTTGCCGAAGTCCTCGGTGAAATAGGGCAGCATTGCCTCGAGCACGCGCGGGTCGACTGGGGTCGAGGACTGATTGTCGAGATAGATCGGCGGCGTGTTGGCGGCCGCGCCGATCACCTCTTCGGGGCGCGGATGGGCAAGAACCGGCGTCATGCGGCGCGCGCTCCTTCGGCAAAGCCGCGCCGGCGCCGGTAAAGGGCGGTCCAAGCCCGCAGAAAATGGGCAATCTCCCCCTCCGATGAGTTCCAGCCGAGGCTGACCCGGATCGTCGATCCGGCCACATCGGGACGAACCTGCATCGCCGCGAGCACGTGGCTCGGCCCAACCTTGCCCGATGAGCAGGCGGCGCCGGCGCTGACCATGACGCCGTCGAGATCGAGAGCGACAACCTGAGTCTCGGCGGCAACGCCGGGCATCGCGATCGCCGTTGTATTGGGTAAACGCGGCGCACCAGCACCGAGCACAACCGCATCGGGAGCAATTTCGGCGATTTGACCCTCCAACTGATCGCGCAATGCGCGGATGTGGTCATACACAGTGATACTCTCTGAGGCAGCAGTCGCGGCGGCGGCAAAGCCGGCGATGCCGGGAAGGTTTTCGGTCCCCGCGCGGCGCCCGCGCTCCTGGCCGCCGCCGTGGAACTGCGACGTCAGATCGAGCCTGCCGGTCACCACGAGCGCGCCGATGCCGGGTGGACCACCGAGTTTGTGCGCCGACAGGCTGACGAGATCGGCACCGATCGCTTCGATATCGAGGGGGAGCTTCCCGGCAGCTTGCACCGCATCGCAATGAAATAGCGCGCCGCGTTTCCGCGCAATGGCAGCGATCTCGGCCACGGGCTGAATGACGCCCGTCTCGTTGTTCGCGAGCATGACCGACACCAGTGCGGGCCGCCTATCGGCAGCCAGAAGCCGATCGAGCATGTCGACGGCGACCACTCCATCGCGGTCCACCGGGATCGCTTCGGATCCGGGAAACGCGTGACGGGCCGAATCGTGCTCGACCTCCGAAACGAGGACACGCTTTCGTCCGGTCCCGTGCAAGGCGAGATGATTCGCCTCGGTGCCGCCACTGACAAAGACGATACCATCAGGGCGTACATCACCGAGGAGCGCCGCCACAGCCTCGCGAGAACCGTCTATTATGTGCCGCGCCGCCCGGCCCCAGCGATGGACCGAGGAGGGATTTCCGCAGCGAGTGAGCGCCGCAGAGATCGCGGCCGCCGCTTCGGGACGAAGTGGTGTCGTTGCGTTCCAGTCCAGATAAGTCTCGGCGCGAATCATGCGGGGCGCGTTATCTGGACTCATCGAATTCCCGTGGCAGCGGCGGGACGAAAACTATCGCAATGGACGCGCCCGCTGATCCCGAGCACGCGTTGCTCGCAGACATCCTCGAGAGAAACCGAGCTCAAAAAAAGGTGGATCTGGTTACCGAGCTCTTCCCAGAGGTCATGGGTCGAGCACCGGGTACGATTGCCGCGGCAGCCGACCGGAGCGCCGGGGGTACAACGGGTTGCGCGGATCGGTTCGTCGACCGCGAGGATGATATCGGCGATGCGGGTTGCGCTGCGGTCGTGGGCGAGAAGGTAGCCGCCACCCGGACCGCGCACGCTCTTAACGAGACCGCCCTTGCGCAAAAGCGCGAACAGTTGCTCGAGATAAGACAACGAAATTTCTTGCCGTTCGGCGATCTCCGCGAGCGAAACGGGGTTACCGTCGGTGTGCTGGGCGATATCGACCATAGCCATGACCGCATATCGTCCCTTGGTGCTCAACCTCATGATCGCGTCCCCAGAAAGGCTCGACCTCTGCTCAATCCTCGTCCCTGCCATTACCACCGGACGTCGCGACCAAGCGAAGCGCCTGCGATTCACCCGCTCCTTGCACTGCCCTTTCCGACTCGAGTTCCGCCATTCGCGCTCTGAGGCTCGTCACCTCGTCGAGCAGCCCGTTGAGCGCGCGCGCGACCGGATCGGGGATGTCCTCGCAGAGGCCATAGGGCTGAAAAGCCGGTTCGGACGCCGATAGTGCAGAGCGCGCGCCAAGCGGACGCGCCCGGATGCCGACCATCCTCGCGCCCTCCGGCACCTCGGCCTGCACCAGCGCATGCGGCCCGATCCGGGCCCCATCGCCCACGCGGAAGGGGCCGAGGACCTGCGCGTGCGAGCCGACAATGACGCCGTTACCTATGGTCGGATGGCGCTTTGCGCCGCGGGTCAGTTTCGTTCCGCCGAGCGTCACCCCTTGATAAAGCGTGACGTCGTCCCCGACCTCAGCAGTTTCGCCGATCACAACACCCATCCCGTGGTCGATGAACACCCGCTTGCCGATTCGCGCTCCGGGATGGATTTCTATGCCGGTCAACACTCGCCCGGCATGTGATATAAACCTGCCGGCGAGAAGCCAGCCGCGCTCCCAAAGCCAATGAGCGAGCCGGTAGTACAGCAGCGCCTGAAACCCAGGATAGCACAGCACGACCTCGAGACGCGATCGGGCGGCCGGATCCCGGGTAAGAGTGGCGTCTATTTCCTCTCGCAGGTTTTTGAACAGCATTGCGATCACTATATGTTAAGCTCGCCGCGGCTTGGCGGTGATGGGCCGAACGAAAATATAATTGTCCGACAAGCGTGATCAAGAATTGAGGGTGCTTCGGACGGGCCCGCGGCCGGCAATATCCGACCGCGTTAGTGGGACTTGAGCTGGATCGAAGATGCCCGATGTAATCATCAACGGCCCAGACGGCCGAATAGAGGCTCGTTATCACCACGCCCGAGGCACGGCTGCGCCGATGGCGCTCGTCCTGCATCCGCATCCTCAGCATGGCGGCACGATGAACAACAAGGTGGTCTATGCCTTGTATCAGTGCTTCGTGCGCCGCGGTTTCTCGACCTTGCGCTTCAATTTTCGGGGTGTCGGGCGCAGCCAGGGAAGCTTCGACCGAGGTGAGGGTGAGCTCTCCGACGCCGCTTCGGCGCTCGATTGGATGCAGACCTACAATCCGAATGCCGGATCGTGTTGGGTCGCGGGATTTTCCTTCGGCGCATGGATCGGCATGCAGCTGCTTATGCGGCGGCCTGAGATCGAGAGCTTTATCTCGATCGCCCCGCCCGCCAACGTCTACGACTTCACTTTCCTTGCGCCCTGCCCGTCTTCGGGCCTGATCCTGCAAGGCGATCAGGACACGGTCGTACCGGTCGAATCGGTTCAGAAGCTGGTCACCAAGCTGTCGCACCAGCGCGATATCAAGATTGATTTTCGCAAGATCCCGGGAGCCGACCACTATTTCGCCGACCGCATTGATGCGCTGGTGACCCACGTCGACGGCTATATTGGCGATCATGCCCGCTTGACTGGCAAACCTGCCAGCGCATCGCAGGGCCGCGGCACCCGCTGAGGCGCCTTATAGCGCGGGATGCCGCCGCGGAGAGCTACCGCCGGGTTGCAGCGGGCTTCAATCGGCAAAGGGGTCGCGCACCAGCACAGTGTCTTCGCGTTCGGGGCTGGTCGACAACAGGGCGACCGGGGCGCCTATTAGCTCTTCGAGCCGCCGGATGTATTTGATGGCCGTCGCGGGAAGGTCGGCCCAGGAGCGCGCGCCGCGGGTACTCTCGCTCCATCCTTCAGCGCTTTCATAGACCGGATCGAGCTCGGCTTGAGCAGTTAGCCCGGGGGGGAGATAGTCGTAGGTCTCCTTGCCACGGCGGTAAGCCGTGCAGAACTTGACCTCCTCAAAGCCGTCGAGCACGTCGAGCTTGGTTAGCGCGATGCCGTCGATGCCGCCTGTCTTGACTGCCTGCCGTACCGCTACCGCGTCAAACCAACCGCAACGCCGTTTGCGCCCAGTGACGACACCGAACTCCCGGCCGCGCTCGCCGAGCTTGCCCCCGATCGCGTCTTTGAGCTCGGTTGGAAAGGGGCCGCTGCCGACCCGGGTCGTATAGGCTTTGGTGATGCCGAGCACGAAGCCGACGGTGCCGGGTGCGATGCCCGACCCTGCAGCCGCCTGCCCCGCTAGAGTATTCGACGAGGTGACGTAGGGGTAGGTGCCATGGTCGACGTCGAGCATGGCTCCTTGCGCGCCTTCGAACAGAACGCGTCGGCCCTTCCGCCGGGCGTCGTCGAGCAGCCGCCACACCGGCGCGGCAAAGGGCAGGATGCGCGGCGCAATTTCGCGCAGCTGCGCGAGCAACTCGCCGCGGTCGACCTCCGGCTTGTCGAGCCCGCGCAACAGCGCATTGTGATGCAGCAGCAGCTGATCGACCCGCTGCTCGAGCGCCGCTGGGTCGGCAAGGTCGCACACTCGGAGAGCGCGACGGCCGACTTTGTCCTCGTAGGCCGGTCCGATCCCTCGGCCCGTCGTCCCGATCTTGCTGTCGCTCAGCCGTTCCTCGCGGGCCCGGTCGAGAGCGCCGTGTGACGGCAGGATTAACGCGGCATTGTCGGCGAGTTTCAGATTTTGCGGGGTGACATCGATGCCCTTGACGCGAATCGCCTCGATCTCTTCCGTCAGTGCCCAAGGGTCGACCACAACGCCGTTGCCGATGATCGACAGCTTGCCGGGGCGCACGACACCCGACGGCAGCAAGCTCAGCTTGTATTCGACATTGCCGATGACGAGCGTGTGGCCGGCATTGTGCCCGCCCTGAAAGCGCACCACGACATCGGCTCGTTCCGAGAGCCAATCGACAATCTTGCCTTTGCCTTCGTCACCCCACTGGGCGCCGACGACGGCGACATTGCCCATCTCGCGCCTCCTTTAACCAATCATGACCGGTCGGCCGTTTTCGAGGATATGATCGCAGCCCAGGCGACGCGCTTCGGCCCGCCAGTCGCCAACCGCCTCGAGTGCCGCGACAGTGATCCAGCCCTCTTCGCGCAGCGCGCGGCCTCGCGCCGGATCAGCATCGAGCGGCAGCAGCAATCGCCGCGGTACAGCGGCGCACGGCAATGTTCGCAGGATCGTGTCGGTGTACAAGGTGAACCCGGTCGCAGGCTCCGGCGCGATGGGGTCGCCGGCATCGTACCGGCCGCCGCGTCCGAGCTCACCGAGCGGGCCATGTGTTGCGATACCGCCAGCAAAGAATGAGAAACTAATCCCCGTGTGATATTCGAAGCCGCGGTTCTCGACAGGGTCGACCGTCACCTTCAGCTCCGGGGCCGCCACCAAGAGCCGGTCGAGCACGGCACCCAGTCGTCCCCGCTCGAGGCACGCTTGCTCCGGTAAATCAAGGTGGTGGAGAGCTGCCAAGGCCGCCGAGGCAGGCCCCGCCGCCGCAAGCAAGCTTCCGAGCAGCTCCCCGGCCTCGCCCGCTACCGCGGCAACCGCGGCAATGTCCTTGTGGTCGAGCGCCGCACGCAAGGCGGCTGCGCGAACGCCGGTGATGCCGTAGGCCTCGGCGACCGCCGGCACCAACGTCGGCAGCGTGATGTCGACCGACAAATATGGGACGCCGATTGCGGCGAGCGCCTCGCCGGCGACGGCGATCGCCTCGACATCCGCCACCGGCCCCGCCGCGCCGATCAGTTCGGCCCCGACCTCGCCGACCTGCCGTTCGGGTCGGATCTCCGAGCCGGTGACCCGGAGCACTTGGCCGGAATAGCTGAGCCGCAAGGGCCGCGGCGCATCGCCGAGGCGTGTCGCGGCAATACGCGCGATCTGCGGTGTCATATCAGCGCGCACCCCGATCATGCGATGCGAGTCGGGGTCCATCATGCGAAAGGTCGCATTAGCCATCGTCGCCCCGGCGCCAGAGAACAGCGTCTCCTCGAACTCGACGAGCGGCGGCTTGACCCTCTCGTAGCCATGCGCCGCGAGCGTCGTCATAAGCTGTGCTACGACTCGCGCCTCGACCTCCGCCTCAGGCGGCAGAAGGTCGTGCATGCCGGTCGGCAACAGGGCCGGGTGTGGAACGTCGCTCATCGGATTCGCAGTTTGAACCACGGAGGGACAGAGGGCACGGAGAAAAGAACTACTGCCGTTCCGGCCCAACGTCGCTCCATGGTTCCGTCTTAAAACCGCAAAGCCTTGACCTGGATTACATTCGGAAGGCTCTGGACGGCGTCCAGGATGCCTGGGGTTAGCGGCTGATCGACCTCGACGAGGGCGATGGCGTCCTGTCCAGGCGCGGCCCGGCCGAGGTGGAAGGTGGCGATATTGACCTCCGCCGCTCCGAGTGCGTGCCCCAGCGCACCGATAAAGCCCGGTTTGTCATAGTTGCGCACGAAAAGCATATGGCCGCCGAGCTCGGCTTCGAGCGGGATGCCTTCGACCGAGACGATACGCGGCTTGTCGCCGGCGAATAAGGTACCGGCAATCTCGCGTTTTCGCCGTTCGGTGGTGACGATCACCCTAATCAAGGTCTGATAGTCGACCGGCTCGGCGCGCCGCGTCTCGCTGACGCGAATATCGCGCTCGCGGCAAATGATCGGCGCGTTGACCATATTCACCGTGGCAAGCTGCGGCGACAGCAATCCAGTTAACGCGATCGCGGTCAACGGTTTGACGTTGAGTTCGGCGACCGCCCCCTCGTACTCGACGGCGACCGCGGTGATGCCGGTCTCGGTCAGCTGGCCGGCAAAGCTGCCGAGCTGCTCGGTGAGCTTCATGTAAGGATTGAGGCGCTTTGCCTCTTCAGTGGTCAGCGAAGGCATGTTGACCGCATTCGAAACCGCCCCGGTCAACAGGAAGTCGGCCATCTGCTCGGCAATCTGCAACGCCACATTCTCCTGCGCCTCCGTCGTCGCGGCGCCGAGATGCGGGGTGGCGACGACATTGTCGCGTCCGAACAGCGGGTTCTTGAGCGCCGGCTCGTCAACGAAGACGTCGATTGCGGCGCCCGCGACATGACCAGTGTCGAGCGCGGCGGCGAGGTCATTTTCGACGACGAGACCGCCGCGGGCGCAGTTGACGAGTCGGACCCCGCGCTTCATCTTCGCGATCGCACCGGCATCGATCAGGTTTGTTGTCGCCTCCGTCAGAGGGGTGTGCAAGGTGATGAAGTCGGCACGGGGCAGCAGCGCATCGAGCCGAACCTTTTCGATGCCGAGATCGATGGCCCGCTCGGTGGAAAGGAACGGATCGTAGGCAATCACCTTCATCCGCAATCCCAATGCCCGCTCGGCGACGATCGATCCGACATTACCGCAGCCGATGATACCCAACGTCTTGCCGGTCAGCTCGACGCCCATAAAACGCGACTTTTCCCACTTCCCTGCCTGCGTCGAGCGATCGGCGGCGGGTATCTCGCGGCACAGCGCAAACAGCATCGCGATGGTGTGCTCGGCGGCGGTGATCGAATTGCCGTAGGGCGTATTCATCACGACAATGCCGCGCTGCGTTGCCGCTGCGACCTCGATGTTGTCGACGCCGATCCCGGCCCGGCCAATGACCTTGAGCTTATCGGCGCGTTCCAGCAGCCCGCTCGTCACCTTGGTCGCGGAGCGCACGGCGAGGCCCTGATACCCGCCGATCCGGGCTTTGAGTTCTTCGGCCGGGAGGCCCGGCAAGAAATCAACCTCGATCCCCCGCGTGGTAAGAATGTTCGCCGCGCGCGGACTCAGCGCATCCGAAATCAGCACCTTCGGCATTCAGAGCTCCGTGGTTTGAAAATGCGGACGGCTCGCCGGTCCGCGGGCCAAGGCCCGCGGACACCTGTTCAGGCGGCTTTCGCGGCGCGGCGCCGTTCTTCCCAGGCCCAGTCGACCCAGGGCAGGAGCGCTTCGACATCAGCCGTTTCGACCGTGGGCCCCGTCCAGATCCGCAGGCCCGGCGGCGACGCGCGATGACTCGCGATGTCGTATGCCGCACCCTCCTGTTCGAGCCGCCGGGTCATTGCCCGCACAGTCTGAAAACGGTCCTCGGGCGACAGCCGGGTGAACCACGGGTCGGTGATCTCGAATTGCGGCGAGGTGCAGGAAAGTGTCGCCGGGTCCTCGGCGAGAGGATCGGCCCAGGAGCATCTTTCGACCCAAGCGACGAGCGTCGCCAGGCTGCGTTCGGATCGTACGATCAACCCGTCAAGACCGCCGACCGCCTCAGCCCATTTCAGCGAGTCGAGCGCATCTTCGACGCACAGCATCGACGGGGTGTTTATCGTCTCGCCGCGAAAGACGCCCTCGATCAGCTTACCCTTTGAGGTCAGCCGGAACAGCTTGGGCAGCGGCCAGGGCGGGGTGTAGCTTTCCAGCCGCTCGACCGCGCGCGGCGACAGCGCCAACACGCCGTGCCCCCCCTCGCCGCCCAGCGACTTCTGCCACGACCAAGTAACCACATCCAGCTTGTCCCACGGCAGCCGCATCGCAAAGATGGCCGAAGTTGCGTCGCAGATCGCCAACCCCAGGCGGTCCGAGGCGATCCAGTCGCCGTTCGGCACCCGGACTCCCGAAGTGGTGCCGTTCCAGGTAAAAACCACGTCACGGGCGGGATCGACCTTGGAAAGATCGGGAAGTCGGCCGTAAGGGGCCTGCATCACCCTAACGTCGGGAAGCTTTAGCTGCGCGACATCGGCGACCCAGCCCTCGCCGAAATTCTCCCAGGCAAGCATGTCGACGCCGCGCGCGCCGAGCAGCGACCACATCGCGATCTCGATTGCCCCAGTATCGGAGCCCGCGACGATGCCTACCCGCCAGTCGGCGGGGATGCCGAGGATCGCGCGCGACCGGTCGATGACTTCCACCAGACGCGCCAGCCCGACCCCCGAACGGTGCGAGCGCCCGACCAGTGCCTTGTCCAGCGCTGCCGGCGACCAGCCGGGCCGCTTCGCGCAGGGACCGGAGGAGAAACATGGGTTGGCCGGGCGCCGCGTCGGCTTCATTCGACGATACCTTGCAGAATGGATGCGACCAAAGGGGGTCGCTCCCCGCGGCGATACTTATGGGCGAGTCAGAGGCTCGTCAATGTGATGCGGCGGCAGGGCGAGGTGTCCCGGCATCGGAGGTCAACCGCAACTCCCAGTATTGCCCGACTAAATCGCGGCCGAAGCTGTGATGAGGCTCTTCGCGAACCAACGAAAATCCGGCAGCCTCGTAGATGCGGCGTGCAGAAACCAATACGTCATTTGTCCATAGTGTGACCTTGCGGTATCCCGATCGGCCGGCGAAGCCGAGGCATTCACCGACGAGTCGGCGCCCGATGCCCAGCCCGCGGGCTTTCGGCTCGACATAGAGCAGGCGCAACTTGGCGACCTCCCCACTATCCTTGATTAACAGTACCGAGCCGACGATTTCGCCATCTCGCTCGGCGATCCAGCAGCGCTCTCGCTTCCGATCGAAGTTCTCGATGAAGGCCGCGGCGATCTTTGCAACTAATGCCTCGAATGTCTCATCTAAGCCGTATTCTTCAGCGTAAAGCACACCATGCCGATGGATAATCCAACCCATGTCACCGGGTTGGTGCGGCCGCAGAATGCAGGTCGGTGCGCGAGCTTTCCCCGCGCCCCCCAGCAGGTTCTCGACCGTCTCGAGCGCGGCAACCAACCGAGCCTGACCCATGCTGCTCAGGGGGTGTAATAATTCCGCTATCTCGTCACGCGAACGGGCATTGATCGTCGCGAACGTCTCACGACCCTGTCCTGTCAGCTCAAGGATCAGCTGCCGCGCGTCCTCTTTCGAAGGGCGCTTTTCGATCCAGCCCCGTTTCTCGAAGCTGGTGAGAATACGGCTGAGGTAGCCGGAATCCAGGGCGAGTTCGGCAGCTAGTTGCGACGCCGTTGCCGGAGTTCGCTGTGCCAGCTCATAGAGCACCCGACCCTCGGTCAGCGACAGCGGGCTGCCGAGCAGCCCCTCATGCAAGACACCGATCTTTCGGGTGTAAAAGCGATTAAATCGCCTGACGGCGACGACCCGCTCTTCGACGACCGAACCCACCATAAGCTTGCTTATATCAATTAATCAATTGACTTTGTCAACTAAATTAACGGTTGCTCCCATTCAAATGAGCCCGGCGATTACGACCCCCAAGGAAACCAGGATACAGTTCACAAGCGAACAGCCGGAGAAGCGGCATGAAGCCGAACGTTCTGTTCATCCTCGCCGACGATCTCGGCTATGCCGATGTGTCATGCTACGGCCGCCGGGATTTCACGACCCCCAATATCGACCGCATCGCCGCCGAGGGCGTGCGCTTCACGCAGGCCTATGCCAATTCGGCGGTATGCACCGCCACTCGGGTTGCGCTGATTACGGGGCGTTACCAATACCGGTTGGCGGTCGGTCTTGAAGAGCCGCTGAGCACTCGAGTGCCGCGCAGGCTCGGCCTCCCGCCCGCTCACCCGACCCTGCCGTCGATCCTGAAGGAGGTCGGCTATCGGACCGCGCTGATCGGCAAATGGCATTTGGGCATGCCACCCGATTTCGGCCCGCTGCAAAGCGGCTACGATCATTTCTACGGCTTTCGCGGCGGCTCAATCGATTACTTCACCCACAAATCCGGCCCGCCGAACACCGATACCGAAGATTTACGGGATGACGATGTAAGGATCCAGCAACCGGGCTATCTGACCGATCTGTTGGGAAACCGCGCCGTCGAGGTGGTCGAGACCTACGCGAAGTCCGAACAATCCTTCTTCATAAGCCTGCACTTCAATGCACCGCATTGGCCATGGGAAGCGGCCCGGCGACGAAGCTGAGGCGCAGCGCCTGTCGAGCCTGTTCCATCACGATGGCGGCACGCAGCGAACGTATCAGCGAATGATCCAGCAGATGGATCTCCAGATCGGGAGAATCCTGCACGCGCTCGATGCGAACGGCGCCACGGAGAACACAATCGTAATTTTCACCAGCGACAACGGCGGCGAGCGCTATTCCGATACTTGGCCGTTCACCGGCAGAAAGACCGAACTGCTGGAGGGCGGGTTGCGCGTCCCGGCGATAATCCGCTGGCCCGGCCATATCCTGCCTGGGATGGTCTCGGAGCAAGTAACGATCAGCATGGATTGGTTCCCGACCTTGCTCGGCGCAGCCGGGACTGCTCCTGATCCTCGCTACCCCTCGGACGGGATCGATCTGCTACCCTGGCTGATGCGAGGCGCGGAGCCCGAGCGGCGCAAGCTGTTCTGGCGGTACAAATCCAATAACCAGCAGGCGGCGCGCGACGGCGACTGGAAGTACCTGAAGATCCGCGACAATACGTTCCTGTTCGACGCCGTTCAGGATCCGCTGGAGCGGGCAAATTTGAAGGATCGCCACAAGGGCGTCTACGATCGTCTGGTCGCGGAATGGGAGGAGTGGAATTCGAGCATGCTGCCGCTCGATCCGCAAAGCTTCACGGCTGGTTTCACCGGCGCGGAACTCGCCGATCATTTCGGGGTCGAGGGAGCAGTTGATGTCAACGGGCCCGGATCGCCTCCTCAAGGTTCGGTAGGCGGTTCCTTGCTGAAATAGATTCCGTCATTGCCCGAAGCCTCGACCTCGGCAACCACCGGCGGCAGCTTTTCGCCATTCCGCCGGTCCGCAACCACAGTAGCCTTAGCGGGCAAAACGCCCAGCGATCGCCGTTCCGATGTAATCACCCGGCCCGATGACGGCGACCGTGTCTTATGGCGCCCCTCGACTGGCCTTTGATCCGGCTCGGACATTTGCAGAGCTCTCTCTTGAAGACATTGCACCGGCTTACTAACTTGCATGATGCAAGTCACTAATAAACCGGCCGATCATGCAACGCACGAGCTTTGGCAACATGCAGTGCCCGATCGCCCGCAGCCTCGAGCGGGTGGGCGAATGGTGGAGCATCCTGATCCTCCGCGACGCGCTGCAAGGGCTGACCCGCTTCGACCAGTTTCAGAAGAGCCTCGACATCGCGCCCAATATGCTGACGCGGCGGCTGAACGCCTTGGTCGAAGGGGGGTTGTTGGAGCGCCGCCGTTATAGCGAACGACCACCGCGCGACGAATATCTGCTGACCGAACGTGGTCGTGATTTCCGCCCCGTGCTCCTGGCGTTACTAAACTGGGGCAACAAGCATTTCGCGCCTGAGGGTGCGAGCGTGCTGCTAGCCGACAGCAAGACCGGCGCTATCGCCGACCCGGTGCTGGTCGACCGGGCGAGCGGCCGGCGGATTACGGAGACCGACTATGTCGTGGTCCCCGGCCCCGCTGCCGGCGAGCAAACCCGCCGCCGACTCGCATTTGCCGCAAAGCAGCGCGATGAGTGACACCACCGTCGAGCGGGCCGCCCTTCCCCTTCGGGCCAAGAGCCCGCTGAAAGCACTCCGCAAACGCCTGGCACTTGCCGGCCTCGGTTTTATTGTCGTCGTCGGGGTGGCCTGGTACGGCCATTACTGGTGGACCGTCGGGCGGTTTATCGAAACCACCGACGACGCTTATGTCGGCGGCGAGGTGACGGTGATCGCGCCGAAGGTCTCGGGCCTCATCGCGCAAGTGGCGGTCACCGACAACCAGGCGGTGCATGCCGGCGATCTGCTGGTCAAGCTCGATGACCGAGACTATCGGGCCGCGCTGAACAAAGCGACGGCAGCAGTTGTAGGGCAGACCGCAACCCTCGCAAACCTCGAGGCGAGGCGGCGCCTCCAGCAGGCCATGATAGAGCAAGCTGCCGCTGAAATCGTTGCGGCCGATGCCGAGGCGGCCCGCTCCCAGTTCGATGTCATCCGTTACCGCCTGCTCGCGACCGATCAATTTGCCTCTACGCAGCGCTTTCAGCAAGCCGACGCCGATAACAAGAAGGCGATCGCTGCGACCAATAAGGTACGCGCCGCCGATGCGGCGACACGACGCGAGCTCGAGGTGATCGATACGCAAAAGCAACAAGCGGAGGCAGCGCTGGCGCAGGCAGTCGCAGACCGCGACCTCGCCGAGCTCAATCTCGGCTATACGGAGCTGCGCGCCCCGATCGACGGCACGATCGGCAATCGCAGCGCCCGGGCCGGCGCCTACGCGACGATCGGCGCGCAGCTGATGTCCGTAGTGCCGGCGCGCGGCCTGTGGGTCGACGCCAATTTCAAGGAAAGCCAGCTCGCCAGCATGCATGCCGGATTGCCGGCCTCGATCGAGGCCGATGTGCTGCCGGGTCAGGTGTTCCAAGGCCATGTCGCGAGCCTCGCGCCAGCGACAGGCGCGCAGTTCAGTGTCCTTCCGCCGGAAAACGCGACCGGCAACTTCACCAAGATCGTGCAGCGCGTGCCCGTCCGCATCCTGCTTGATGACGACGGGTCGACGCTCGGCCGGCTGCGCCCCGGCTTGTCTGTAACCGCCTCGGTGGATAAGCGCCCATCGGGGACCACCGCACCGTGACCGCTGCCAGCGTCGCCGCCCAAACGCGGATACCGGCTGAGCCGGGGGAGTTGTCCCTCTCGGCAAAGATCCTCGCCTTTGGGACGATGTCGGTCGGGTTCTTTATTGCCCTTCTGGACATCCAGATCGTCTCGGCTTCGCTGGGCGACATCGCAGGCGGGCTTTCAGCGGGCCCGGATGAGATCGCCTGGGTACAAACCAGCTATCTGATCGCAGAGATCGTCGTCATCCCGCTCTCCGGCTGGCTGTCACGAGTCATGTCGACGCGCTGGTTATTCTGCGTCTCGGCCAGCGGGTTTACCGCCACCAGCCTCTTGTGCGGCTGGGCCTGGGATCTCCAGAGTATGATCGCGTTTCGAGCGCTGCAGGGGTTTCTCGGCGGCTCGATGATCCCGACCGTGTTCACGACCGCCTTCTTCTATTTTACTGGGCAGCAGCGCGTGATCGCCGCGGCTGTCATCGGCAGTCTGTCGTCTCTGGCGCCGACACTCGGACCGACGATCGGCGGCTGGATCACCGACAATTACTCATGGCATTGGCTGTTCTTCATCAATTTGGTTCCCGGGACGTTTGTCGCGTTGGTCGTGCCGGTGCTGGTGCGCGTCGACCGTCCCAACCTGTCGTTGCTGCGCGGCGCCGATTACGCGGGCATGGCGCTGATGGCGATTTTTCTCGGCTGCCTCGAATACACCCTGGAGGAAGGACCGCGTTGGGACTGGTTTGGCGACGACACGATCCGCGCCACCGCCTGGATCTCGGGGATCGCCGGGATCGCCTTCATCTGGCGCAGCCTGACCTATCCTCAGCCCGTCGTCGATTTGCGAGCCCTCAAGAGCCGCAATTTCTCGCTCGGCTGTTTCTTTTCCTTTGTCACCGGCATCGGGATTTTCGCGACGATCTATCTGACCCCGCTCTTTCTCGCCCGAGTGCGCGGCTTCAGCGCGCTGCAGATCGGGATCGCCGTATTCTCGACCGGCGTCTTCCAGGTTCTGAGCATTCCGCTCTACACCCTGTGCACTAGGTTCATTGATTTGCGCTGGCTGCTGATGACGGGTCTGGCGTGCTTCGCACTCGGCATGTGGAATTTCGCGCCGATCACCCATGATTGGGGCTGGCAAGAGCTGCTGCTGCCACAGGCCTTCCGCGGTTTCGCGCAGCTGTTCGCCGTGGCGCCGACGGTGACCCTGACCTTGGGCGGCCTGCCACCCGATCGCTTGAAACTGGCGTCGGGGCTGTTCAACCTGATGCGCAATTTGGGCGGCGCAATCGGCATTGCAGTCTGCGGCACGATCCTCAACGATCGCGCCAACTTGCACTTTTTGCGGCTGGCCGAACATCTGAACGCGACCAACGCGGCGATGCTCAAATTCGTGCAAAGTATCTCCGCCGCCGATGCCGCAACGTGGGCTGGCGATGCTGTACACGGCCACGCCGCCGCGTTGAAGCGGCTCTGGTCCTTAACCTGGCGGGAGGCGCAGACCCAGACCTATGCCGACGCCTTTCTAGCGATCGGCGCTTGCTTTGTCATTGCGACGTTGATGGTGCCGCTGATGCGCAAAGTGGCGCCGCCGAAGGCCCCGTCCTCGGATGCGCACTGAGCGCTATGCCTCTTCGGTCCCGGCCAAACACTTGACCTGCTGCGCCGCCGATGGCGACGAAGCTTCGGCAGCGGCGGCCGACGGGTCATCAGGACGGACCGGCGGCCCACAAGATTGGCTGCATTTTCTTCCCCGATACGATTTCCAATAATACCAAAGAAAAGAGCCGGCGTGGTGTCCGCCGGCTCCTCCTGCAAGAGCTATGCGCCAGCTGTCGAATGGCACCTAAAAGAGCGCGAGGCCTCCCAGACCCGGATGCCATTGCTTGCGAATTTGCTCCTCAACCGACAGACCTGAGGCGGTGACGGGGGAATGCGTCGTGCCTCTTTCCGCTGTTTTCGAATATACGGCCCGAACCAGATGATCGATGGTCGCCTTTTCCCTGACGTGCCGTCTCCTTGTGCGACGTCGAGACAAGGTGGCTTTGGTCATTGCTGACCCTCCCGATCTATGAGCGCTGTTTAGGGGCCCAGCTTGCCGCAGGGGACGGCAGCCGGGGTCGAAGTGGGTGCGACAATCCAACCCACCTGCGGCGAAAAAAAGGCAGATTTCACCCGAATATGACACAATCTGACACACGATGACCCGCACCGATACAAATTAACTAAAACTGCAGGAATCCCGCGGAAACAGCCGGCCGCGCGTGCCAAAGTGTTGCTCGTCGCCTAAACTGCCTCGAGTATTTTTTGCGATCGAACCATCAACCAGGAGGGTCCCGATGCAATATGGTCTGTTTACGATGCCCTCGCACCCGCCGGAGTGCGGCCTCTTCGATGGTCATCGATGGGACCTGCAGACCCTGCGCTGGGCGGACGAGCTCGGCTTTAGCGAAGGCTGGATTGGCGAGCATCATACCGCGCCATGGGAGCCGCATCCCTCGCCCGATCTCTTGATCGCGCAGTCATTGATGGAGACCAGCCAAATCCGGCTCGCCCCCGGCGGGTTTCTGCTGCCCTATCATCACCCGGCCGAATTGGCGAACCGGGTCGCGATGCTCGACCATATCGCGCAAGGCCGACTCAATTTTGGTGTCGCCGCCAGCGGCTTGCCGAGCGACTGGGCGATGTTCAACGTCGACGGTAATGCCGGGCAGCATCGCGAGATGACGCGGGAGGCGCTCGACATCATCCTGAAGTTGTGGACCGACGAGGAGCCGTTCGACTATCCCGGAAAGTACTGGCAGGTGACCAAGACGGATCTGATGTTGCGAACCTTGCGGCCGCATATCAAGCCGCTGCAGAAGCCCCATCCGCCGATTGGCGTCGCCGGGGTCAGCAAGGGCTCGGACACCTTGAAGCTCGCCGGCGAGCACGGCTTTTTGCCGATGAGCCTCAACCTCAACCCCACCTATGTTGCCAGCCACTGGGAATCAGTCGAGGAAGGAGCGCGCCGAACAGGACGGCAACCGAGCCGCGCCGATTGGCGGCTCGTACGCGAGATTTTTGTCGCCGAAAGCGATGCCGAAGCCTGGCGCCTCTCGGTCGGAGGAATGATGGGCCGGATGATGCGCGAATACTTCTTGCCACTCCTGACCGATGTTGGCGTCATCCAATTTCTGAAGCACGACCCGGAGGTGGCGGACAGCGATGTGACACCGGAATATTGCGCCCAGCACAATTGGCTGATCGGATCCCCGGCGACCGTCGTCGAGAAGATCGAACGAATGTACGACGAGGTCGGCGGCTTTGGCGCGCTTCTGCTTTTCTGCTTCGATTACAGCGGAAATCCAAAGGCTTGGCACGAATCGATGCGGCTTCTCGCACAGGAAGTGATACCCAAAGTTGCTCATCTGACCCCGAAACCCGCGTGAGCTCGCCAGGAACGTTTTCCGCTTTTTGGCGGTCTTGACATGCCGACGGAAGCGTCGATCTGTTGTGGCGCCGCGGGGTAATCGGCGCGGCCAGGAACGGAAAGGCAAGAATTGCATACCAGACTGGGCGCGCTCTCCGGGCTCGGCGCCATTGCACGTTGCGCCGGGATGAGGCAAGCTGCCGCACCCTATCGAACGGTGTACGGAACGGGCATGGCGGACCGGGCGAAAGCGAAGATGACGGTCCGATTGAGGACGATTATAAGGCACCGCCCATAGTCGCGGCCGAGGGTGCAAGAGCGGGTGGAAGCACCAGGACGAAAAGAGATAGGACGCCGTCCCGCTCGCCAGGAGGAGCCTAGTGCAGCCTACCGATATCAGTAACCCGGACTATTTTCATAAGGTCGTCGATTGCCAATGGGCATGCCCGGCGCATACGCCAGTGCCGGAATACATCCGGTTGATCGCCGACCGACGTTACGGTGATGCCTGGGCGATCAACTGGGAATCAAACGTCTTCCCCGGCATTCTCGGGCGCACTTGCGATCGTCCCTGTGAGCCTGCATGCCGCCGCGGCCGAGTAGAAAAGGAGCCGGTCGCGATCTGCCGTCTGAAACGCGTCGCCGCCGACAATAAGGGTGATATTCGCCCATACCTCCCGACCATTCCGCGCGAGAAAAACGGGAAGCGCATTGCCCTCGTCGGCGCGGGCCCCGCTTCGCTGACCGTCGCGCGTGATCTGCTGCCGCTCGGCTATCACTGTGTGCTGTTCGACGGCGACACCAAGGGCGGCGGCATGATGCGCACTCAGATCCCGCGTTTTCGCCTGCCGGAATCGGTCACCGACGAAGAGGTCGAACTGATCCTCGACATGGGAATCGAGACCCGTTTCGGGGAATCCGTCGGCAGTTTGAAGGCGCTCCTGACCCACAACTGGGACGCGGTCTTTGTCGGGTGCGGTGCCCCGCGCGGCCGCAATCTCGACATCCCGGGCCGCATGGAAGCAGCCGACCACATTCATATCGGCATCGATTGGCTCTCCAGTGTCTCGTTCGGACACATCGACAAGATCGGCCGCCGCGTCGTCGTCCTCGGCGGCGGCAACACGGCGATGGATTGCTGCCGCTCCTCGCGCCGGCTCGGCGGTGAGGAGGTCACGGTCGTCGTGCGCAGTGGCTTCGAGGAGATGAAGGCCTCAGCTTGGGAAAAAGAGGATGCGATGCACGAGGGCATCCCGATTCTCAACTGGCTGGTGCCAAAGGAATTTACCCATGAACGGGGTCAGCTGACGGGGGTTCTGTTCGAGAAGGTAAAGGCCGAATATGACGCGCGCGGGCGCCGCAACCTCGTCCCGGCCGGCGAACCCGATGTCCACATCTCCTGCGATGATGTCTTGATCGCGGTCGGGCAGGAGAACGCCTTCCCATGGATCGAGCGCGACATCGGCATCGAGTTCGATCGCTGGGACATGCCCAAGGTCAACCCGAAGACGATGCAATCGACTTTGCCAAACGTCTTTTTCGGGGGCGATGCCGCGTTCGGGCCCAAGAACATTATCTGGGCGGTCGCTCACGGCCATGATGCCGCGATCTCGATCGACAAGTTGTGTCACGGGGAGGATGTCAATGAGAGGCCGCCGCCCGGTGTGACCCTCGTCAGCCAGAAGATGGGCATCCACGAGTGGAGCTACGACAACGACATCTCGAATGATTTGCGCTACAAGGTGCCGCTCAGGGACACCGCGGTCGCACTGAAGGATATCCGCGTCGAGGTCGAGCTCGGCTTCGACGACAAGCTCGGCTATCTCGAGGCGCAACGCTGTCTCAATTGCGACGTGCAGACGGTATTCACCGGCCAGCTGTGCATCGAATGCGACGCCTGCGTCGACATCTGCCCGATGGACTGCATCACCTTCACCGAAAACGGCGCCGAAGAGGACTTGCGCGGTCGGCTGATGGCTCCGGCTCTCAATCTCGAGCAGGACCTCTATATCGGGAATTCTCTAAAGACCGGGCGGATCATGGCCAAGGACGAGGATGTCTGCCTGCATTGCGGCCTATGCGCCGAGCGCTGCCCGACCGGCGCGTGGGACATGCGCAAATTCCTTCTCGACATGACACAGGCGGGGCCGGCATGCCGCAGCCGCTAGCCCGGCGCCACGGAACGACCACCTCTCACAGGCTCTGAGCCGATGCCACTACTGTCGAACCTTGGAACTGCCGCGATCCAAAGCGTCAACGACTTCGTCGTCAAATTTGCCAACGTCAACGGGTCGGGGTCGGCGAGCGCCAATGCGCTGTTCGCCAAATCGATTCTGCGGATGGGGATCCCGGCGAGCTCGCGCAATATCTTTCCCTCCAACATCCAAGGTCTGCCGACCTGGTACGAGGTGCGGATCAGCGAAAGTAGCCATCTCGGCCGCCGCGGCGGCGTCGATATGATGGTCGCGATGAACCCGGAAACCTGGGATCAGGACCTCGCCGAGGTCGAACCCGGCGGATACCTGTTCTACGACTCGACAAAGCCGCTGCCGCCCTCGAAATTCCGCGACGACATCAACGTGATCGGCGCGCCGCTGACCGCGATTTGCAACCGCGAATACACCGACGCCCGCCAGCGCCAGCTGTTCAAGAACATCATCTATCTCGGCGCATTGTCGGCGCTGCTCGATATGGACGTGCCGGCGATCGAAAAGCTGATAGGTGAGCAGTTCCGCGGCAAGGACAGCTTGATCAAGCCCAATTTGCACGCGCTGCAGCTCGGCCGCGACTGGGCCCTCGCCGAGCATGAGTGCCCGATTGGGCTGCGTCTCCTGCGGGTGGACAAGGTCGGCGAGCGCATCTTTATGAACGGCAACGACGCGGCCGCTCTTGGCTGTGTTTTTGGCGGAGCAACTGTCGCAGCTTGGTACCCGATCACCCCCTCCTCCTCGCTCGCCGAGGCCTTTGCCGCCCATTGCAACCGCTATCGCCGCGACCCCGAGACCAAGAAGAAACGCTATGCGATCATTCAGGCAGAGGACGAGCTTGCCTCGATCGGCATTGTCATTGGTGCTGCCTGGAACGGCGCGCGCGCCTTTACTGCGACCGCGGGGCCGGGCATCTCGCTGATGCAGGAATTCATCGGGCTTGCCTATTTCGCCGAAATCCCGGCGGTCATCTTTGACGTTCAGCGCGGCAGCCCGTCCACTGGCATGCCGACGCGCACCCAGCAAGCCGACATCCTGTCTTGCGCCTATGCTTCGCATGGCGACACGAAGCACGTGCTGTTGTTCCCCGAGGACCCGCGCGAGAGCTTCACCTTTGCCGCCGAGGCGCTCGATCTCGCCGATCGGCTGCAGACCCCGGTCTTTGTCATGCTCGACCTCGACATCGGCATGAACGACTGGCTCGTCGAGCCGCTCGCCTGGAACGAGGGCCGGCATTTCGACCGCGGCAAGGTCATGACCGCCCAGATGCTCGAGGCTGGGGTCGAATTCGGCCGCTACCTCGATGTCGACGGCGATGGCATCCCCTACCGCACCTATCCTGGGACCCACCCGACGCGTGGCGCCTTCTTCACCCGCGGTACCAGCAAGGACCGCTACGCGCGCTACTCCGAGGAAGGGCCAGACTACGTCGACAATATGCAGCGGCTCTTACACAAGTTCGAGACCGCGAAACGCCTCGTGCCGCGACCGATAAAACGCACTGCGGGTGAGCCGACCAGCTTCGGTGCGCTGTATTTCGGCTCGACCGCGCCGGCGATGACCGAGGCGCTCGAGGCGCTCGAAGTGCGTGGTATCTATCTTGATACGATGCGCGTTCGCGCTTTCCCGTTCCATGACGACATCCTCGATTTCGTCGCCGGCCACGACCGCGTCTTTGTCGTCGAGCAAAACCGCGACGCGCAGCTGCGCACATTGTTGATGAGCGAGGGCGACATCGACCCGGCGCGCCTCGTGCCGATCCTGCACTATGACGGCACGCCGATTACCGCGCGCTTCATCGTCAAGGCGATCACCGACATGCTCGCCGTCGTCACGCTCGCCCCCTTGCGCAAGGCGGGGCCGTGAGCGCTATAAGGACCGCGGGCCTCTGGCCCGCATGCGAGCGGGACGCCCGCGCTCCTACGAGGACCCTATGACTTACATCGCCAAGCCCCGGCTGCATCATCCGAAACTTCCGATCAACGCGCTCGGCTATACGCGGCGCGATTACGAGGGGGCGGTGTCGACCTTGTGCGCCGGGTGCGGGCACGACTCGATCAGCGCCGCGATCATTCAGGCCTGCTTCGAGCTCAGCCTGCCGCCGCACCGCATCGCCAAGCTCTCAGGCATCGGCTGCTCGTCGAAGACACCGACCTATTTTCTCGGCAAGTCGCACGGGTTTAACAGCGTCCATGGGCGCATGCCCTCGGTGTTGACCGGTGCCAACATCGCCAACCGCGAGCTGATTTATCTCGGCGTCTCGGGCGATGGCGACTCGGCCTCGATCGGGCTCGGCCAGTTCGCGCATTGCATCCGGCGCGCCGTCAACATGGTCTACATCGTCGAGAATAACGGGGTGTATGGGCTCACCAAGGGCCAGTTCTCGGCGACCGCCGACAAGGGCTCGAAAGCCCGGCGCGGCGCCGTCAACACCGATTCACCGATCGATCTTGTCGCCCTCGCCTTGCAGCTCGGCGCCTCGTTTGTCGCGCGCAGCTTCTCGGGCGACAAGACGCAGCTGGTGCCGCTGATCAAGGCGGCGATCGAGCATCAGGGAGCCGCTTTTATCGACGTGATCTCGCCTTGTGTCGCCTTCAACAACAATCCGGAATCGACGAAGAGCTTCGATTACGTCCGTGCTCATAACGAAGCGGTCAACTATCTCGACGTGATCGTCGGCCGCGACGAGATCATTGCCGATTATGCTCCGGGTACGGTGGAAACCGTGATCCAGCACGACGGCTCGATCTTGCGGCTCAGGAAGCTCGCCGCCGATTACCATCCCCGCGACCGGATCTCGTCATTGACTTACTTGCAACAGCAGCACGCGGCTGGCGAGATCGTCACGGGTCTGCTGTTTGTCGAGCCTGATGCCGGGGACATGCACGACTTGCTCGACACAGTCGAGGTGCCGCTCAACAGCCTCGGAGAGGCCGAGCTTTGTCCCGGCCTCGAGGCCCTCGCCCGCTTCAACGCCGCGCGCCGCTAGGCCAGCTTGCTTTCCACCCCCTTGTTTCGGGGCGGAGAGAATGCGCGGATGCGGTCATACCCGCATCGGCATCAGCACGTAGAGGGCGCTGGCGTCCGTGCTGTCGCGCACAATGGTGGGCGATCCGGCATCCGACATGACAAACTGCGCGCCTTCGCCATCGATCTGCTCGGCAATGTCCAGAAGGTATCGGGAATTGAACCCGATCTCGAGCGGGCTGGCGACGTATCGCACCTCCAGCTCTTCAACGGCGGTCCCGTTTTCCGGGCTTGTCGCCGAGATCACGAGACTGCCGTTCTCGAGCGCCAGTTTGACCGCTCGGCTCTTTTCGGTCGAGATCGTCGACACCCGGTCCACGGCCTCGGCGAAAGATTTACAGTCGACCTCGAGGATCTTGTCGTTGTTCGTCGGGATCACCCGGTCATAATCGGGGAAGGTGCCGTCGATCAGCTTGGAGGTCAGCGTCGCCTCACCGATGGCGGTGCGGATCTTGGTATCGCTGAGGCCGATTTGGACCTCTTCCTCGCTTTCATCGACCAGTTTTCTGAGTTCGATCACCGTTTTGCGCGGGAGGATGACACCGGGCATGCCGGCAGCGCCCTCGGGCAGAACCATCTCCATCCGTGCAAGCCGATGCCCGTCGGTTGCCACGGCGCGGATCACCGGAACTTCGTCGGCCTTGGTGGCATGGAGATAGATGCCGTTCAGATAATATCGCGTCTCTTCGGTGGAGATCGCGAATCGGGTCCGGTCGATCATCGTCCGGAGTTCTGCTGCCGTCAGGGCAAAATTGTATGGCAGTTCGCCGCCTGTCATCAGCGGGTAATCCTCTGGCGGCAGACAGGCGAGGGTGAAGGTCGAGCGGCCGGAACGGAGCACCATCGTGTTGCGCTCGCCGCTCGCCTCGATCTCGATCTGAGCTCCCTCGCGCAGTTTGCGGACGATATCGTAGAGGGTGTGCGCCGGTGCGGTTGTTCGGCCCTCTCGCTCGATCTGGCTCCCCACCCGCTCGACGATTTCCAAATCCATATCGGTGGCGCTCAAAGCCAATCTGCCGGCCTCAGCCCGCAATAGGACATTGGACAATATCGGAATGGTCGTCCGTCGTTCGACGAGGCTCTGTGCATGGCTCAACGCTTTGAGAAAGGCCGCCCGTTCGATCGTCAGTTTCATGTTGCTACACTAGAGTTATGCCGACCGGCACCGGCCGGTCCTCCCGTTTGCCCCGGAGACCTGGTCAATGCCCCCGTCGTCTCATCCCAGGCGAACGGGAAAGGAGCATAGCACAAACCAGAGCCGACCTCAGCACTCCGCTTCTAGGGTGGATTCTCTTGGGGCGCCTAGCGTTGCAACATGCGGCGCAACAGTTCGACATCCTCGGCAAGCGCCGGATCTGTGCCCTTCAGCTCTTCGATCTTACGGACCGCATGCATGACGGTGGTGTGATCGCGACCGCCAAATTTCCTTCCGATTTCCGGCAGCGACCGCGTCGTTAGCTGCTTGGCGAGATACATCGCCACCTGGCGCGGGCGAGCGACGGCGCGAGCCCTCCGGTCGGACGTCATCTCGCCCAACCGAATGTTAAAATGCTCCGCCACTTTTCTCTGGATCTCGTCGATCGTCACGCGCCGCTCGTTCGAGCGGAGCAAATCGTGAAGCACCTCCTGGGCGCTTTCGAGCGTGATATCGCGCCCGACCAGCTGCGCATGGGCAGCAATCCGATTCAGCCCTCCCTCGAGTTCTCGGACGTTCGAGGTGATCTTGTGGGCAAGAAACTCCATCACCTTGGATGGTATCGGGAGACCGGTCTGCTCGGCCTTCGACTGCAAGATACCCAATCGCAGCTCGTATGTGGTCGGGTGCAGATCGGCGACCAACCCCCAGCCGAGACGGGATCGCATCCGTTCCTCCATCCCCTCGAGGTCGGAGGGTGATTTGTCGGCCGAGATCACGATCTGTCGGTTTTCGTCGACCAACGCGTTGAACGTGTGGAAGAACTCTTCCTGTGTCGATTCCTTTCCGCTGATGAATTGGACATCGTCAATCATCAGCAGATCTACCGAGCGGAACTGCTGTTTAAAATCCATCGTCGACTTGAAGCGCAGTGCCCGGACGAACTGATACATGAACTTTTCGGCCGACAGATAAATGACCTTGCGATCGCAGGCGTGTTTGCGGACGTGCCAGGCGACGGCGTGCATCAAATGTGTCTTGCCGAGCCCCACACCACCGTACAGGAAGAGGGGGTTGAACGGCACCGTACGAACCGGACTGACGCACGCCTCGGCGACACGTCGGGCGGCGGCGTGCGCGAGCTCGTTCGGCTTCCCGACGACGAAATTCTCGAAGATGAACCGATGATCCAGCGCCATGAGCTGCGCCCTTCCGTCACCGATTTCGAGAGACTGGGCGGGATCTGCCGAAGATGGCGCCGACGGGGAGGGTTCCGCATTATCGTCCGGATCCGCTGAATCACCGCCGTTGGCGTATTTCGGGGATGCGGCCACGATAACCGAGACCCGGGTCACCTCCTCGTTTTCCGCTTGCCAGAGCGCGAGAAGCCGATCCGCGTAGTGAGTGGTCACCCAATCACGCAAAAAGCGTGTGGGAGCGACGATGAACGCCTGTCCGTCATCGACACGCGCCAAATTCATCGGCCGAAGCCAATTCCGGTAGGCGTCTTCGCCAACCTCCGCCTTGAGCTGCCCCAGGATCCGCACCCACTCGCCTTCGCAGGCGATAGCCGCGCGGTCGGTACCGTTTCTTTGAACCGCTTCCGTCACCCCTCGACCCCCCTAAGATAGATAGCAGCACTCCCGGTTGAGAACCGGCAAATCCTACCCCCCGCAGACACGCCAGTCTTGGCTCTGCAATACTACTCTTTACGGGAAGAAGCGACCTCCCTACCTACCATTTTACAGTCGGCTCTGTGTCAAGTAGTTGACGTTTTATTGACGCCGTCCGACATTTACACGGCTCTTCCGTATATTCGGCTGCCGTTACTTTCTCACTTTACCAATGTGTCGGTTTAGTGGCAATGGGATCGAAAACGGAACGCGCCTGGGAATTTTTCCACCGCCAGAGCGCGGGGCATTATTCTGCTTCAGGAAGCGAGCTACAGCCTCCAGGTGCGGCATTCTGCCGCGTCCCGCTACGCGGTTCTCGGCCTCAGAGCGCGTTGATGCGCGCCGCGAGCCGAGACAGCTTGCGCGAGACCGTGTTTTTGTGGAGAACGCCCTTGGTAGTCGCCCGATGCAACTCGGGCTGCGCCAGCTGAAATGCAGCGTGCGCCGCCTCCTTGTCCCCGGTCGCAATCGCCGTCTCGACTCTTTTGACGAAAGTACGTACCCGGCTGGTTCGGGCCCGATTGATCGCCGTCCGTTTGGCGGTCTGACGAATACGCTTTTCTGCCGATTTATGAGTGGCCATGGAGGCTCGCCGCGAGAACCGAGAGCGGGCTTATATGGGTGCCACGCCCTCTGCGTCAACAGCGACGCACCGCCGAGCCCGCGCGCTCGCAAACCGAAGGGTGAACTACCTTGGGCTACCGATGGTGAAAAATTTATTCTTTTGATAGTAAGAGAGCTAATCGCCGGCGAGGAAGCACCATCGGGGGGTGGGGCATGCGCGAGTTGGATCACAGCAGGCGCAGAATGCTGCGTTTGCTGGCGTTTGGCGCCGCGGTCGGATCGGTGTTCGAAGGGGCTGTAGCACAACCGGCAGGGAGAGGTGCGCCGCCGCTACGGCGCTTACCGACCGTCGTCATCGATCCCGGGCATGGCGGGGTCGATCCCGGCGCGATCAGCCCGAACGGCGGGTATGAAAAAGACATTGTGCTGGCTACAGCCTGGCAGTTTGCGCGCCAGCTCGCCGCAACGCGTCGCTATCGCGTCGTGCTGACCCGCAGCACCGACGAATTTATTCCGTTGCGCGACCGGGTCGCTCGCGCTCGGGCCTGGAAGGCAGATCTGTTTTTGTCGATCCATGCGGATGCGCTGCCGGACCGCGAAATACGCGGGCTGTCGGTCTTCACGCTATCGGCCCAGGCCTCGGATCGGGAAGCAGCCGCGCTCGCGATCAGCGAGAATAGGGCCGATCTCGTCGGCGGAGCCGATCTGACCAGGCAGCCGCGCGAAGTTGGAAACATCTTGATGGAGCTTGCGCGCCGCCAAACCAGCAATTTGTCGATTGCGCTCGCCCGCAAGGTCGTCGACCAGCTGGCGCGCGAGGTCGCGCTGCTCGATCATCCCCAGCGTTCGGCTGACTTCGCCGTGTTGACCGCACCGGATATCCCATCGGTCCTAGTGGAGCTCGGTTGCCTGTCGAACCCACACGAAGAACGCCTGCTGCAACAGCGCAGCTATCAGCAGAAATTGGCCCGCGGCCTCGTGCGCGCAGTAGAGACCTATTTTGTGGTGCCTGTTGCAGTCTGAGACCAGCACCTTGCGCTTCGCGTAGGCTGCAGCCTACTGTGCGGCTCCCTTTATTAAGGAGCCATTATGAGACTGGTTTCGGCCCAGGCGGACAATGTCGCACCAAACTCTGCCGTATGGCAGGCACGCGTAGATCTCGCCGCGGCGCATCGCCTTGCGGATCGGCAGGGGTTTAGCGAGGGAATTTTCAATCATTTCACGCTTGCCGTGCCCGGGAAGGATGACCGGTATCTGCAGATCCCGTTTGGTCTGCACTGGTCGGAGGTCACCGCAAGCTGTCTGATGGAAGTTGGTTACGACGGCCGCCTGTTGAGCGGCGCCGGCGAGATCGAGTGCTCGGCCTTCTGCATCCACGCGCCGATCCACAGGCTGATCCCGAGTGCCGCTTGCGTGCTGCACACCCACATGCCGTTCGCCAGCGC
>Ga0070698_100001200_pt1 | contig 28739 bp, 20 predicted proteins | sample KBSK1502metaG_FD_65477 | JGI IMG/M metagenome (GOLD analysis project Ga0070698, IMG submission 65477) | Corn, switchgrass and miscanthus rhizosphere microbial communities from Kellogg Biological Station, Michigan, USA - KBS K1-50-2 metaG | ecosystem: Host-associated > Plants > Roots >...
GGCTTGCAAGGCGCGGGTGGAACGCAAGGCGCCGGCGGCAGCGGCGGCGGCGCGGTGTATTTGATCGCCGCCTCGTCGCTCGCGATCACCGGAACGATCAACGCATCCGGCGCAGGTGGCGGCGGTGCGATCGATACCGCGGGCGGTGGCGGCGGAGGCAGCGGTGGCATGATCGGCCTCGACGCGCCGTCGATCACGATCGCTTCGAGCGCGCTGATCTTCGCGAACGGTGGCGGTGGTGGCGAAGGCGCGGGCAATTCGAACTCCGGTCTCGCCGGCGCTGATCCGACGACGGCGCTCACGCCCGCCGCAGGTGGCGCCGGCGGCGCGGGCGCAGGCGACGGCGGCAACGGCGCAGCCGGCGTGATCACGAGCGGTGGCAACGGCACGGTTTCCGACGAGGGCGGCGGCGGAGGCGGAGGCGCCGGCGTGATCAAAGTGTTTCCTGCCCAATCCGTCAGCGGCGCCGTCTCGCCAACACCAAGCTAAGCCGGCGTTGCAACGCTTCGTTTGACTTCGCACCACGCGTGCCTTACATGGATGCGACGAGGCAAGCCATGCCACGGTCACTCCATCTTTCGCGGTTTGATCGACGAGCTCATTCGGCTCGGGAGGCGTCTGCGCGCGAGCGCGAGTACGCCCGGCTGTGTTTCTCCCCGGTGAGTCAGTAAGCCCGCACGGGCTACGTACGTTCCCCGTCGCGGGATAGCTGCGTCTTTCACCAAGGGTAACTCATGTCCGGAGATTTCTATGCCTCTCGAACGCATTCGCAATTTCGGCATCGTCGCTCACGTCGATGCCGGCAAAACCACGCTAACCGAACGCGTGCTCTTCTACACCGGTCGCATTCACGATCGGGGCGAGGTGCACGACGGCACGGCGCACACCGACTTTCACGACATCGAAAAGCGCAAAGGCATCACGATCAAAGCGGCTGCCGTGACCTGCGATTGGGCAGGTCATCGCCTCCATCTGATCGATACGCCGGGCCACGTCGATTTCACGATCGAAGTGGAGCGCTCGTTGCGCGTGCTCGACGGCGCGGTGTGCGTGCTCGACGGCGTCGCCGGCGTCGAGCCACAGACGGAGACGGTGTGGCGACAAGCGGATCGCTACCGCGTGCCGCGCATCGTGTTCGTCAACAAGCTCGATCGCATCGGCGCCGACTACGCGCGTTGCATCGCCGAGCTGCGTCAGCGGTTCGGCGTGCGCGCCGTACCCGTCACCGTGCCGCTCTACGACGGCGACGCGCTCGTCGGCGTGATCGACCTCGTCGCCGGTACCGAGATTCGGTGGACCGACGACGCGGGCCGCGACTTCACCACGCGACCCGCAACGCTCTCTGACAACCAGCTGCTCGAAGCGTGTGCGGACGAGGATCCCGAGATCCTCGCCGCACTCGTCGATGGTCGACCCGTCGAGCCCGCGCGACTTCGCGCGGCGCTTCGCCGCGGCACCATCTCGGGACGCATCGTGCCCGTGCTCGCCGGTTCGGCGTACAAAAACCGCGGCGTCCAGCCTCTGCTCGACGCGGTGGTCGCGTATTTGCCGTCGCCGGTCGATCGCGAGCCCGTTCGCGGCCTCGACGGTAGCGAGCGCGCGCCATCGCGCGACGCGCCACTCTCCGCGCTCGGCTTCAAAGTCGTGTTCGATGAACACGGCCAGTTGACGTTCGTGCGCGTGTATAGCGGCGTGCTCGCGCGCGGCGCGACGATCGTTACCGGGCGCGGCCGTAAGCTGCGCGTCGGTCGCCTCGTCCAGCTCGTCGCCGACGAGCGCGTGGAGGTGAGCGAGCTCGGCGCCGGCGAAATCGGCGCGATCCTCGGTGCGCCGCTCGCGGGTGGTGAAACGCTCGCGGATCCGGATCAGCCGATCGTCCTCGAGGCGATCACGGCGCCGGAGCCCGTGATGCGCGTCGCCATCGAAGCGCGCACGGCGAGCGACCGCGAACGTCTCGCGATCGCGCTGCAACGCATGATCGCGGCCGATCCATCGCTGCGCCTCGAGTCCGATCGCGAGACCGGCGAGACCTTGCTCGCGGGGATGGGCCAGCTCCACCTCGACGTTGCGGTCGAACGACTCGCGACGGAGCATCGTCTGCACGTGACAACCGGCACGCCGCGCGTCGCGTATCGCACGACCGTGTCGCGCACTGCGCGTCACGAGCTGCGCTACGTGAAGCGAGGCAGCGGCGGCCCCGGCATGTTCGCGCAGATCGTGCTCGAGGTCGGACCCGCGCCACGCGGCACGGGTCTCGTCTTCGAGGATCGCATCAAAGGCGGCGTCATCCCGCGCAACTTGATCAAGGCCGTGCAGGCCGGGGTCGAGCACGCGATGGATGAAGGCTTGCTCGGCGGTCACCCGGTGACCGACGTGCATGTCGTCCTGCTCGATGGTGCGACGCACGAGGTGGACTCGAAAGAGCCCGCGTTCCAGATCGCTGGCTCGCTCGCGTTCAAAGCGGCGGCGGCCGAAGCCGCGCCGATCATGCTCGAGCCGATCATGCTCCTCGAGGTCACGTGCCCCGAGGACGAGGTCGGCACGGTGATCGGCGATCTCGGCCGACGTCGCGGCGAAGTCCTCGCACTCGATGCACGCGGCAGTGAGCGCGTCGTTCGCGCCGAAGTCCCACTTGCCGAGAGCTTTGGCTATGCCACAGCCCTCGGCGGTTTGACCCACGGACGCGGACGCTTCGTCCTCGAGCCGGCTCGCTACGAGGTTGTTCGTTAGCCACTAAGCGCGCCACTAAGCGCGGGAGTCATCTCCCGCGCTTTTTCTATGCTCGAACACCTTCGCGAGCCGCTCCGACAGATGCTGGTGTTTGATCTCCGCGCGGAACTTGCGCGCTTGCTTGAACAGCGCAGCGAGCTCGTTCGCATCGAACCACACGCCATGCGGCTCGCAGCGATCGAGCGCAACGGTGCCGAGCTTCACGGTCTGCATCGCGCCCGTGCACTCGGGGCACGCCCGCACGTGATCCTCGGTGCCCGGCTGCCACGGCAACTCGACGAGCGTCGCCGCGCTTTGCTCGAGCAGCGGCACGAGCACTTCGTCTTTGACCCACGCGCCATCGCACTGCTCGCATTTGAAGGTGCGACCGGCTAGCTCGAGCTCGACCTGGCAGAGCGGGCACTTCATACCCAGATCCTGCCTCACCGATCGCACAGCGTCGAGCTGCTCCGGTCATGTTCCATGGCCTTCGCGTGCAGCCCGAACGCCCAGCCACACTGGGCGGCGACAATCTTGCCGTCGACCAGCGAAAGTTGCGCGAGGTCCTGCGCGACGACGAGCAAGTCACCACCAGGTGTCCACGCGACGTCGCTCACGCCGACCATGGCAACCGACCATCGCTCGCCGTGCTCGTCGAACAGGCGCACCGTGTTTTTCGCGAATGATGCGACGAGCTTGCCATCGGGACTCGGCTGCACGTGGTCCGCGATGTGACTATCGCCGAACGCGACTGTGCCGTCGGCGCCGCGCACATAGAGATGGCCGACGCGATCGATCGCTTCGACGACGCCATCGACGTGCGCCGGAGCGGGCACTGTCTTCGTGGCGAGATCTTGCTGCGTCCACGTGCGCACGTCGCGGCCGTGCACGGTGATCGCGACGTTGCCGTTCGCACGTGCCGGATCGAGCATGACGATCTTCGACACGGCCGGGACCACGATCGCCGTCGGCGCCGGCAGCTTCTTGCCATCGACATGCGTCACGAGCAGCTTTGTGCCCTGCGCGATGACGACGAGCTTCGTCGTCGGCTCGTACGCGAGATGCGCATCGCGCGGGATTCGCAAGCTCTGGAGCTCGCGCCGATGCGCCAGATCGTAGATCGAGATGTGCGGCACCTCATCGCGACGCGGCTCGATACCGATCGATTCGATGACCTCGAGCCAATCGGGGTCGCTACCGCCGTAGCGCACGAGTGCGAGGTCGCTATCGATCGTCATCGCCGACGAGGCCGGCACTCGCGTTGTCGCATGCAGCTTGTCATCGAGCACAGCGCCGTTCGCGACGACGCTCGCCGGCGTTGCGCGGAGCCGTGTGACGTCACTGCGATAGCCGAGATACCGAAACGTCTTGCGCGTCACGATCGCGAGATCGCGATTCGCGGGCGCGATCACGCGGCCATCGGCGACGATCGCGTGATCGGCGAACACTTCTTCGACGTCGTACGTGCGTTCGCGGATGTTCGGCGCCGGGACGCCGTCGAGGTCCACCCACGTGAACATGCTGAACTGAAACTTTTGCGCTGCGATCGCATTCGGCAGATCCGTGACCCCAGGTAACGCGAGCACGACCTCGTTCGGCGATGCAAACCCGATCGGCTCTGCCGTCTCGTCGACGAGATGGCTGCCGAACTTCGCCGCGGAGCCGGTCTGTACGTCGACGAGCACGGGCGTTCGCGGCGCGAATTCGTCTTCCTCGTGCACGACGCGCGGCAGCGGACGCATGCCAACGATCCGCCGCAGATCGGGTGATAGAAATGCCGTCGTCGGATCGACCGCGAGCACCGGTGTCGTCGCGCCCCACGCGACCGTATCGCCGATCTCGAGCCAGCGGCCGCGCATCCCTTCGCGCCCGGCGACGAGGGCGAGCACGCGAGTCGGTGTGCCTCGCAATAGCCGCACGACGCGTTCTCCGGACTGGCCGACGAGCGAGGCACGTACCGTACCCGTGCGATCGATCCATTCGATCACTTGATCGCGGCGCAGCGCGAGAAATCCTCCGCGCGCTGACTCGACGTTATCGAAGCCGTGCTCCGAATCGATCTGCGCGCGTGACGTGAGCCGGCCGTCATCATCGACAGCGAGCACCTCGAGCGTGCCCGCGGAGTCGATCGCCGCGACGCCAAATCCACCGCCACTCTCGACTGCGACCTGGACCGGCTGCGAGAGCGGCAGCGCCCACGGCTCGCGTGTTCCATCGAGCGTCGGCCACAACCGGGCATGCCGCGCGGTGTCGACAGAAACCACTGCGACGCCGTCGGCAACCAGCAACTCGATCAGGTCTCCGTGCCGCCCGTTCGCGAGCTGAGACGGCTCCGATGCGACAACCGGATTGCGTTTCGCGCCAAAGGCCAGCAGTCCCGCATCGCTCGGCGTGACGACGAACCTCTGCTCGCGCCGCGGCGCGTCGGCCGGGCTTCCACAAGCGACGAGTAATACGGGGAGGACTCGGCGCATCGTGCGTCTAACGCATGACGCCGCCGGATTGTTCTAGGTTCCGTTAATACGCTTTTGCCCAGACAACGCGCTGTTTACTGGGCTGCCCCGAGAACGGGCACGTGCCGGGCTCGCCGCCGCCGAGCGGAATGCAACGTACGGTGACCTTGAGGTCTTCCTTGATCCTCGCTTCGACGGCGGGGTCGCCGTTGAAGTGCGTCATCGCAAAGCCGGCGTGGATCGGCGTCGGATCGTTCGACTGCTTGCGCGGCGGATCGGCGAAGAACGCGTAGAAGTCATCCTTCGTATCGATGTCGCGCGTGTGCTGCTTGCGAAACGCGAGCGCGCGAGTGAACAGCGAGTCCTGGATCTCCTGCAGCAGCGCAGGCGCCTTCGCGATGAATTCGCCGCGCGGCATCGACAGCTTTTCCTTCACGCCTTTGTCGCGGCGGCCCATGAACACCGAGTCCTTATCGATGTCGCGCGGCCCGATCTCGAGGCGAATCGGCACGCCCTTCTTGATCCAGTGCCAGTTTGCGCTGCCGCCGAGGTCGCGCTCCTCGACGAACGCGCGCACGGGCGTGCCCGCGAACGTCTGCGCCTCGAGATCCTTCTTGAGCGCGCGGCACCACGTGAACACGCGCTCGCGATCTTCGGGTTTCTTCGCGATTGGCAAGATCACGATCTGCTGCGGCGCGAGCTTCGGCGGGCACACGAGGCCGTCGTCATCGGCGTGCGTCATGATGAGGCCGCCGATGAGGCGCGTCGAGACGCCCCACGAGGTCGTCCACGCGTGCGCGAGCTGATTCTTGTCGTCGGTGAATTGAATGCCCGACGCTTTCGAGAAGTTCTGACCGAGGAAGTGCGACGTGCCGGCCTGCAGCGCCTTGCGGTCTTGCATCATCGCTTCGATGCAATACGTATTGACCGCGCCGGGGAAGCGCTCGCCCTCGGTCTTCTCGCCCTGAATCACGGGCATCGCGATCCACTGCTCCGCGAATTCGGCGTAGACGCCGAGCATCTTCATCGTCTCTTCGACCGCTTCGTCGCGTGTCGCGTGCGCGGTGTGGCCCTCTTGCCAGAGAAACTCCGTGGTGCGCAGGAATAGCCGCGTGCGCATCTCCCAGCGCACGATGTTCGCCCACTGATTGATCAGCAGCGGCAGATCGCGATAGCTCTGCACCCACTTCGCGAACGAGGCCCCGATGATCGTCTCCGATGTCGGCCGCACGACGAGCGGCTCCTCGAGCTCGCCGACCGGGACGAGCTTGCCGTCGCGCGCCTCGAGGCGATGGTGCGTGACGACCGCGCACTCCTTCGCGAAGCCTTCGACGTGCGCCGCTTCCTTCTCGAGGAACGACACGGGGATGAACAGCGGGAAGTACGCGTTGACGTGCCCGGTTGCCTTGAACATCCCGTCGAGCACGCGCTGGATGTTTTCCCACAGCGCGTAGCCCCACGGCTTGATCACCATGCAGCCGCGGACATCCGAATTCTCGGCGAGGTCCGCCGCCTTGATGACTTCCTGGTACCAGTCCTGGTAGTTATCGGCGCGCGTCGGGGTGATCGCGGTCTGGGGCTTGCCATTACTCATCGCCGCGGAGGCATACCACCGACGGTGGCTAGTTGCAGCGATCCGCAAACGTCGAAACGCCGCCGCCCTTGCCCTCGAGGTCGACGTCGAAGAACCATTGCTCGTCGTGCAGCCAGCCGATGCGCGCGACGACATCGCGCGGTGTGCCGGCCGCCAGCGCCTGCTTCCAGACGCCCGCAAACCGGCAGCGCGGCTTGCGCACGAGCTTATCGTCGCAATCCTCGGTCTTGCGAATCGTCGCGGTGACCTCGCGCACGCCGACCTCGACGTGGACGACGCACGCGCGCTCGACCGGCACGTTGCGCGGCAGGTTCGGCGGCCGCGCCGATTTCTCGACGGAGCGGAAGTTGTACTCGCGGTCGCGGCCTTCCATCGTCAGATCGACGTGGCCATCGGGGAACACCGGATCGAACTCGAAGTTCGTGAGCTTCGCATCGGGGATCAGCTGCTGCGCGAGCGCTTCGGCCTTCGGCAGATACGCGACCGGATCGAAGTTCTTCGGGTTGTAGTCGGCCGGCTTCGTGAGCGTGTTCTTCGTCGGCGGCGGCGGCGGCGGATTGCTGCCGATGACGACGTTCGGCCCGATGTGAACGTTCGAGCCGATGTGCACGCCGGAGTTTGGCGGCACGACGGGCGTGGGATCGGCTTTCGCCGGCGATGTAGAAGCCGGCGAGGATTTCGATGGCGTGCCGACGGGCGATGTAGAAGGCGGCGAGGATTTCGATGGCGCCGCGGTCTTCGCGGATTTCGAGGGCGCGGTCACGGGCGATGGCTCGGCGACAGGTGCTTGCGCCGGCCCAGTCGGTGGCTCGGCAACTCGTGCCGGGCCAGTCGGTGCCTGGTCGGCGATCTCGACGGAGGCATCCGGTGAAACGACTGCCACCGCCGCATCGATGCTCGGCGCCTGCGCAACCTGCTTCGGCTCGTTCGATCGCATCAGCGCGAACATCGTGATCGTCGTCGCCACAATCGCGACTGCGACGAGCCCGATCGCGATATTTCGTCGCTTGCGGCTGACCTCGGTCGTCGGCGCGACGGCCGTCGAACGATACGCATCCGGTGTGCCCTGCTTGTCGGTCGTCTGCTGACCAAACGCGATCCGCGCGCCACTGCGCGACGACAGCGGCTTCCATTGCTCCGCCGTGAGTCCAGATGCAGCATGCGCGAGCGCCTGCGCCATCGCGCCCGCAGACTGAAACCTCTCTTCCGGTCGCTTCGCGAGCGCTTGCAGGATCACATCCTCCATCGCTTGCGGCAGATCCGGCCGACGCTGACGCGGCGGTATCGGCGCCGCTTCGAGATGTGCGCGCATCATGTCGAACAGCGTCTCGCCGCCAAACGGCTGCGCGCCCGTGACTGCTTCGTACATCACGACGCCCGCGGCGTAGATATCGGTGCGCGCATCGACCTGGCCACTGCCGCTGATCTGCTCCGGCGCCATGTACGCGGGCGTGCCGAGTAACGCGCCCGTCTTCGTACGCGGCGACAGATCCGCGCGCAGGCCCGGCGCGAGCTTTGCGATGCCGAAGTCGAGCACCTTCGCGTGACCCTCGACGGTGACGATCACGTTATCGGGCTTCAGGTCGCGATGGATGATGCCGATGCGATGCGCAGCATCGAGCCCCGATAGCACCTCGCCCATCACCTGCGCGACGCCACCGAGCGACGCCTGCGCGCCACGCACGTAGTGCGCGAGCGTGTGGCCATCGATGAACTCCATGATGATGAACGGCCTGCCATCGCGCAGCACCGCGAGATCGAGAACGCTGACGATGTTCTCGTGGCGGATCAGATTGACGGCCTTCGCCTCGGCGAAGAACCGTTCGATCAGCTCGGGATTGCGCGAGCACTCCTCCGACAGCACCTTGATCGCGACGCGGCTGCCGATCGTCGGATGCACAGCCAAATAGACGCGGCCCATGCCGCCTTCGCCGAGCACGCGCGCGAGCCGGTAGCGCACGATCTCGGTGCCGAGCAACGAATCGTTCGATGCCGCGAGCTCGGTGCCATCGGCCGCGCAATAGCCGGCGCGCTCGTAGCGCTGGCCGCACGCGGGGCACACGAACATCGCGCGACCGTAGCGCGTCTACAGCGTGTTGTCGTCGGTGTTCTTCTCCCACGAGCCGTACATCGAGTTCGGCAACAGGATGAAGTCCTGGCCGAACTTCGCGAACGCACTCGCGGCTTGCTTGCGGATGTCTTGCGACAGCATCGGGAAGTCGAGGATGTTGTCGCCGACGAACATCACGAGCTTGAGCGCACCGAGCCCCGGCACCGCGGTCCCATTCGTGAGCGCGGTGAAGCGCGGATTCTTATCGCTCGAATCCGTCTTGCACAGCATCACATCGAAATCGATGCCGGCCGCGTGCAGGTTGTCTTCGGTCTGCGGGCATTCGGTATTCGCCATGCGGTTCGAGACGAACGCGACCTTGCCGCCGAGCTGCTTCACGAGCTTCGTGAAATCGACGACGCCATCGATCGGCGTTGCAGCCTTGCGATTGACCCAGTCGGTCCAGCTCGCCGGCGAATAGCCAAGCCCGAGATCCATGCGCTCTTGTTGATAGGTCGAGTTGTTGAGCGTCGTCTCGTCGATGTCGAGCACGACGCCCCACGCGCCCGTGATGCCGGCTTGCACCTTCGCGCGCAGCTTCTCCATTGCGATCGCATAGCCCTGCGCGGTCAATGCGCGGCGCTCGGCGCTGCGCCGGTACCACTTCAGTCCGAGGTCGGTATCGATCGGCAGCGGGCTGTCACACGTGCCGGTGCACGCGAGCCGCAACCGACCATGCTTGCCATCGACGGGCGTCGCCGCTGCGCCGAAAGCCATCTCGACGAGATAGAACCCCGGGATCGTGATCGTGACCTCGCCGATCTTCGACAGCTTGCCGTAGCCGTTGTCTTCGTCGGATGCGAGCGTCTTTGGATACGTGCCATCCGCGAGGCGGGGGCCGTACACCTTGAGCAGCGTGTCGAGACCCGACGACGACCCACTCTGCGTCACCTCGAGTGACACTTTCGTGCCCTCGGCTGCGTAGAACACGTAACCGCGGCGCGGCACCTTCGTCGAAAGCTCACCATCGACGGTGCCGGGCTTGATGCGCGCGGTCACCTCGATGCCGACGCTGCCGTCGGCCTTCTCTTCGCCCTGGATGTCGGCGGCTCCGCCTCCATCCGTCTGATCCGTGCACGCCGCCGCCAGGAGCACCAACACCGAAGCTAGTCGCATGGTGGGCGCCGCAAGTGCAGTGCCCATGCCGCGATCCACACATTTGTGAATCGGGCCTTACACCGCGCAGCGCAGGCTACTGCAGTGGCCTGGCAAGCTACGCCGTCGGCGTCTTCGCGATGCTCGCGACTTCAGCGGCGAAGTCGCTCTGCTTCTTCTCGAGACCCTCGCCGAGCTCGAAGCGCACGAAGCGGCGGATGCGGATGTTCTCGCCGATCTTCGCGATGAGCTCCTGCTGGAGCTGCTCGATCGTCTTGTCGGGGTTCTTCACGAACGGCTGATCGAGGAGGCAGATTTCCTTCATCCACTTTGACAGCTGGCCCTCGACCATCTTCTGCATGACCGGCTCGGGCTTGCCGCTCTCCTTCGCCTTCTCGAGGAGAACGGACTTCTCGCGCGAGACCGCGTCTGCAGAAACTTCATCCTTGCGGACGAACTGCGGCGCCATCGCCGCGATCTGCATCGCGACATCCTTCGTGAACGCGACGAAGTCATCGTTGCGCGCGACGAAGTCCGTCTCGCAGTTGATCTCGACGAGCACGCCGATGCGGCCGCCGCCGTGGATGTACGACGTGACGAGACCCTCGGTCGCTTCGCGGCCGGCCTTCTTCGCCGCCTTCGCGAGGCCCTTCGCGCGCAGATAATCGACCGCCTTCTCCATATCGCCAGAGACTTCGGTCAGCGCTTTCTTGCAATCCGCCATGCCCGCGCCGGTCCGCTCGCGCAGGTCCTTGATCATCGTTGCATTGACTTCCATCTGCCTACTCCGTATCCGGCGAGGCCGAAGCCTCGGGGTTAAACATGCTGCCGCCCGTCGACATCTCGACGCGCGGACCGTCGCCGCCCGACGACACATGAATCACGCGCTCGCCGGCGTCCTCGCGCTCCTGGCCACGATGCCGCGCGGTCTCTTTCCAGACCTTCGCGCCGATGATCGCGGCGTCGGCGATCTTCGACGCGAACAGCTTGATCGCGCGAATCGCATCGTCGTTGCCGGGGATGACGTAATCGATCTGATCCGGATCGCAGTTGGTATCGGTGATCGCGACGACGGGAATCTCGAGCTTGCGCGCCTCGTCGACGGCGATGTGCTCCTTGTGCGGATCGATCACGAACAGCATGCCGGGCAGCTTGCTCATGCCCTTGATGCCGCCGAGCGACTTGAGCAGCTTGTCGCGGTCGCGCTTGATCATCACCTGCTCGCGCTTGGTGAGCGCGAACAGCGTGCCGTCTTCTTCCATCTTCTCGAGCGAGCGCAGACGCTCGAGCGAGCCCTTGACGGTGCGGAAGTTCGTGAGCGTGCCGCCGAGCCAGCGCTGCGTCACGTAGTGCTGACCCGAGCGCCCCGCCTCTTCGACGATCACGTCTTGTGCCTGCTTCTTCGTGCCGACAAACAGGATCGTCTCGCCGCGGCCCGTGGTCTCGACGACCGCATTGAACGCGGCGCGGAACAGCTTGACCGTGTGCTGCAGGTCGATGATGTGGATGCCGTTACGGGCACCAAAGATGTATTGCTTCATCTTCGGGTTCCACCGGCCGGTGTTGTGCCCGAAGTGCACGCCCGCCTCGAGCAAGGCGCGCATGCTGATGGGGTTTTGCCCCGTCGCTTCTGCCATCGTTTCCATGTCAAACCTCCGTTGGTTGCCACCTGCACCGTCGTCGATTTCGGAAACCCCGAAGGGCCACGGCCGAAAATCTCGGATGCAGTGAGTAGTCCCTGGTTCATCCAGGGCGGGGAGGATCTAGCCCAGATCGGGCCGGCTTACAAGGCCGTGATTGGGTCCTAAGTCGTTAAAGCCCTTTGCGATCAGCCATACGCCCAGGACCATCTCCTGAAGCGCGATGGGCACGGCCAGGGCCTGCGTCTTTCCCTCGATCGCAAACGATTCCGTCGTGAAGCACGCGATCAGCGACGCGATGACAAGCGGCACGATCGCGGCGAGCCCCCAGCCGGATAACCAGCGCGGGATGAGCCTCGAGCGGTAAAGCACGACGTAGTACAGCGTCGCGCCGACGCTGAACGAGAGCACGCCGAAGATGAAGTTCGACGAGTTGCGCAGCGTGTTGATGGCGGCGCTCATCGATGGATCCTTCGTGAGCACCACGGTGCCTGCCGCAGAGATCGTATAGAAGACCGCTTCGATGATGCGGAACGCCACCGCACCCATCGCGAGGCCGTGGCTGTGCTCGCGCAGCGTCGGATAGAGCGAAACCGCGATCCCAGCCGACACGAGCGCGCTCGCAAATTGAAACAGCACACCAACGAGAACGCGCGTCTTGTCGGTCAGCGGATCGGTGAGACTCGTGCTGATCAGAACCGTGACAATGCCCAGAATGAACAACGTGCCCGTCACGACCGCGCGTCTGCGCAACATGACGGGACGTTAACTCAGTGCGCCTGGTAGGTCTCGTAGACCGGCGTCGCGGCCGCGGGCGAGTCTTTGCTTGGCTTGTACATGACCTTCGCCTTTGCGGCGCGGTCGCCCTTCTGCAGTTGGGTCGCAGAGAGGTCGGTCTGGTAGGCGTCTTCCTCTTTCGCACGCTCGGCGTCGGCAGTGAAATCGAGGACGTCGGCCGCCGTTGGGGCCTTCGCGCCGGCCGCCTTCTTCACGTCGATCGCATCGGTGATGTAGCTGCGCACGAGCTTGGCTTGCAGCTTCTTGAACAGCGCAGGCGAGTCAAAGACGTCGACGGTGGCGACCTTGCCGTTGACCGCGACCGCGAAGCCGACGAGCTTGTTCTTCGCGTCGGCGGGCAGCTTACCGAGCGCGGTGTCGACCTGCTTCTCCCATTTCGCGAGCGTGCCATCGGACTGCTGCGTCGCGACCTTGCGGTACGTGTCGGTCGACGACTTCGTCTTGCGCAGCTCGTTTTTCGCAGCGACTTCGGCCCAGACGTCGCTCTGCGTATCGAAGTTTGCGCGCCCGCGGAGGCGACCGTGCGCGAGCGCCTTCGCGGTCGTGAACTCCTTCGTGGTGCCATCCCAGCGGCCGTGCTCGACGCAAAACACCGGTACGGTCTGCGTCTTCTTCGCGGGAACGATCGTGTTGCTGCCGATGATGCGGTCTTGTTTGCCGCCGATGATCACTTCGCCGGCGAGCAGAAATAGCGGCTGATCCGATTTGTTCGTGAGTGTGAGGTTATTGACGTCGCCGTCGTCGACCTCGTGAATGCGGACGAGCTTTTTGTCCATCGCTTCGTCGAGCACGAGCAGCGCATCGCGCTCGCTCTTTGCATCGGTCTTGATGATCGGTGTGAGTGTGAGGCTCTCGACCTGAATCGGCTCGAGGAGCTTCGTCTTTTCCGAGAGTCCTTTCGGCTTGGGGTTCGCAGATGCCCAACTACAAAACGCAACGACGGCGAACAAACCTATGGCGTGACGCATGACGGCCTCCGTTGGTTCGAACGCGCCATCGCGAGGGGCGATCTACCGGCGATTGTAAATAGTATGTTCGTCGGATGAAGGGCGTGCGATGGCTAGCACTTGCGGCGTGCGCGACCGCGCCGACTGCGCGTGCGCCTGCGCCACAACCGAAAGTCGAGACTCGCGCGCCGACGTTCCGGTTGCCTGGCGATGTGTCCCCCACCGCGTACAAGCTCGAGCTCGCGATCGATCCGACTGCCGAGCGCGTGGATGGCGCGATCGCGATCGACGCGCAGGTCGTGCGGTCGACGAAGACGGTGTGGTTGCACGCGGCGCCCGAGCTGACGATCAAACGCGCGCGGGTTGATGGCCGCGACGTCGTGCCGGTGCGCAACGATGAGTTCCTCGGGTTGCCGGTGGCGCACGAGCGCGGTGCGATCAAGATCGCGATCGAGTTTGCCGCGCCGATCGATCATCAGCGCAGTCGAGGCATCTACGCCGAGCGTGAAGGCAACGAGAGCTACGCGTACACGTTCTTCGAAGCGACCGACGCGCGCCGTGCGTTTCCGTGCTTCGACGAGCCTGCGTTCAAGGTGCCGTGGACGCTGTCGTTCGTCGTCGCGAAGGAGCACGTCGCGCTCAGCAACGCGCGTGTCGTGCGTGAGACCGCGATGGGTGCGAAGAAGCGCGTCGAGCTCGCGCAGTCCAAGCCGCTGCCGAGCTACTTGGTCGCGTTTGTCGTCGGGCCGTTCGATGTCGTCGACGCCGGGACCGCCGGGCGCGTGAAGACGCCGATCCGCTTCGTGCTGCCAAAAGGCCGCAGCGGCGAGCTCGCGTGGGCAACGCAGATCACGCCGCGCGTCGTCGCCGCGCTTGAGGATTACTTCGACATGCCGTATCCGTACGGCAAGCTCGACGTCGCCGTCGTGCCTCGCTATTGGGGCACGATGGAGCATCCCGGCATCGTCGCGATGGGCCAGCCGCTGACGCTGATCCGGCCGGAGCAGCAGACGCGCGAGCGTAAGCAATTCTACGCGAACATCCTCGCGCACGAGCTGGCGCATTACTGGTTCGGCGACTACGTGACGATGGCGTGGTGGGACGACACGTGGCTCAACGAAGCGCTCGGCGAGTGGATGGATATGATCATCACCGATGCGGTCGAGCCGAGCTGGCGGCACGGCGTGAGCCGCGTCGGCTATGCAACGGGCGCGATGAGCAGCGACGAGACGCTGTCGGTGCAGGCGATTCGGCAGCGCGTGACGACGCGCGAGCAGATCGAATCCGCGTTCGATGCATCGATCACGTATTTCAAGGGCGCCTCGGTGCTGCGCATGTTCGAGGCGTGGGTCGGCCGCGATAAATGGCGCGACATGATGCGCGCGTACGTTCGCGCGCACGCGTGGGGCACTGCGAGCGCCGATGATCTGTTCGATGCGATCGGGCAAACCTTCGGCAAGCCCGTCGAGAGTGCGGTGCGCAGCTTCATCGAACAGCCCGGTGTGCCGGTCATCAAGTTCGAGGTCGATTGCGCGGGCCAAAAGCTCGCCGTCTCGCAAGCGAGGTCGCTACCCGCCGGCGTTTCTGATGCGCGCGCTCGGTCGTGGACCGTGCCGGTGTGCTTTCGCTACGGCAATGCAACGAGCGCGCATGAAGGCTGTGTGCTGCTCGACAAGCCCGAGACGCTCGTCGATGTCGCGACCTGCCCGACGTGGCTCGTGCCGAACCGCGACGCGCGCGGCTACTATCGATCGGCGGTCGCCTACAAGCTCATCTTCCAGTTGCTCGACCACACGTCATCGGTCGCGCGGATCGCGAAGCCGACGGCGGCCGAGAAGATGATGATCGCGGCAGACCTACGCTCGCAGGTCGATCGCGCGGAGCTGCCGATGTCGAGTCCGTTCGGGCTCGCGAAGAAGATCGTCGATGATCCGGATCCGAAGGTCGCCGGGTCTGCGTGGCGGCTGACAAGTTTCCGCATCGACGCGCTCGCGCAGCCTCTTTATATGAAGGCGCTCGACATGGTGCAGGCCGTGTTTCGCGATCGCGCGAAGGCCCTCGGTTGGCAGCGACGCGCCGGCGATTCCGACGAGCTTCACGAGCTTCGGCGGCAGCTCGTCCCGCTCGTCGCGTATCACGACAAAGCGCTCGGCGCCGAAGCGTCGCGACTCGTGGAGCGATGGCTGCGCGATCGCAAAGGCATCGATGATGACCTCGTCGATGCCGCGCTCGAAGTCGCCGCGCATCACGGCGAAGCTGCGCTGTTCGATCGCTATCTGGCAGCTGCGAAAGGCGCGCGCGATCTCGGTGAACGCGGCCGCGTGCTCTCCGCGATGGGCGCATTCCGAAAGGCCAACGCTCCGCACCGCGCGCTCGAGCTCGCGCTCGGCACCGAGTTCGATCTGCGCGAGACGAAACGCATCGTGATGCGCATGCTCGTCAACCGAGATGCCCGCGACGAGGCGTTGATCTTCGTCGCGAAGAATATCGACACGCTGCTACCGCGCATGCGCGATGACGAGGCAGCGGGCTTTCTCGCGGCGGTCGCAGGTGTCTTTTGCGACGAGAGCCGTGTCGAACAGGCCGCGGCGATCGTGACGGCGCGCGCCGAGAAAATCGGCGGCGCGAAGGCGGCCGTCACGCGCGGCCTCGAGAAGAGCCGCCAGTGCGTCGTCGACCTGGCCCGCGTTGCCAAGGATCTGGGCCTGTCCTCACCCTCGCGACACTAGCGCGACAGCGTGCGACACTTGGATCGCGCGTGGCGTGGTGCTACTGCACCAACATGCGAAGTGCGCTCGCGCTCATCGTGCTCGCCGCTTGCGGTTCGAGCAAGAAGTCCCCAACGCCTGCTCCAATGCCGCCCGTCGCGGAACCGTCGCCACCGCCGGCGCCGACGCCGAAGCCGCCTGTCGCCGAAGAGCCGCCGGCGCCGGGGCCGACGAAGCCGGTCAAGAACAGCACGCTCGCCGCGATCGGTCTGGATCCCGATGCGATCGATCGCAAAGCGGATCCGTGCGAGGACTTCTACCAGTTCGCGTGCGGTAACTGGGTCGCGAAGACGCAGATCCCCGCCGACAAGCCGGAGGCGATGCGCAGCTTCGTCGCGATCGAGGATCGCAACCTCGACTACATGCACGACGTGCTCGAAAAAGCGCGGCAGAACGCGGGCAAGGATCCGATGCTGCAAAAGCTCGGCGCGTTCTACGGCTCGTGCATGGACGAGGCCGCGATCGAGAAGGTCGGCACCAAGCCGATCCAGCCGATGCTCGCCGCGATCAAGCAGGTGAAGGATACGAAGACGCTGTCGGCGGCGATCGCAAAGTTGCAGGCCGGTGGCGCGAACGCGCTGTTCGCGCTCGGCCCGACCGAAGACTCGCTCGATGCGACGAAGATGATCGCGAACATCGATCAAGGCGGCATCGGTCTACCGGATCGCGATTACTACCTCGTCGATAACGACCAGAACAAAGGGCTGCGCACCGCTTACGAGGAGTACGTCGCAGCGCTGCTCGTCGAGGGCGGTCACAAGGCGGATGCCGCAAAGAAGGAAGCGAGCGAGGTCATCGCGCTCGAGACCGAGATCGCGAAGGTGTCGAAGGACAAGGTCGCGAGGCGCGATCCGAAGGGCACCTACAACAAGATCGATCGCGAGGGCGTCAAGAAGGCGATGAGCCACTTCGACTGGGATGGGTTCTGGAAGACGACCGGTCTGGCGAAGGTCAAGGACATCACCGTGACGTCGCCGGAGTTTTTGACCGGCGTCGATGCGCTGCTGGTCAAGACCAAGCCCGAGGTCTGGCGAAACTACTTGACCGCGTTCGCGCTTCACGATGCGGCGCCGATGCTGAACAAGAAGCTCGAAGACCTGCGCTTCAAGTTCAGGTCGAAGCTCACTGGTCAGGCCGAGAACACGCCGCGCTGGAAACGATGCATCTACCAAACCGATAACGGGCTCGGCGACCTGCTCGGTCAGCTGTTCGTACGTGATCGCTTCCCAGGTGCGAGTCGCACGGCCGCCGAAGACTACGTGCACGCGATCAGCGCCGCCATGAACAGCAACCTCGACGCGCTCGCATGGATGGACGCGACGACGAAGGCAAAGGCGCACGAAAAGCTCACCGCGATGGTCTATCAGATCGGCTATCCCAAGAAGTGGAAGACCTACAAGTTCAAGGTCAACGCGAAGACGTGGGCCGCGAACGCGATCGCGGCGCGCCGCGCCGAGACCGAGCGCACGCTCGCGAAGATCGGCAAGCCCGTCGATCGCGAGGACTGGTGGCTCACCGCGCCGACGGTGAATGCGTTCTACAGCGCGAACCAGAACAAGATGGTGTTCCCCGCGGGCATCCTGCAGCCGCCATTCTACAGCGTCGACTTCTCGGTGCCGGTCAACCTCGGCGCGATGGGCATGGTCGTCGGTCACGAGCTCACGCACGGCTTCGACGATCAGGGCTCGCAGTTCGACGCGCAGGGCAACATGAAGAACTGGTGGCAGCCCGAGACCGAGAAGCAGTTCAAGGCGCGCACGCAGTGCGTGGTTGATCAATATTCGAAATATGGGCTCAACGGCGCGAACACCGCGGGCGAGAACATCGCCGATATCGGTGGCATCAAGCTCGCGTTCGCGGCCTATCGCTCGCTGCGCGCGAGTGCGCCCGAGACGGTCGTCGCGGATGGGTTCACCGAGGACCAGCAGTTCTTCCTCGCGTACGGCCAGGTCTGGTGCGCGAAGCAGCGGCCCGAGTACGAGAAGATGCTGATCACGGTCGACGTGCACTCGCCGCCGCGCTGGCGCATCAACGGTGGTGTGTCGGCGACGCCGGACTTCGCAAAGGCGTTCCGCTGCAAAGCCGGCTCGAAGATGCGTCCCGCGAATCAATGCGTCGTGTGGTGAATCAGGCAAACGCCGCGCGCACCACACCATCGGCGAGCTTGAGTGCGGTCACGCGCTGCGCGGGATCCACGCTCGCGAGCACGCTTGTGATGAGCTCGCCGAGCGGGCGACGCGCTTTGCGATTTTCGACAAAGCGTTCGCCGAGGCGGCGGACGGCGCTTCCCGGATCGGCGCTCGGCAATTGAATCGGCCCGGGCTTGAGACTCGGCATGCGATCCCAGCGCGCGATCGCGTGCATGAGCGGTGCTTGTTCGCTCCATAGCGTCGTCAGCTCTTGCACGCCGAGCGCACGCTGCGCGAGCTGCTCGCCGAGCGCTGCGAAGCCAAGCCACGCGAGCCACATCCGCGCAAGCACGGGTGCCATGCGATCGCGCGGCGCGTACTGGCGCGGGCCATAGAGCTCGTTGAATCGCATCGAAGGCGTGAGGACGAGCGCGTTCTCAAGCGTCGCCGCGCCTGGCAGCTGCCACGGCATGCCGATGATCGAATCAAACGCGGCGGTCATCAGTGCGTCGGGCCGCGCGGTCGCCCCTTGCGCCGACCACGCGGCATCGATATCACGCGCAAACACGACGCTCGCGATCTCGCGCTCGCGCTCGATCAGCTTGTCGTCGCCCGGCAGCGTCGTGCCGACGATTGCGGGATCTTGGATCGTCGCGATCTCGGCGAGGACGTCCGCGTGCGTCGTGCCGCCCTCGCCGACAACGAGCGGGCAGATCACGCTGTTGTAGTCGATGACGGTATAGGTGCCGACGCGAAATACGCGGTTGAACGGGAACAGCCGGCACGATGCGGGCTTCGCCGCGCGGCCGTCCTCGACCTCGATGCGACACAGTCCATCGTCGGCGAGAAACCAGCAGCGATCGCGCGGGTTGAATGCGGTCACCGCATCACCGCGCTGGCGCACGAAGGCCGCCAGCTGCGGCCGCTTCGCGACGAGCTGCACGAGCTGGCCAGCGACGTTATCGAGCCCGATGCCGTGACCTTTGCAGCACGCACCGCAGCCGCGGCAGTCATAGCGAAGACCACCGTCGGGCCACGTGCAGAACACCCGCTCCACGACGGCAGTGTATCGGAGCCCGCGAGCAATTGGGGCAGCGCTCGGAGTGCGAAGGACGCTCGAACCCGTACGCGCGCACGCCCCCGTTTGTCGTCCGGATCTTGCGTCAGGAGCCTGCGCGCCCCGAGCGTTATTCGTCTTCCTCGCCCTTTTCCTTCTGACGGCGTTCGATGTTGGCCGCTCGCGCCAAATCTTTGTGCACGCGCGAGACGCGCTCGATCTGGCCCTTCGCGGGGAAGCGCTCGTAGAAACCCTCTTGCCGGAAGCTCTTCGCCATGTCGGCCCACGGCGCGAGCTTGCGCGCCCACCGCTTCACCCGATCTTCGGGATCGGGGTCCGCGCCCGCGAGATCGGCGCACACGCGCAGCATCGCCTTGAGCGTGACGGGCCGCGTGATCATGTAGCTCTGGTGGGCCCACGCATCGCCCCACGCGCGTTCGGCCGCGCGCAAGAAATCGCGCACCATCTCGTAGTAGCGCTCGGCCTGGCGCTGCCAGCTCGACGATTTCTTGATCTGTTTCCAATCCTGCGTGGCCCAACGATGGATCTCGTTGAACAGCTCGGCCTGGAGGATCCACTTCTCCTGCTTGCTGCGGCCGCCGAGGCGATTGATCTTGTAGCGCAGCGGGCTATCGCCCTCGCGGTAGAGATGATCGACGACACGCGCCGCGAACTTCTTATCCGGTGCCGCCCACGAGACCTTCTCGTAGAGATCGATGAGGTGGGACTTGTTGATGCGCGTCGGCGTCGAGTTGATGATGACGAACATCTCGGTCGCGAAGTCTTCGCTCTTGCCATCGAAGATCACGCATGGGACGTGGATCGTCTTCGCATCATCGGGGCGCTGATGCATGAAGAAGTGCAGCGCGGCGAGGCGGTGCTGACCATCGATGATGAGGTACTTGCCGCGCGGCTCGTTGAGGTTGCCGACGTTGTTGAACGGCTTGACCGGATCGAACTTCAGCTTCTCTTCGGTGAAGAGTAGGACCGTCCCGGGAATCGGCGGCTGGCTCACCGCCGTCTCGTAGAAGTTCTTGATCGCCGTCACTTTCGCGCGCGATAGCTGGCGCTGAAACGCCGCATCACTGGACTCGATCTTGGAGATGAAGGTCGCAACTTCGTCCGTGTCCTCGACCTCCTCGCCCGCCAAGCTAGGTGCACCCTCCGCATAGAACCTACTGATGAACCGAACGCGGTCGAGCAGGTGCTCGGCGGGATAGGCGCAGAAATAGAAGACGCTGTCCTTTTGCCTAATCTGAGTCGCAAGCACGGGGGCATCCTAGCCCCTAGGTATGTCAGACTGTGAATTGTGGGCTGGCGATCGACGCTTTGCGCGATCTCGCTGACCGCGGCCTGCGGCGACCACCTCGGCGGGGTCACCCCCGACGCGGCAACCGAGGATGCCGCTGTCGATGGGGGCGTGGCCTGCCTCGACCGCGCGCGCTATCCGCTGACCATCGAGGCCGGTGCGTTCCCACCGTCGGCGGATCACCCGAGCGTCATCGTGGTCGTTCCACAGGGCTTCGATGCGACCGCGCCGATCGACCTCGTCGTGTTCGTGCACGGCTTTAACAACTGCATCACGAACATCGTCGGCGACGATAACCAGGCGTGCACGCCCGGCGGCCCACTCCGCAACGCGTACCAGCTCGCGACCCAGCTCGAGCAGGCGGGCCAAAACGCGCTGCTCGTCGCGCCCGAGGTCGCGTTCGATCAGGCGAGCGCGGACCCGGGCGCACTTGGCACCGCCGGCGGCTTCCGCGCGCTTCTCGAAGAGACTCTCGCGTCGCTGCCCGCGCCGCTTGGTCCGCTGCCGCTCGCGAGCATCGGCCGGGTGATCGTTTCGGTGCATTCCGGCGGCTATCGCGCCGCGGCCGCGATGATCACGATCGGCGACGTGCGCGTTGACGAGGTGTGGCTGTTCGATGCGCTCTACGGCAACACGCTGAGCTTCGACAGCTGGGTCATGCTCGACCTCGCGAGCTTCACGGCGCAGGCGCGCCGGTTCGCCGACATCTACACGACCGGCGGCGGCACGCTCGCGAACAGCCAAGCGATGGCTGACCGCGCCGCGATGTGGGTCGACTCGAGCGTGCTCATCGACGATCGCACGACGGCGACATGGCCCGACGCGACGTATCACCACGGCCTTCTATTCAAGCTGTCGGCGCTGTCGCACGATGACGTGCCCCGCTACTACTTCGAGCGCATGGTCGCCACGAGCTCACTCGCGCCGCGGCGGTGCAACTAGATGCGCGCGTGGCTGTTCGCGCTCGCGGCCTGCAACTCCGTCGCGCAAACCGCGCAACCGATCACGAACGGCGCACTGGACTCTGCCGATCCAGCGGTGATGGCCCTCGTCGATGCCGAGGACGTTGTCGGCTGCAGCGCAACGCTCATCGCGCCGCACACCGGCGTGACGGCCGCGCACTGCCTCGCCGGCCGCGATCCGCGCACGCTGCGCGCATTCTTCGGCAGCTCGTTCGCGGATGGTGGAACGTTGATCAACGTTTCAGACGCGCGCATCGATCCCGCGTTCGACGGCGCCACGCTGCTGCACGACGTCGCGCTAATCACGCTGCGTGACGAAGGGCCGGCGACGCCGCTCGCGCTCGATACGCGCACGGTCGATACAACGTTGATCAACAAAACCGTGCGCGTTGTCGGATTCGGCGCAACCGCCGATGGCGCGGCGGATACGGGCATCAAGCGCACCGGCACCGCGCGGATCTCTGACGTGCAACCCGATGAGATCTTCGCGGTGCCGGCGCCGTCACAGCCCTGTCGTGGCGATTCGGGCGGGCCTGCACTGTTCACCGATACCGAGATCGTCGCTGTCGTCAGTCACGGCGATAGCGCGTGTGTCGATCATGCGGTGTTCGCGCGGCTCGACACGGAGCGTGACCTCGTCGACACGTACATCGCAGACACCGCGCCGGGAACGGCGCAGACCGGTAACCCGTGCTTCTACGACATGCACTGCGCCGAGGGGCCTTGCCTGCAGACGAAAGACGATCCGCTGCTCTACTTCTGCTCGCGCGCGTGCGCAAACGACGACGAGTGCCCGCCTGCGATGAGGTGTGCCGACGATGGCTGTCGCTACCCCGAGCCATCGCCCGGCGCGCTCGGCTCGACGTGCGAGCGCGACGACGATTGCACGAGCCAGCGCTGCTACGAGCAGGCGTGCACGATCAGCTGTTTTGTCGACGCGAACGTGTGCCCCGATGGGTTCGAGTGCGTCGGCGTCGGCGGACTGACGTATTACTGCCTCGAGAAGCACGGCTGCGCGGGATGCAACACCGGCTCGCCGGGCCTCGCCGTATTCATCTTGTTTTGGCTAACACGACGAAGTGCCCGATCCGCGTCTCTTCGTGGTAATCGCGCAACACGATCTGCGAAAGCTCGCTGAACGCGAACAGGCTCGAGACCGAGTCGGTCTCGAACGGATTGGAGTCGTTGGTGCCGATCACGACGTACGCCGGCGGATCGGCGCGCATCCGCGCGAGCAGCGCCGCGCGCCGCGCAGGCAAGCCGGGCACGGCACGCGACAGCTTCGAATCGGTGAGTAGCAGGCGATGAAACGGAAACCGCGTGACCGGATGGCGATCGGCGAGCGCGTAGATGCCCGGCGCGAGCGCCCACACGAGCACGCCGTCACCGGGCTTCGTGTGCGCGCTGAGGTAGCGCACGACCTCCTCTTCCTCGGCGGGCTTGAACGTGCCCTTCTGCATGCTGCGCAGGTAGACCTCGCGCGAGTCGCCCTCGCCGCGATACGACGCGAGATCGCGCACGGTGACGAGCGCGACGATCGCGATGGCGATCGCACCGAGCCACAACGCGCGCTCGGTGAGCGCGACGAGGCCGTAGCCCGCCGCGACCGCGAGGCTCGGCACGAGCAAGAGAAAGTGATAACCGGCGAGCTGGCGCTGCATGATGATCGCGACCGCGCACGCGACGACCCACACCGCGAGCATGATCGCGAGCTGTCGGTTGCGTCGCCACGCGAACGCGATGCCGACAAACGCGGCGAGCCACATCACCCACAAGACGCGCGCGCCCGTCATGATGAATTGATCGATGACGTCTCCCCACGGCGGATCGATCTGCGCGATCCAGTGGCGCTGATAGAAGACGATGCTGCTGATGAAGATGCCGAACGCGCCATGCGCTGCGAACCACGCGCTGACGACGAGCCACGGCGCCGCGACGCCACCCGCAAACCATGCGAGCCGCACGAGCGCATCGCGCCGCGACACGCTCGCGAGCCATAGCGCGAGCCACGCCGCACCGATCGCGAGCGCGGGGATCTTGTAGAGCCCGACGGCACCGGTCAGCACCCCACACCACAGCGCGGCGCGCGATTTGTCGACGGCGCGCAGCGCGAACCACGCAGCCGCGAGCTCGGGCAACACGAGCAGCTCTTCGGCTTGTAGCCGCGACCAGTAGCCGCCAAAGCCCGGCAACCACACGCCCGCGACGAGCAGCATCGCGATCGCGAGGCCGACCCAGCGCCCACCGACACGGCGCCCCAGCACGAACGCGAGCGCGCCGGATGCGAGCAGCCAGACGACCTCGAACCACCATGCCGACGCCGGCGTGCCACCGAGCCACGCGAGCACCCACGTATAGAGGTGCAGCGGCGGCTTGCTGTCGAACAGATCGCGATACGGCAGCGCACCGTCGGGAATCCAGCGTCCGAAGCACGCGAACAGACCTTGGTCGAGGCCGAGTGGCTCCGCCGAGCGCACGATCGCGAGCACCGCAAACCCGACGAGCGCCGTCAGAGCAGCCGCAGCGAACGCGTAAGTAGTCCACCCCTTCGTGTCACCAGTATAATCGCGAGATGGACGGCAGGAGGATCCGCCTGGCGTTAGCCGCGATCCTCGTTGTCGCATTCGCGCTGCGCCTCGCGTACGTGATGTCGCAACGCTCGGATGTGCTGTTCGAGCACCCCGTTCTCGACGAGACATCGTACGTCGATGCGGCGCGCGGCATCGTCGCCGGTCACGTGCAGGACAAGCCGTACTGGCAGCCGCCCGGCATCATCTACGTGCTCGCGGCATGCTTTGAGATCAGCGATGGCCTCTTGTTGCCGCGCCTGTTGCAGGTTCTGATCTCGGTCGCGACGTGTGGGCTCGCGTTCTTGATCGGCCGCCGGCTGTTCAACGTGCGCGTCGGCCTCGCGGCCGCAGCGATCCTCGCGCTCCACGGAGTGCTCGTGTTCGAGTGCTACGAGCTGTTGCCGGCGACGTGGATCGTGTTCTTCGACACGCTGGCGCTGTGGCTGTCGCTGCGCGCCGCGGAGTCGCGCGCACCACTGGCGGCGTTCGCCACGGGCCTCGCGATCGGCGTATCGGCGATCTTCGCGCCGACGATCCTGCCGTTCGCGGTGATCGCGGCGATCGCCGTGCGCAAGCCGATCGCGATCGCCGCGCTCGTCGTCGGTGTTGTCTTGCCGATCGCGCCAGTGACGATGCGCAACTATCGCCACGGTGGCGAAGTCGTGCTCGTGTCGGCGAATAGCGGGCTCAACCTCTATCTCGGCAACAACGCCGACTATCGCACCACGTTCGCGCTGCGCCCCGGCCGCCACTGGGAAGAGCTCACGAGCGAGGGCCTGCGGCGCGGCATCACGAAGCCTGGCGCGCAGTCTTCCTATTACCAGCGCAAGGCGCGGTCGTTCGTCGCCCACCACCCGGGCTCCGCGCTCGTGCTCACGGGGCGCAAGCTGTATTTGTTCTTCCACGGCGCCGAAGTGCCGCGCGATACCGATCTGTACGCCGCTCGGCGCGACTCGTGGCTGCTTGCCGTGCTCGTGTGGCCGCTCGTGTTTCCCGACGGACTGTTGATCCCCGCGGCGCTCATCGGCATTGCTCTTCTGTGGCGCGAACGCCGACGGCTCGCGCTGCCGCTCGCGCTCCTCGCCATGCTCGCGATCGTCACGGCGATCTTCTTCGTGTCCTCGCGGCATCGCGCGCCCGCGCTACCGCTGTTCGCGCTGTTCGCGGCGGCCGGCGCCGCCCCGCTCGTCGAGCGCTGGCGCAGCTGGCCGTTGAAAGCGCGCGTGCTCGCGAGTGTTGGCATCGCGGCGCTCGTCGTCGCGCTCAACATTCCAACGTTCGAGACGCAGCTGTCGTACGCCGGCGAGCTCGATTTTTATCGCGGCATCGCGATGAAAAATCCCGACGACAAACGCGCCGCATTCGAGCGCGCGACGGCCGCGAATCCCAACGATCCGCGCGCATGGTTCGAGCTTGGCAACGCGCTGCAAGGCCCCGACGCGATCGCTGCGTGGCAGCACGCCGTCGCCGCCGATCCGTGGGACAGCCGCGCGCGCAGGCGCATCGCCGGCGCGCTCGTGCAACAAGGGGATATCGACGGCGCGATCGCGACGCTCCAGCAATCGATCGATGCGCACCTCCGCGACGACGCGCACTACGCGCCAGACCATCTGAATCTCGCGTTTCTACATATCCAGCGCGGCAACACGGTTGCCGCGATCGATCACCTGCGCGCCGCGGCGCGCGCGGATATCAACTACGTGCACGGCACGCTGCCGCGTATGGCGAGCTCGCTGCGCGGCGCGCCGAACATCGACCCGGCGTTTCTGCAGGCGGTCGATGAAGTCCTGCGCTAAGGCGCTTCGGGCTGAATGCGCGTGTGACCATCGCTGACGATCCACGCCTCGAGCTTCGCGCGGAGCTGCGCGACCTCGGCGGGATGCTCGTCGGCGACGTCGGCGAGCTCCTGGGGATCGTGCACCAGATCGAAGAGCCGCCAGTGCGCACCGTCGGGCGCCGGCTGATAGACGAGCTTCCACTGCGGCGTGCGCAGGGCGCGGTACTTCGCCTCGACGACGCGCGCTTCCCATTGCGGCTTGAGCGATAGCGCGCCCGTCGGCTCGACATCGCCGGCTTCCCACACGTCGGGGTAGGGCAAGCGCTCGTTACGGTGATAGCCGGGACCCGAGCGCAAAAACCACAGCCCGGTCTCGGAGTACGCGTCGAGCTCGAGCGATTCCTGCTGGTGATCGATCAGCGGCGCGAGATCGACGCCATCGGGCGGTACGCGGAGCTGAACGCCGAGGCGCGCGGCAAGCGTCGGCGCGAGATCGACGTCGCGCACGATCGCGGTGACATCGGATGGAGCACGCCGCGTCGGATCGACGATGACGATCGGGATATGCGTGTCGTGCGGTCCCCACAAGTGATCGCCGTGACCCATGCCGCGGCCGCGGCCGTCGAAGAGATTGTCGCCGTGATCGCCGAGCAGGATGATGATCGTGTTATCGGCGACGCCGTCGCGCTCGAGCGCCTCGAGCAGTCGTGCGATGCCGTCATCGACCGCGAGCACGGCGCCGTCGTACAGCGCGCGGACCTGACGGGCGTCGTCGGGCGACAGATCAGGGACCGCGGGCAGCGGCTGTTTGAGGTAGCGAAACATCCCGTCGTAGGTGGGGTCGCTGAACGAGCGGTAATACGGATACGGCGCCATGTACGGCGAGTGCGGCGCCGAGAAGAACACGACCATGAAAAACGGCTTGTCGCCATCGGCAAGCTCGTCGAGCTCATCGATCGCGCGATCCGCGAGCAGCTCGGGATCGTCGAACTCGGCGAGCGCGCCGATCGCTGGAAAGATGCGGCGGCCAAGCGCGCTCGACGCATACGGCAATACGTGCGGCTGCGAGCTCAGCATCTGCTGCGTGATGATCGAATACAGATCGAAGCGCGGAACGTCGACGCTCGAGAAGCCGAACGTCGCGCGGTTAAAAATGTCGCCGGAGAAATCCGACACCGCCGCCGTGCGGTAGCCGGCATCATTGAGGACCGACACGAGCGTCGGATCGATCGACGTTCGCGCCGACACGCTCGGCAGCTCGTGCCGAATGCCATGGTGTTGCGGCCAGCGGCCCGTGAGCATGCTCGTGAACGCCGGGAACGTGCGCGCCTGCGAGACGTACGCCTCGCGAAATCGGGTGCCGCGCGCGGCAAGCTTCGCGATCGTCGGAAAGCGTCGCCCATCGAAGACGCGATCCGCGCGCAAGCTATCGACCGCGATCCACAAGACGTTCGGTTTGCCGCGCGCGTGATGCGCTCGCGCTCCACCGCCGACGAGCACGAGCAGCGCAATCACGACGATCGGCGCGCCGACGATCGCAGAAGCCACCGCCGGGCGACGCTTGATCTGCGCGAGCGCCCAGGCACGCGCGCGCGCGTAGACGAACGGCCGCAGCACGACGGCCGCGAGCGCCGCGACGATGATCATGTCCATCGCCCGCAACGGGACCGTGTCCGTCAATGCGCGCATCAGCGCGCGCCGCACGCTGCCCTTGTAATCGTAGTGCGCGGCATACAGCTGTGGGTAGTGAATGATGCTGCGCGCGAGGAGCAATGCGTGGCCGACGAGCGCGAACGCGAGCCCGCGCAGCGCCGGTGTGTAGCGCGTCGGCTGGCGTTGCCTCGCCCAATCCCACGCGCGCCCGGAGAACATGCCGAGCGTTCCGAGCAGCGCGCCGACGACGACGAGCGTCGCCAGAATCAGCAGCCCTTCTTTGAAGACGTGCCAGCGGGCGCGCTGCAGCACCAGATCGAGCACGCGCGTGTCGGTCATGCCGCGGAACTTCACGTCCGTCGTCGCGAAGCTATAGACGCCGAGCGCGCAAAGCGTCATCGCGCCGACGCTAGGACTGCTCGCCAACGCTCTACCAACGGCGCGTAGCGCCCGTCCACCCCCCACACAGCCACGATACCGCGCCTGGGATACAATTGTTGCGATGGACCGCAGGCGGGTCGGTCGTCGCGCATTCGTCGTCGCGTGGATCGCGCTCGGCGTCGCAGGCGCGCTCGACCACACGATCGCGCAGCGCCTCGACGCGCAGGTCGATCTCAAGCTGCCGCACCTCGCATACGGCTATGTGATGTTTAACGAAAATCCGCGGCGCGTCCCGGTGTTCGAATACGCGCGCGCCGACGGAGTGCGCCACGACCTCGCGGATCTCGAGCCGCGCCCGGCGCCGGGCTACAAGCGCGCACGCGTCGCGATCGATGCGATGTTCTCGAGCCGCTATCTGCGCGACCTCTGCAACCGCGCGCTGCGCTCGAGCGACGACACAATCACGATCTACATCACCGGCTATCAGGTCGACGTCGATCGCGATCACCCGGCCATCACCTCGACGGTGCAGTGCAATGCGAAGCGATGAGCTGTTTCGCCCCTTCGAGGGCACGCGCGACCCGCGGCCGATCGCGATCTTTCGCATCGCATTCTTCGTCGGCATCGCGCTTCACTTCGTTCCGTCGCTGATCTGGCTCGACATCGGCTACGGCCACGGTGCCGTGCGCGAGCCCGCGTGGAACCACTGGCTGTTCGCGCACATGTGGAAGCTGCCGTTCGCCGTGCTGCGCGTGATGGCGATCGCGACGATGCTCGCGATCGTCGC
>Ga0070698_100001201_pt1 | contig 28730 bp, 26 predicted proteins | sample KBSK1502metaG_FD_65477 | JGI IMG/M metagenome (GOLD analysis project Ga0070698, IMG submission 65477) | Corn, switchgrass and miscanthus rhizosphere microbial communities from Kellogg Biological Station, Michigan, USA - KBS K1-50-2 metaG | ecosystem: Host-associated > Plants > Roots >...
TCCATGGCGGGCACCACCCCGACGTTCAGCGTGGTCTTCTCCGCGGGGCCGATCGACAGAGCGGACATGGCGTTGCTTCCGGCCGTGGCGGAGCCGCCACCAGAAGAGCAGCCGGCCGCCAGCGCGGCGACAGCCGCCGCGGCGCACGCCGCGCGGAACCACTTACCCGCCAAGGCAAAACCCCTCACCGAAGACCAGTCGTGCCTGGAAAGGATAAAACACCGACAAATCGACCATGGTCGATTCGCGGAAACTCACCTGGCTGTGGCGGGCCTCCCGAGAGGCTGCCTGGCCTCACCGCGGGGGTCTCGGTTAACCGCCGATCTCGCCGGGTTCCGGCTGGATCATGCTGGTGATCAGGTACGGCTTCGTGAGTCCCGGTTCCAGGCCGAACTCGAACATGGCGTCAGAGACCCGCTGCATAGCCGGGACGTCCATCGTCAGGGGATACGTGTCCAGTGTCATCGTGGCCGCCTGGAGCGGCGCCGCGGCGAACGCGGCTGTGAGGTTCGCCTTGTCCATCAGCGCAGCTTCCACGGCGGGGCGGTCGGTGTCAGCCACCTGCTGGCCCTCCCCGAGGGCGCGCAAGAACGCGGCCACCGTGTTCGGGTGAGTCTGGATCCATTGCCTGGTGCCGATGTACGCGCCGATCGGGAAGTTCTGCAGCGAGCCCTGGTTGAAGTCGGCCAGCGTCACGGCGCCGATGGTCTCCTGCGCGATCGTCCCGAAGGGCTCCGGCAGCCAGGCCGCGTTGAGCTTCCCCTTCGCGAGGTCCCCGATCATGTTCGGGAACCCCTCATAGACCTTATGGATGCCCGAGAGGTTCACGCCCTCCTGCTTGAACAGCGCGCCGAACAGCACCTGGCCGACGTTGTTGGCCGTGTTGATCCCGACCTTGGCGTGGTACTTCGTGAGGTCGGCCACGGTCTTGAAGCGGGAGTTGGGCATCACGTAGATCGCCTGGTTGCCCTGCTGCATGTGCGAGCCGTCCGCGATGATGCGCAGGTCAATGGGCTTGCCGTGATAGCTATGGTGGATCTGGGCCAGGATGAACGAGACGTAGTTCCCGACGATTATCTGGGCCTTGCCGGTCTGCAGGTCCGCCATGCCGGGCTCGCCGCCCAGGATCGGGTCGATCGTGATGGTCAGCCCCTGCTGCTGGAAGTACCCCTTCTGGTTGGCGATGTACAGCCCGGCCTCATCGGCAGTGGGCACCGCGTCCACCACGATGCTGCTCACCTCGGGCGCCGGTCCAGAGGGGACGCCGCTGCTGCCCGATGAGCAGCTGGCCAGCGTGGCAACCGGAATGACAACGAATAGGAAATATAGAAGTTTGTGAATCAGCCGCATGATTCTCTCCCTTGCTAGCGGGAGAATAGATCACGGAGCGCCCTCGGATGTGCACATTCGCTCTTTGCGATAAAAAATCCGTCACTCCCGATATGCCGGAAGACTGAGCCGAAGATCGCGCGGCGGGACTGTGCGTTTATCTTCCGGCAGGGGCGGCGATAGAGTGACACCCATGGCTGAGCCCGATCTTGAGAACCTCCTGGAGAACCCCAACGTGCCGCCGGACGTGCTGGTCACCCAGATCGAGAACACGCGCGCCGATCTCGCACGGACCATTGATGAGATCGCCGACCGGGTGAGCCCCGCTAACGTGGTCCGGCGGACCACCGGCCGCGTCCGCGAACGGATCAGCCAGATCGACCCGCTGGTTGGTGGCGCGGTCGCCCTCGCCGCCGTCAGCGTCACCTGCTTCGTCGTGTGGCGCCGCCTGCGCAAGTAGCCGCCGCCCCCGCTCAGCCAGCGCTCTTGGTCAGCTCCTCGTACTCGGCGGCGGTGAGCAGCCCGGGCGGCAGCGCCGCCTCGCCGCCGGAGCCGGCCGGGATCCGGACCCGGAACATCCAGCCCGCTCCGTACGGCTCCGCGTTGACCAGGCCGGGGTCGTCGTCGAGTTCCTCGTTCGCCTCGACGACCTCGCCATCCACGGGGGAGTAGAGGTCGCTCACCGACTTCGTCGACTCGACCTCGCCGCACGGCTCGCCCGAGGTCACCGCGACGCCGACGGCCGGCAGTGACACGTACACCACATCGCCAAGCTGCTGCGCCGCGTAGTCGGTGATCCCGACGGTGGCGGTGTCGCCGGCGATCGACACCCACTCATGCTCCTCGGTGTAGTGGAGCTCGGCGGGAACGCTCATCGTTGCTTTCTCCTGTCGTAAAACGGCAGCTCTGTCAGGTCGGCCGGCTCTGTCGTACCGCGGACATCGATCCCGAACGGGCCCGTGGCGCCTGTCGCGACGTACGCCATCGCGATCGGCGTGCCCAGCGTCGGCGAGGGGGCACCGCTGGTCACCACGCCGACGTCGGCGGATCCGGACAGCACGGCGTAGCCGTGCCGCGGCACCCGCCGCGACCTGGCGACCAGGCCGATGAGCGTGCGCCGCGGCCCTTCTTTCGCCCGCTCCGCGAGCGCCGCCCGGCCCACGAAGTCACTGGGCTTGTCCAGTCGCACCACGCGCCCCAGCCCCGCCTCATATGGTGTCACGTCCGGGCCGAGTTCGTTGCCGTACAGCGGCATCCCGGCCTCCAGCCGGAGCGTATCGCGCGCGGCGAGCCCGGCCGCCGGGAGGCCGGCCTCGGCCCCTTCCGACAGCGCCGTCCAGACTCGCTCCGCGTCGCCGGCCGCGCAGTAGATCTCGAAGCCGTCCTCGCCGGTGTACCCGGTGCGCGCCACCCACGCCGGGCAGCCGCCGACCGTCCCCGAGGCGCCCGCGTAGTAGCGCATGTCCTCGAGCGGGAGATCGGTGACGCGGGAGAGGATGCCGGGAGCGTTCGGACCCTGAATGGCGATCAGCCCGGTGGCCTCGGTCTCGTCTTGCACGACAGCGCCGGCGCAGCGTCGCCGCAGTTCCCCGAGCACCACGGCGGTGTTCGCCGCGTTCGCGACGACCAGGAACCGGTCCGGTGCCTGCCGGTAGATGACCAGGTCGTCGAGGACGCCACCGTCCGGCGCGCACAGCATCGTGTAGCGGGCGCGGCCAGGGGCGAGCTGCGACGGCCAGCCGCAGACCGCGTAGTCGAGCGCCTCGGCGGCGCCGGGACCGGTCACCGCGATCTCGCCCATGTGCGACAGGTCAAACAGCGCGGCACCAGTCCTGACCGCCTTGTGCTCGGCGGTCTCGCTGCCGTAGCGCAGCGGCATCAGCCAGCCGGCGAAGTCGGTCATCGTCGCGCCGAGGCGCTCGTGCACCGCCTGCAGCCGGCTATGCCTTAGTTCCGCGGTGTCTCCGGATGCGGCGTTTCCAGATTGAGAGGGCACCAAGGAATGGTATGCCGTACTCATGGACACGCTCACCTCGCAGCAGGTCACCGCGGAACTTGGCACGACCCCCGGCTGGGACGTGGCGGACGGGCAGCTCACCAGGACGGTGACCCGCAAGGACTTCCGCGACGCACTGCTTTACGTCAACGCGATCGGCTACCTGGCCGAGCAGGCGGCCCACCACCCGGACATCGCCATCTCCTGGAACAAGGTGACGCTGCACCTGGTCACCCACTCAGCCGGCGGGCTCACCGCCAAGGACTTCGCGCTCGCCCGCCAGATCAGCGAACTGGGCTGACGCTGGGCTGCCGGTACAGGATCGGCGCGGCCGGGGCCCGCGCCGATCGAACGACGCTGAACAGCTTCCCAGAAATTTCCCCATTAGTCACCGCATGGCCATTTACCACCGCAACACGGACTGACATCGTGTCCATCAGGAGGTATCAATGGCCACATTCAAGCCAGGAAGGCGGATAACGGCTATCGCCGGATCCGCCGCGCTGCTCGCAGGTCTCGGCATCGCCGGCACCGTCGGGACAGCGCATGCGGCGCCGTCGTCGGTCGCCGCGAAGACGGGAAACTCAACCGCCTCGTGCAAGCTTGGCAACGGCATCAAGCACGTCGTGCAGCTCACGTTCGACAATGTGCACTTTTTCCGGGATAACCCGAACGTGCCGTCCGACCTCGAGCTCATGCCGAACCTGCTCAAGTTCTTCACCAGCAACGGCACGATGCTCTCCAACAACCACACCCCGCTGATCGCGCATACGGGTGACGACATCCTGACCACGGAAACCGGCCTGTACGGCGACCGGCAGGGCGTGGGGATCTCCAACAGCTACCGGACGTACAACGCCGACGGCCCGGGCGGGACGTTCAACACCACCGACCCGGCCAGCGCGTTCGCGTACTGGACCGACCCGATCTTCGACACTGCCTCCACGCCGAACGCCAGCCACGACACGAACCCGAACCTGGTCTACTCCCCCGTTCCGCCCGCCACCGCCGCGACCCCGGTCACGCCGGACACGAACACCCCGGCGCCCTGGGTCCCGTACACCCGGGCCGGCTGCGACGTCGGCGAGGTCGGGGTGGCGAACGCCGAGCTGGAGAACACCGCGGTGGACATCCCCAAGGTGTTCGGCGTTAACTCGCCCGAGAACAACCAGCTCACCAGCGCCAAGGACTCGCACAAGGACCAGGAGAGCGCGGACTACGTCGGCATCGGGGTGCACTGCGCCCAGGGCGCCGCGTTCTGCGCGGACGCCACCGCGGTCAAGTTCGGCCAGACCACGCCGAGCACGACCGCGGTGTCCGACCTGCTGCCCAGCGAGCCGGGCGGGTACAGCGGCTTCCAGGCGCTGATGGGGCACAAGTACGTCGCCCCGCAGCTCGGCGCCGGCAAGCCTGACGTCACGCACGACGGCTACCACGTCACCAACGCCGCCGGCAACCTGGTCGACCTGAACGGCAACCAGATCAACGGCAACTTCCTCAGTACCCCGGGCTTCCCCGGCTTCGGCCCGATCAACGCCGCCCAGTCGCTGGCCTACGCGGCCGACATGCTGGAATCCGGCGTGCCGGTGGTGAACGCCTACATGGCCGACGTCCACGGGAACAATGTCTCAAGCCTGGCGGCCTGCCAGGGCGCGCCGTCCGCGCTCGGCAGCGGCTCCGCCTGCTACATCGCCCAGGCGCAGTACTACAACGCCGCGTTCGGCACGTTCTTCAAGCGGCTCGCGGCCGACGGCATCACGCCGGCCAACACGCTGTTCGTGCTGTCCGCGGACGAGGGCGACCACGAGGCGGGCGCGAACGTGGGCCGGGCGGTCACGCCGACCCCGGCGAACTGCGACGGCGCGACCGTTTCCGGGACCACCGTGACCCCGGACGTGCTGTGCACCTACCCGTCCGGCACCTTCGGCGAGCTGGCGGGCAACCTGACGGGCCTGCTCGCCACCCAGAAGAACAACACCACGCCGTTCACGGTGCAGGCGGACACGGCACCGGAGTTCTACGTGACCGGCAATCCCGGTCCGACGAGCCCGGTGGTGCGCCAGCTCGAGCATGACGTGGCCGGGCTGACCGCCGCGAACCCCTACACCAACACGACGCAGACGATCGCCAACTACATCGCGGACCCGGTGGAGGAGAGCATCCTCCACTTCACGAACGCAGACCCGGCCCGAACCCCGACGTTCGCAGTGTTCGCCAAGCCGGACTACTTCTTGACCAGTGGCTCGGCGACCTGTCCGGCGGCCGGCTGCGTTACACAGAACACCGGGTTCGCCTGGGACCACGGCGACTACGCCGCCGAGATCAACATGACCTACCTCGGCCTCGTCGGCCCGGGCGTCAAGCACCTCGGCGTCGACGGATGGGGCCCGGCGCAGGGCCCGAACTCGGCCGGCCCGAACAGCGGCCAGACCGTCTCCGCCGACCTCAGCAACCCCGGCACCTGGGCCGACCACACCGACATCGAGCCCACCATGCTGGACCTGACCGGTCTCAAGGCCGACTACACCCAGGATGGCACCGTGATCACCGATGTGCTGACCGACGCGCCGCCGCACCTGCGCAGCGTGCCGGAACAGCAGCTGGCCGCCTGCTACAAGCAGCTCAACGCCAGCGTCGGGCAGTTCGGCAACGCGACCCTGATCGCCTCGACGAAGGCGGTGGAGTCGACCTCGGCGGGTGACGCGACCTACAACCAGGTCAACGCGCAGCTGCTGACCCTGGAGAAGCAGCGCGACGCGCTGGCCATCAAGATCAAGAATGAGCTGAACGCGGCGGCGTTCAGCAACACCGCGATCGCCGACCCGCACGGGCAGGCTGCCCAGTGCCAGGCGATTATCGGCCAGGCAAAGCAGCTGGCGCAGTCGGCCTAACCGGCTCGTTAGGTCGCACCCACGGCGGGGCTGGCGCAGAATGGGCGAGTGACTTCTGCGCCAGCCCCTCGTGAAGTAGTGATCCTGGGCTCGACCGGATCGATCGGCACCCAGGCGCTTGATATCGCGCGCCGCAACCCGGCGCGGTTCCGTATCGCGGCGCTGGCGGCCGGCGGTGGCAACCCTGGCCTGCTCGCGAGCCAGGCTCGCGAGTTCGGCGTCGCCGCGGTCGCGGTGGCCGACCCCTCGGCAGCCCCGGCTGTCGAGTCGGCTTTGAAAGAGCAATTCTCCGTAACGTCCCCGGCTGGCTCCCCGGCGCCACGCCTCCCCGAGGTGCTGGCCGGCCCGGACGCGGTCTGGCAGCTCGCCGCATGGCCCTGCGACGTCGTGCTGAACGGCGTGACCGGCGCCGCCGGCCTGCGCGCCACGCTCGCCGCGCTCGACGCCGGCCGGACGCTCGCCCTGGCGAACAAGGAGTCGCTGATCATCGGCGGCCCGCTGGTCACCAGCCGGGCCAAGCCCGGGCAGATCGTGCCGGTGGACTCCGAGCACTCGACGATCGCCCAGTGCCTGCGCGCCGGGGCGAACTCCGAGGTGAAACGGCTGGTGCTGACCGCGAGCGGCGGCCCGTTCCGCGGCTGGCCGAAGGACCGGCTCGCATCGGTCACCCCGGAGCAGGCCCTCGCGCACCCGACGTGGCGGATGGGGCCGCTCGTCACGGCCAACTCGGCCACGCTGGTGAACAAGGGCCTCGAGGTGATCGAGGCGCACCTGCTGTTCGGCTTCGGGCTCGACCGCATCGACGTGGTGGTGCATCCGCAGTCGATCGTGCACTCGATGGTGGAGTTCTCCGACGGCGCCACGATCATCCAGGCCAGCCCGCCGGACATGCGGATCCCGATCGCGCTCGGCATGGCGTGGCCGGACCGGGTGCCGGACGCGGCGCCCGGCCTGGACTGGACGACGGCCGCGAGCTGGACATTCGAGCCGCTGGACGACGAGGCGTTCCCCGCGGTGGCGCTGGCCCGCGAGGCGGCCAGCCGCGGCGGGACCGCGCCCGCCGTCTACAACGGGGCCAACGAGGCATGCGTGGCGGACTTCCTGGCGGGAAGGATCTCCTTCCCGAGGATTGTTGACACCGTCGCCCGGATAGTCTCAGAGCACGACACGTCGGGTACGGGAGTGACGACGCTCGACGACGTGCTCGCGGTGGACGCCTGGGCGAGGGCGCGGGCGCGAGAGCTCAACAGGTAGGGAGGAGCCACAGGTGGACCAGATCGGCTGGGTCATCTTCCTGGTCGCCCTGCTGTTCTCGGTGATGCTGCACGAGAGCGGCCACTTCGTGGCCGCCAAGCGGTTCGGCATGAAGGCGACGAAGTACTTCATCGGCTTCGGGCCGACCCTGTGGTCGACCACCCGCGGCGAGACCGAATACGGTGTCAAGGCCCTGCCGGTCGGCGGCTACGTGAAGATCATCGGGATGACCTCGCTCGACGAGGTGGACCCCGAGGACGAGCCGCGTTCCTTCCGCCAGGCCCCGGCGTGGCAGCGGCTGATCGTGCTCGCCGCCGGGTCGTTCATGCACTTCGTGCTGGCGGCGTTGCTGATCTTCGGGCTGGCGCTCGGCATCGGCATCGAGAATAACAACACCACCCAGCTCGGCACCGTGGCGGCCTGCGTGCCGCAGTCCGAGACTGCCCTGAACAATGGCGCCGCGTGTACCGCGAGCAACGCGAAGTCGCCGGCCTTGCTGGCGGGCCTCAAGGTCGGCGACCACGTGACGGCCTTCAACGGGGTTCCGGTGAGCAGCTGGAACGAGCTCACTAGCGCGATCAAGGACGCCAAGCCGGGATCGGTCGTCGCCATCACCGTCGAGCGCGACGGGCGGCCGGTGACGCTGCACGCCAAGCTGGCCGACGTCAGCGGCCGGGCCGGCGCCTACCTGGGGATCGCTCCGACCACCGTGTTCCAGCCGACCAGCCCGCTCGGCGCCATCCGGTACACCGGGACCGGCTTCGCCCAGGTGATCACCGGCTCGGGGAGCGCGCTCGCCCAGCTGCCGAAGGCGATCCCGTCGCTGTTCGCCAAGGACCGCTCGCAGACCGCCGCGGGCAACGTGAGCAGCGTGGTCGGCGCCGCCAGGGAGACCGGCCAGGCGGTGGCGGCCAACGTCGGCTGGCAGTACAAGGTCAGCTTCGTGCTGCTGCTGATCGCGTCGCTGAACATCTTCGTCGGCATCCTCAACCTGCTGCCACTGCTGCCGATGGACGGCGGCCACGTGGCGGTCGTGCTGTGGGAAGTGCTCAGGCGCTGGCTCGCCCGGCTGCGCGGGCGGGCCGATCCGGGCCTCGTCGACTACCGCAAGCTGGTCCCGGTGAGCTTCAGCATCTTCCTCGTGCTTGTTTTCTTCGGGGTGATGCTTATCCTCGCGGACATCGTCAATCCGGTGAGCATTGGGTAGCGACCTGACGTATGGGTCAGGGTGCGCGGTTGGCCGGCCGCGTGACTGGGTGAGAATAGACTCCGTGCCGAATTCCCGACGGGATGGAATCCTCAATGAGCGTTGACCTTGGCATGCCAGCAACCCCTCCGGCGCCGCTGGCCGAGCGCCGTCAGTCACGCCAGCTGATGGTGGGCAGCGTGCCCGTCGGCGGCGGTGCGCCGGTAAGCGTGCAGTCCATGACTACGACGCTGACCGCGAACGTGAACGCGACCCTGCAGCAGATCGCCGAGCTCACGGCGTCCGGCTGCCAGATCGTCCGGGTCGCGGTGCCGTCCCAGGACGACGCGGACGCACTGCCGGCGATCGCGAAGAAGTCGCAGATCCCGGTCATCGCCGACATCCACTTCCAGCCCAAGTACGTGTTCGCGGCGATCGACGCCGGCTGCGCGGCGGTCCGGGTCAACCCGGGCAACATCAAGCAGTTCGACGACAAGGTGGCCGAGATCGCGCGGGCCGCGTCGGACGCCGGCACCCCGATCAGGATCGGCGTGAACGCGGGCTCGCTGGACAAGCGGCTGCTCGCCAAGTACGGCAAGGCGACCCCTGAGGCGCTGGTCGAGTCGGCGCTGTGGGAGTGCTCGCTGTTCGAGGAGCACGGCTTCCGCGACATCAAGATCTCGGTGAAGCACCACGACCCGGTGGTGATGATCCAGGCGTACCGGCTGCTGGCCGCGAAGTGCGACTACCCGCTGCACCTCGGCGTGACCGAGGCCGGGCCGGCCTTCCAGGGCACGATCAAGTCCGCGACAGCGTTCGGCGCGCTGCTGTCGCAGGGCATCGGCGACACGATCCGGGTATCGCTGTCCGCGCCTCCGGTCGAGGAGGTCAAGGTCGGCATCGGCATCCTCGAGTCGCTGGGGCTGCGCCAGCGCGGCCTGGAGATCGTGTCCTGCCCGTCGTGCGGCCGCGCCCAGGTCGACGTTTACAAGCTGGCCGAGGAGGTCACCGCGGGGCTGACCGGCATGGAGGTCCCGCTGCGGGTCGCGGTGATGGGCTGCGTGGTGAACGGTCCCGGCGAGGCCCGTGAGGCGGACCTGGGCGTGGCCTCGGGCAACGGGAAGGGGCAGATCTTCGTCAAGGGCAAGGTCATCGCGACCGTGCCGGAGTCGCGGATCGTGGAGACCCTGATCGACGAGGCGATGCGGCTGGCAGAGCAGGCCGGAGAGCAGGACGCCGAGCCGGGCCAGCCGATTGTGACTGTTACCTGAGGCATAGGCGGCGGGGGGACAGATGGTCCCCCCGCACCCCCCAACGGGCCGAGCGGCCCTATACGAGAATCTCGCCCACCTGGGTGGTGAGGATCGCCTGCGCGTCGGCCGACAGCAGGCTGTCGGTGACCAGCACGTTGACCTCGTCCAGGGTGGCGAAGGAAGCGAGGCTGACAACGCCCCACTTGGTGTGGTCGGCGAGGACGACGACCCGGCGCGCCACCTTGATCAGCGAGCGGTTGGTCTCGGCCTCGGCCAGGTCCGGCGTGGTGAGGCCGACTTCCGCGTCGATCCCCGTGCACCCGATGAACAGCGTGTCGAAGTGCAGCGACCGGATCGTCAGGTCGGCCACCGGGCCGACGAGCGCGTCCGAGGTCGCGCGCATGCCGCCCGTCACCAGCACCGAGGTGCCGTCGGGGCCGCGATTTCCGGTGAACAGGTTCGCCACCCGCAGCGAGTTGGTGACGATGGTGAGCCCGGGCACGTCAAGCAGGCACTGAGCCAGCGCGAACGTGGTGGAGCCCGCCGCGATCGCGATCGCGGTGCCGGGCCTGACCAGGCTGGCGGCCGCGCGGGCGATCGATGTTTTTTCCGGGCGCTCGAGGACCAGTCTGTCTTCGAGGCTGGGCTCGTGGGTGTTGTGCGACCCGGGCAGCACCGCGCCGCCATGTACCTTTTCTACGAGCCCATCTCTTGCGAGGACCTCAAGGTCTCGCCTTATGGTCATGTCGGAGACGCCTAGTTGTTGAGTCAAGTCGCTGACCCGTGCACTGCCATCACTCCTAACGGCCTGCAGGATCAGTGACTGGCGATGTCTAGCCAGCACTCCCTACCCCCCTCAATATGGTCCGAACAGTTTAAAGTATGACGCTTGAGCGCCTTGTTCGGTTACGGCTAAGAGTGTCGGAAAGATGCCTTGCACGCGAGAAGAAACCCTGAACTGAGATCTTTGAGCCGAAACAGAGAGTTAATGGGCGCTTGGCGGTTGTCGAATTAGCATCGGCGCGTGTCGTATTGATGGCGGTCCGTGTCGAAAGCTGTCAGCGCGATGCGGCAAGATGGAGTTCGTGTCGTTTCCCCGCCGTGGCGCCGCTTGCGTCGCCATCCTCTCCGCACTGGCCGTGACCGTCACGCTGACCGCCTGCTCCGCTGGCACCGCGGAACCCGCGACTGCCCCGGGCGCGAGCGTGACCGCGGGCGGCGGCGCGGGGTCGCCGGCCGTCGTCCCGTCGGGGACCGCGGGCAGCGCGCTGCGCTGGTCCGGATGCGGGAACCAGCTCGCCGGGATGGAGTGCGCCTCACTCCAGGTCCCGCTGAACTACGCGGATCCCGGCGGCCGCAAGATCACGATCGCGCTGTCCATGGTCCCCGCGACGGCGCCGAAGAGCCAGCAGCAGGGCGTGATGCTCGTCAACCCCGGCGGCCCCGGCGCGCCAGGCCGGTGGCTGGCCGGCGCCACCGCCACCAGCCTCAGTCCGCAGGTGGCCGCGGACTACGACATCGTCGGCTTCGACCCCCGCGGGGTCGGCGGATCGGTGCCGGCGCTGAGCTGCGATCCCGGCTACTTCTCCGGCAGCCAGCCGGACTACATCCCGGCGAACGCGGCGGCGGAGCAGGTGCTCATCAACAAGGCGAAGACGTACGCCGCGGATTGTGAGCGGCGGTTCGGCTGGCTGCTGCCCTACGAGACCAGCGTGAACATGGCCCGCGACATGGACCTGATACGCCAGGCGTTCGGCGTGCAGAAGATCACCTACTACGGGTTCTCCTGGGGCACCTACCTGGGCCAGGTGTACGGCACGCTGTTCCCCAGCCGGGTCCGCAGGATGGTGCTCGACAGCACGGTGAACCCGACGGGGGTCTGGTACGCGGACAACATCGCCCAGGACTACGCCTTCCAGGCCCGGCTCGACGCGTTTTACGCCTGGACCGCGAAATATGACAGCGTCTACAACCTGGGCGCCACGGCCGCCGAGGTGCGCAGCGCCTTCTACCGGGCCCGCGACCAGCTGGCAGCGAATCCTGTTAGCGGGCCAAATGGGCAGCCGATCGGCCCGGCCGAATACGACGACACGTTCATGATCGGCGCCTACCTGAACACGACGTGGCCCAGCCTGGCGGGGGCGCTGTCGCAGTACCTGACCGGCGGCACGGCGGCCGGGCTGGTCACCGCGTGGGAGAACTTTGCCCCGCAGCAGGAAAACGAGCAGGAGCAGGCCGTGTACGACGCCGTGCAGTGCGCGGACGTGAGCTGGCCGCGGAACTGGGCCAAGTGGCAGGCGGACATCACCCGGGTGTACCAGACCGCGCCGTTCATGGCCTGGGATAACACCTGGGTGAACGCCCCGTGCGCGTTCTGGCCGGTCAAGGGCCCGGCGCAGCCGCTGCAGATCAAGGGGCAGGGGCTGCCGCCCATCCTCATGCTGCAGGGCACGCTGGACGCGGCCACCCCGTACGCGGGCGCGCAGGACGCGCACAAGCTGCTGCCGAGCGCGCGGATGGTGGTCGTCGAGGGCGGCGGGAACCACGGCCAGTCGCAGCAGGTCCCGTCCGACACCTGCGTGCAGGGCTACCTGGACAACTACCTCGCCACCGGCGCGGTGCCGGACGCCCCCGGCCTGGTCAACGCCACCTGCCCGGCCGTCCCCGACCCCACCCCCGGCAGCTAGCGTGCCGCTGACGCGGTGACCGCGATTTCCGAAGCCGCCGGAGCGCTCGGGCCCTACCGGCGGCTGCTCGGTGAGCCCGCGCTGCGCGGGCTGGCGGTCGCGGACGTCTGCGCCCGGCTGCCGCAGGGGATGGTCGCCATCACGCTGCTGCTGGTGACGGCGACCCATGCCTCGATGACCACCGCCGGCCTCGTCGTGGCCGGCTACACGCTCGGGCAGGCCGTGACGGGTCCGCTGCGCGGCCGGCTGGCGGACCGGTACGGGCTGGCCAGGGTCTGCGCCGCCTGCGGCTGCGGGTACGCGGTCGCGCTGCTCGCCCTGCTCGCCGGGTCGCCGGCCGGATCGCCCGCCTGGCTGCTGGTCGCGGCCGCCGCGGCGGCCGGACTCATCGTCCCCCCGCTCAGCCCCGGGATGCGCAGCCTGTGGTCGGCGCGGGCGCCCCGTACGCTGCGGCAGACCGCGTTCGCCCTGGACGCGGCCGTCTTCGACCTCGCCTACCTCACCGGGCCCGTCGTGGCCAGCGCACTGGCGGCCGGCGTCGCCCCGGCAGCGGCCGTCGGCCTGCTGCTCGCGCTGACCGGCGCGGCGATCGTCATGATCGGCCGGCGTTCCCGGCCGGCCGACGCCGAGACCGGGCGCGCGGCGCCCGCCAGGCGCGGCGTCCTCGGGCCGCTGCATTCCCCCGGCCTGCGCCGCCTGCTCATCACCGGGTGCCTGCTCAACGCCGCGCTCAGCGCCACGGAAGTGGCGCTGACCGGCTACGTGCGCCAGCACGACGCACTGTGGGCGTCGGGTCCGCTGCTCGCCGGGGTCTCGGCAGGCAGCATCGTCGGCAGCCTCCTGCTCGGCGCTCGCGGGCCGGGTGCCCAGGCGGGGGAGACGGGCCGCCGCCTGCCGCGGCTGCTGGCCGGCTACGCCCTTGGCCTGGCGGCGCTGACCGCGGCGAGCCTGTACGCCCCGCTGATCGCCGTCGCTGCGCCGCTGGCCGGGCTGTGCCTTGGCCCGTCGCTCGCTACCCTCTTCAACCTGGCTTCCGGTGCTTCCGGCGGGACCGGCGGGGCCGGCGGCGGCACCGAGGCGCAGGGCTGGCTGAACTCGGTGATGAACGGCGGCGCCGCCGCCGGCGCGGCGCTCGCCGGAGCGGCCGCGAGCCAGCCGGTGCTGGCGCTGGCGCTCGCCGCCGCGCTCGCGGCCGCCGCGGCGGCCAGCAGCACGCGGCGCCGCTAACATCGGGCTCAGGTGCGGGGCGTTAAGCGCCGCCGCCGTTGGGCAGTTAGGCTGACATTATGTTGCGCGTTAGGCAGCGGTCGGAGCCGGCCAGGCTGCTCGACGACCGCGACCGGGCCGCGGCGCTCGCGTTGTGCGACACCGACCCGGTGGCAAATGTGTTCGTCGCGTCTCGTATCCGGGCCTTCGGGCTCGAGCCGGGCCGTCTTGGTGCCCAGATCTGGGGCTTTGAGCCAGGCGGCCAGTTGGCCGCGCTGTGCTACGCAGGGGCGAACCTGGTCCCGGTGCAGGCCACCCAGGCCGCCGTGCCCGCGTTCGCGGAGCGGGCGCTGCGCCAGGGCCGGCGCTGCTCCTCCCTCGTCGGGCCGTCCGCCGCGGTGGCGCAGCTGTGGGGATTGCTGCGCCCGCAGTGGGGCCCGGCGCGCGACGTGCGGGCAGCGCAGCCGCTGATGGCCATCGACGGTCCGCCGGAGATAGCTGCCGATCCCGCAGTCAGGCGCGTACGTTCTGACGAAATTGATGTTCTGCTCCCCGCCTCGATAGCCATGTTCACGGAGGAAGTCGGTGTCTCGCCGCTCTCCGGCGACGGGGGTGCCGCCTACCGGGCGCGGGTCAGCGAGCTGGTGCGCGCGGGCCGCGCGTTCGCGCGGATCGAGGACGGCCGGGTGATCTTCAAGGCCGAGGTCGGCGCCGCCACCCCGCAGGCCTGCCAGGTCCAGGGCGTCTGGGTCCGCCCGGAGTTCCGCGGGCAGGGCCTGGCCGCGCCCGGCATGGCTGCCGTGGTCAACGAGGCCCGCCGCTCGATCTCGCCGGTTGTGTCGCTCTACGTCAACGACTTCAACGCCCCGGCCAGGGCCGCCTACAACCGCGCCGGCTTCCGTGAAGTCGGCGAGTTCATGTCGGTGCTCTTCTAGCCGCTAGTCGCGGTCGCGGACCTTGCGGAGCCGGTTGAGGACCGGTTCGTAGGCGTCGGTGAGCACCTTGAGGTGCTCGGGGCACATCTGGTCGATGAAGTGCTGCCGGACGCTGTCCACGTGGGACGGGGCGACCCGCTCGATGAGGGCCTGACCGCGCGGGGTGATCACCGCGAACGTGCCGCGCTTGTCCCCGTCGCAGCCCTCGCGGCGGACCAGTCCCTTGGCCTCCATGCGGGTGATCTGGTGCGAGAGCCTGCTGCGGGACTGGGCGGTGAGGTCGGCGAGCTCGGTCATCCGCAGCCGTGTCTCTGGCGCCTCGGACAGGTCGACGAGGATCTCGTAGTCGTTGGTGGAGAGCCCGAACGGGTGCAGGTCCCTGTCGAGCTGCCGCATCAGCATCTTCGCCAGCTGGATGTAGGCGCGCCAGGCGCGCTGCTCGTCAGCGGTCAGCCAGTGCGGATCGGCGGAGAGCGTTGCGCCATCAGCCCGGGGCTCTGTCGGCATACCACGTAACCTACCCGTCGCGCCCCGTGCAGGCTACAACGTCCATCGGCCGGGCGGCCGGCACCCGGTGCGGTGGGGTAACGTACGGCGAGATGCCGAAGACCGCAGGAACCACAAGCAGGCTGGCGTGGCTGGACGCGCTGCGCGGGTTCGCCGCCCTCTGCGTGGTGTTCGACCACGGCTCCACGCTGCTGCTGCTTCCTGCGCGCAGCTTCCTGTATCAGTGGTTCAACTTCGGCGAGTACGGCGTCTTCGTTTTCTTCCTGGTCAGCGGCTACATCGTGCCCGCGTCGCTGGAGCGCAAGGGCAGCCTGCGGGCGTTCTGGACCAGCCGCGGGTTCCGGCTGTACCCGATGTACGCGGCGGCTATCGTGCTGGCCGCCATCGCCTACTGGAACAGGTTCGGCACGATCAGGGGCGCCGAGCACCACCCGCTGACGTCGGTCACGTCATGGCTGCTCATGCTGCCGAACCTGCTCACCGGCCCCAACGTGCCGAACGTTACGTGGACCCTCGCCTACGAGATGGTCTTCTACTTGCTGCTCGCGGCCTTGTTCAGCTGGAGGATCCACGCTCGCAGCAGCAGCTACGCGCTGACCTTCGCGGTCGGCGCGGTGGCGCTCGGCGGCCTGCTGCCGATGGCGGCGCTTACCCGCTGGGCGCAGCAGTACGGCCACGGCCCGCTCTGGCTCAACGTGACCGCCGACGCGCTGATCATCGGCGGCATCGTGCTGGCCGTCACCGACAAGCGCTGGCCGGCGCGGTTGGGCGGGGCTCTCGCCGCGCTCACCGCGCTGGTCCTGGTCAGCGTCAACCAGGGATTTCCGTACCCGTGGTCGGGGTACGAGATCCTGGCGCTGATGTTCACCGGGACCGTGATCTACCGGGCCGAGCAGGGGCAGCTGAACCGGCTCGTGGCCGCGGGCACGGTGCTCGCCGTCCTCGCGCTCACCACTGCCGCGGGGCTGTGGCACGGGGCGCGCATGGGCCACCAGTGGCAGGTCCAGTGGGCGACCTCGATCCTGCTCGCCGCGGCCACGTTCGGCCTGGGGATGGCGGCGAGGAACCGGAAGGTGCCGTGGGTCGCGGCCTGGCTCGGCGTGATCAGCTACTCGGTCTACCTGCTGCATCCGCTGGTGTTCGACGCCTACCGGGACGTCCCCGCGCTGCATCGCCTGGACCATTCGACGGAGCCGGTCCAGGCGGGCGTGTTCGTCGCGCTGGCGGTCGTGATCATCGCGGTCAGCGCGCTCACCTACTACGCGATCGAGAAACCGATGCAGCGGCTGGGCCACCGGCTGGCCAGGCGTGTCCCCGGCTACACCGCCGGTGTCACCGCCTCCGCCAGCTCGGAGGCGGCCGTCATCGGCGACGCGGCCGCCGCGGGCGACGGAACCGACGGCGCGGCGGCGACGCGGAGCACGTCGAGCAACAGCGCCGTGGCCGGCGGGTCCGGCGGCTCGCCGTAGCGGACCGCCACCACGCTGCGCCGGCTGCCGCGCAGCCGCACCGTGCGCACGCCGGGGTTGCGGGCCGCCTGCAGCGCCATCGCGGGCAGCGTCGCCACGCCAAGCCCGGCCATCACCAGGGCCTGCACGGCGACGAAGTCGTCGGTGGTGAACGAGACCTTCGGCGTGAACCCGGCCGCGGCGCACTGCCTGAGCAGGTGCTCCCGGCACCGGTCGCAGCCGGCGATCCAGCGCTGCCCGGACAGCCGGGCCAGGTCGGCGGGCCAGATCTCGGTCACCGCGGGAGCGAGCAGCGGCTCGCCCCTGGGCGCCGACGGCATGATCAGGTGCACGGGTTCGGACAGCAGTACCAGCTCGCGTAGGTCACCGGGCTCGCTGGCGGCCAGGTCGGCGTCGCCTTCGTCGCCGGCGTCTGCTTCCGGCTCGTGCCGGAAGACCAGCGCGACGTCCACGTACCCGGCCCGCAGCATGCGCACCGCCTCCGGTGGCTCGGCCTCGGTCAGCCGCAGGTCCACGCTGGGGTGCCGTTCGCGCAGCATCGCCGCGGCGGCGGGCACGATCGTGCCGAGCGCCGACGGGAAGGCGGCGAGCCGCAGCCGTCCCGCGCGCATGCCGCTGTAGGCCGCGAGCTCGTTCTCCGCCGCGTCGAGGCGGCCGATGACCTCGGCGGCGCGCTCGGCGAGCAGCCGCCCCGCGTCGGTCAGCCGGATCCCGCGTCCGGCCCGCTGGACGAGCTTCGTGCCTGTCTCCGCCTCGAGCCGCGCCAGGTGATGGCTGACCGAGGGCTGCGCGTAGTTCAGCGCATGGGCCGCCGCGGTCACCGAGCCGTGCCGGGCGACGGCGACCAGCACGCGGAGCCTGGTTACGTCCAGCATGGTCTGACTATAGACCGTATTTTTTTGTCACCCTAGGGCCATCCACGGTATTTATCGGTTCTGCGCATAACGGCCTTGACCTGGCACTTCATCTCAGATTGGTGCATCAGGGCCGGGCTCAGGTGACCCGGTAGGCCGTGTACCGCACGGCGTTCGCTTCGCGGATCGCCGACGCCACGAAGATCGACCGCTCGAGGATGGCCAGCCGCGGCGCGGACGTCTCCAGGTGCACCGCGACGCGGAAGTAGTACTCCGACGGGTCCACGTGCTCCCCGCGCAGCAGCGCCTCAAGGACCTCCGGCGGCCCGCTGCGCACGCCCGACGTCCGGAAGTGGACATACTCCCCGGCGGCGGTCCGCGCCGAGTACCGGGTGTCGATCTCAACTGCGCCGTCGGGCCGGACAACCTGCCAGTCCGCCCCGCCGGGCAGTATCTCTGCCTCGAAAAGCCCGCTGATCCGGCCGCCGGCGACCGGCACGACGCGCCGGTGCCCGGCCCGCGTCACACCGTGATCCTCAAGCGGCCCGAGCCGCGCATCCACCTCGAACGCCGGCTCAAGCCCAGGCACAGGCGCACTCACGTCCACCTCCTCAACGGATTTCCATGATCACGTAAGAAAAGCACGCGTATAGGATGTTTTTCCTCCGTGATCATGGAACGGAGAGCGTGCGTTCAGCCGCGGCAGCTCAGGCATGGTTTCCCGTCTTCAGCAGCGGCTCGGTGGCCGGGGAGCTGCTCAGTTGCGGAGCGGGCATCACTTTAGCCAGCCACCGCGGCATCCACCAGTTCGCCTTGCCCAGCATCTCCATCACCGCGGGCACCAGGACGAGCCGGACGACGGTCGCGTCGATCAGCACCGCGACGGCGAGCCCGAGCCCGACCTGCTTCACCCCCGGGTCGGGCGTCAGGCAGAACGACAGGAACACGACCACCATGATCGCCGCGGCCGCCGTGATCACCCGCGCGGTGGACGCCAGCCCGGACACCACCGCCGCCGAGTTGTCCCTGGACACCAGGTAGGACTCGCGGATCCTGGACAGCAGGAACACCTCGTAGTCCATCGACAGCCCGAACAGGATCACGAACAGGAACACCGGCACCCAGGTCGTCACCGGCATCGGCTCGGGGAAGCCGAACAGCCTGCCGCCCCACCCCCACTGCGTCACCGCCGTCAGCACGCCGTACGCGGCGGTGATGGACAGCAGGTTCATCACCGCGGCCTTGACCGCGATCACGACCGAACGGAATACGTATAGCAGCAGCAGCATCGACAGCCCCACGACGGCGGCGATCAGCCACGGCAGCCGCTGGCGGATGAGGTTCGAGAACGTGACGTTCGCCGCGTTCGGCCCGGTCAGGTAGGCGTGGATCCCGGTCCCCGCGGTCGCCTCCGGCAGCACCTGGCCGGAGATCGTGTTGGCGAGCGCGTTGGTCGCCGCGTCCTGCGCCCCGGTCGTGGGGTAGGCGATGAGCAGCGCGGCCTGCCCGTCCCTGCTGACCACTGGCGGGGTCACGGCGGCGACGCCCGGCGTCCTGGCCACCGCGGCCTCGACGCGCGCCATATCAGCCGCGGCTCCATCAGAGGGCAGCGCCGCGGCGACGATCAGCGGCGCGTCGAACCCCGGCCCGAACCCGCGCGCCATCGCCGCGTAGCTCGCGTACCCCATCGTGCCCCGCGCCTGCGCCGACTCATCGGGGAACGACAGCTTCATCGTGAGCACCGGGGCGGCCAGCAGCAGGATGAACGCGGTCGCGGACAGCGCTGCCACCACCTTGTGCTTCTGGATGAACAAAGCCCATCTTTCCGAACGTGAGCGCCCGCCTCTTGTCCCCTCCCGCGTCTCCCGGCGGTTTCTCCGCCTTTCGAGGAGGGTGGCCTTGCCGAGCCGCGTCCCGGTGAACCCGAGCAGGGCAGGCAGCAAGGTCAGCGCTCCGAGCACGGTCATGGCCACCGTGGCCGCCGCCGCGATCGCCACCCCGTTCAGCAGTGACTGGCGCAGCACGAGCAGCCCGAGCATGCCGATCACCACCGTGGTGCCCGCGGTGAGCACGGAGACCCCGGCGGTCCGCATCGCGGTGACGGCCGCCTGCTGCGGCTCGCGTCCGCCGTGCAGTTCTGTCCTGAACCTGGTGAGGATGAACAGCGCGTAGTCCACGCCGACGCCGAGGCCGATCAGCGCCGCGACGATCGGGGAGAACGACGGCGCGGGGAAGATGTGGCCGAGCAGTGCGATCAGCGACAGGCCGCCGCCGATGCCGAACAGCGCGGTCGCCACCGGCAGCCCCATCGCCAGCAGCGAGCCGAACGCGATCAGCAGCACCAGCATCGCCGCCCCGACCCCGATGCCGTTGTCCGGCCCGCCGTAGGGCGTCTCGGCGAGGTCCACCACGTCCCCGCCGAGGCTGAACGTCACGCCGTCGCCGCTGGCCTTGGTGGCGTCGTTCATCAGCATCTTCGTCTCGCCGGAGGAGATGTCGTTCCCCGAGATGCTGAACTGCACGGTGGCGTAAGCGATGTGCCCGTCCCGCGACACATGCCCCGGCGTCGTGTACGGGTCGGTCACCGAGGTGACGTGCGGCGCGTGCTCGAAAGGAACGAGCGCGCTCGCGACCTGCGCCCGCACCGCGGGCGAGGTGACCGGCTGCGCTGAGCTGATCGCGAGCGTCAGCGAGTCTCCCGACTGCCGGGCGAAGTGCTGGTTGAGCAGCGTCTGCCCCGGGTCGGCACCGCTGAACGAGTTGTCCGCCGCGGCGCCGAACCGCATCCACAGCGTGATGAGCACCGCTACCCCCACGACCCATGCGAGCAGGGTCGTCTTGCGGTGCCGGTAACAAGCTCGGCCAAGGCCGCCGAGCAGGCCATCTCCCGTCTGCATGCCTCAAGCCTCGCGGACCGGCCCCTCAACCGCGTCGTACAGCGGGAGGCACTTGGCAGCGGCGGGTAGTCACCCGGCGTACTCCGTGCGGAGTACCCGCGGTCACGGGAATGACGGCAGGATCATTGCCGCGCGGCCTAGCCGGCGGGGCGGCCAACGAGGCCGTGCTCGAACGCGAGGACCACCAGCTGGGCGCGGTCGCGGGCGTAGAGCTTGGTCATCGCGCGGCTGACGTGGGTCTTCACCGTGAGCGGGCTGACCGTGAGCTTGGTGGCGATCTCGTCGTTGGAGAGCCCGGCCGCGACGAGGCACACGACCTCGCGTTCGCGTTCGGTCAGCGCGGCGAGGCCCGGCGGGGGCGGTAGGGCCGGCTGGCTGGGCCCGGGCGCGGGCGCGGGCGCGGCCGTGCGGCCCGGGCGCCGGGACGTGAACTGGGCGATCACCGCGCGGGTGACGCTGGGGGAGAGCAGCGCGTCGCCGCGGGCCACCACCCGGACCGCCTGCAGCAGGTCAGGCGGCTCGACGTCCTTGACGAGGAAGCCGCTGGCGCCGGCCCGCAGCGCGGCGAATACGCTCTCGTCGTCGTCGAACGTGGTGAGCACCACGACCCGGACCGCGGCGAGCGCCGGGTCGCCCGTGATCAGACTGGTCGCGGTGAGGCCGTCCACGTCGGGCATCCGCAGGTCCATCAGCACCACGTCCGGGCGGTGCTCGCGGGCCAGGGCGACGGCCGCGCCCCCGTTGGCCGCCTCGGCGACGACCTCGATGTCGTCCGCCGCGGCAAGCAGCATCCTGAACCCGGCCCGCAGCAGCGCCTGGTCGTCGGCGAGCAGCAGCCGGATGCGCTGTCCGGCCGTCATGCCGGCGCCCCTGTCCTGGGGCTGGCCGGGCGCTCGGGCAGCGGGGCCGCCTGCCTCGGCAGTTTCGCCGTGACGAGGAAGCCGCCTTCAGGGCGGGGACCCGCCTCAAGCTCGCCGCCCGCCGCCGTCACACGCTCGCGCATTCCGCGCAGCCCGTTTCCCGTGCCAGGCGAGTCGCCGGGTACGCAGCCGTCGTTCGCGACGGTGATCGTGACGCTGTCCGGCGCGTACCGCAGGGATACCTCGGCCTCAGAGCCGCTGACGGCGTGCCGCAGCACGTTGGTCAGCGACTCCTGCAGGATCCGGTAGGCCGCGTGGTCGACCTCCGGCGGCAGCGGGCCGGACTCGCCCTCGACGCTGACGCGGACCGGTGAGCCCGCCGCGGTGACCGCGGCTTGCAGTTCTGGCAGCCGGCTGAGGCCCAGGCCCTCGGGGACCGCCGGGGCCGCCGACCCGGCCCCGGCGCCTTTCCTGAGCTGGCCAAGCACGGCGCGCATCTCGCCGAGCGCGCTCTTGCTCGTCTCCCTGATGCTGACCAGCGCCTCGCGTACCGCGCCGTCGTGCGCCGCGGGCAGCACGTGCAGTGCGGAGCCGGCCTGCACCGTGATGGTCGCCATGCTGTGCGCCACCGTGTCATGCAGTTCGCGGGCGATGCGCGGCCGCTCCTCCGCGAGCAACCGGGCCGCCTCTGACCGCTGTTCCTCTTCAGCGAGTTCGAGCCGCCGCGCCGTCTCCGCGGCCAGTGCGCGGCGGCCGCGAGGACAGCGCGTCGAGCGGCGCCGCGCCCGCACCGCCGCCTACCGCCACGTTCAGTTCGATGACCGCGATCACGATGGCGACCGTGACCAGGTCGCTCACGCGGATATCCAGCGGCCACGCCTTCCGGTCCACGTCATCACGGTACGCGGCCGGCTCAGCCCGCGGAAAGCCGCGATCCCGGCGCGAAAATTTCTGCAGAAGTCGTAAACCGGAGAGGGTTGTCCTACGTCTCATAGGTGAGGCTCAGTGAAAGCGGGACACTGAGCCTCACATTTTTTTGCCTGCCGGGGCCGCGCGGGCCATGATGGTGAGCCGATGAGCCTCGATGACATCGACGCGCGGATCATCACCGCGCTGATCAAGGACGCCCGGGCCAGCTACGCGGTGATCGGGAATGAGGTAGGGCTGTCCGCGCCCGCGGTCAAGCGGCGGGTGGATCGGCTGCGGGCTTCCGGCGCGATCACCGGGTTCTCCGCGCGCGTGGACCCGGCGGCGCTCGGCTGGACGACCGAGGCGTATGTCGAGCTGTACTGCCGCGGGCGGACCACGCCCGACATGATCGCCACGGCGGTCCGGCGCTACCCGGAGGTGGCGGACGCCTGCACGGTGACCGGCGAGGCGGACGCGCTGGTGCATATCAGGGCCGCCGACGTCAGGCACTTCGAGCAGGTGATGGAGCGGATCAGCGCGGAGCCGTTCGTGGTGCGCACCAGAAGCGTGATCGTGCTGTCGAGGCTGATCGAACGAGCCGACTCGTTCGCCCCTTCTGAGCACGCGTAACACGCTAGGGTCGCATCATGTCCGATGTTGATAATGACCTGAGCGCTGATACCGCGAAGTTCCGGGCGTTCGCGCAGCGGCAGGACGACCTTCCCGCTCCCTGGCACATGCGGGTTCCCGGTTCCAAGATCGGGCTCCTCGCGGGCATCGTGGTCGGCGTGGCCGTGCTCGCCGCGATCGTCGCCGTCCTGCTCATCGGCTAACCCCCCAGCGGGGTAGCGGGCGGCTCGGCGAGTCGGCCGCGCCCGTTCGGGATAATCGGGAACGTGAACCAGCCGGTTGGGGAACGCGAGCGGCTGACCGCACTCGGCGGACTGGCCGCCCTTTCACTGGACGCACTGTCGAGCGTCGCCTACGGGCCGGAGGCCATCCTCGTCGTGCTGGTCACGGCCGGGGTGTCGGCGCTCAAGTACAGCCTGCCGATCACCGGCGCGATCGTCGTCCTGCTCGCGGCGCTGGTGATCTCCTACCGGCAGGTCATCGAGGCCTTCCCCAACGGGGGCGGCGCGTACGCCGTCTCCAAGCGGCATCTCGGGAAGGTGCCGTCCCTCGTCGCGGCGGCCTCCCTGATCGTCGACTACATCCTGAACGCCGCGGTCGGCGTCTCCGCCGGCGTCGAGGCGCTGACCGCCGCGTTCCCCGTGCTGTACGGCAGCAGGGTGTGGCTCTGCCTGCTGGTGCTCGCCCTGATCACCGCGGCGAACATGTGGGGCGTCGTCGAGTCGGCGCGCATCTTCATGGTGCCCACGCTCGCGTTCATCGCCGCGATGGCCGTGGTGATCATCGGCGGCCTGGTCCGGTCGCAGCCGGACGTGGCGCTGTCGCACGCGATGCCGTCGGTCACCGATACGGTCGGCGTGCTGCTGATCTTGAAGGCGTTCGCGTCCGGATGTTCGGCGCTGACGGGCGTGGAGGCGATCGCCAACTCGGTGCCGCAGTTCCGGCGGCCGCGGGCGAAGCGGGCGCAGCACACCGAGGTGTCGCTCGGCGTGCTGCTCGGCGTGATGCTGCTCGGTCTCGGCGAGCTGATCCGCCGCTGGAACGTGGTGCCGCATTCGGGGACGACGGTGCTCGCGCAGCTCACCGAGGGCACGGTCGGGCACAACGCGCTTTACTACGTCATCCAGCTGATCACGCTGGTGCTGCTCTCGCTGGCCGCGAACACCTCGTTCGGCGGGCTGCCGGTGCTGGCCGGGCTGCTGGCGGGCGACAACTTCCTGCCGCACGTGTTCGGGCTGCGCGCGGACCGCCGGGTGTACCGCTACGGGATCGGCGTGCTGGCGGTGGCCGCGGCGCTGCTGCTCGTCGCCTCGCGCGGCGACACGCAGGCGCTGGTGCCGCTGTTCGCGGTCGGGGTGTTCATCGGCTTCACGCTGTCCCAGGTCGGGATGGTGCGGCACTGGCGTTCGCAGCGGTCCAGTGGCTGGGTCTACCGCGCCTGGATCAACGGCGTCGGAGCGGTGCTGACCTTCGCTGCCACCGTGATCGAGCTGGTCAGCAAGTTTCTCGCCGGGGCGTGGCTGGTCGCGATCATCATCCCGCTGCTCGTGCTGCTGTTCCTCGCGGTGGCCCGGGCGTACGGGCGGATCGGCGTGCAGCTCGGGATAGGCCAGGTGCCGCCGCCGCCCGTGAAGCAGCCCTCGCTGGTGGTCGTGCCGGTGATGAGCCTGTCCCGGCTCACCGCGGAAGGCATCTCGGTGGCGTTGTCGATCGGCGACGACGTGGTCGCGGTCACCGTGGTGTACACCGACTCCGATGACGACGCCGACGATGTGCACGGTGACTCCGGGACCGGCGCGCAGGGGCCCGACGCGCCCTTCCGCGAGCAGTGGCAGCAGTGGCGGCCCGAGGTGCCCCTGATCACGCTGCGGTCCGCGCACCGGTCGCTGGCCAAGCCGATCGTCCACTACCTGCGCCACCTGGAGGCGGAGGACAAATACCACCGGCTGGTCGTGCTGATTCCCGAAGTGCAGCCGACCGGTCCCCTGCAGTGGCTGCTGCACAACCAGCGCGGCATCATCCTGGACCGCGCGATCCGCCGGGGCACCGCGAACGTGGTGCTCTGCCGGCTGCGCTACCGGCTGGAGACGCTCGCCGTCGACCCGGCCGGCGCCGCCGATGCGGCCAGTGGCCGGTAACGCGGGACACGCGCCGGCGCGCGGATGGCAAAATATTAAGACATGGGCTACTTCGCGGAGATCGGACGGTGACGACGCCAGCGCGCTCCCGGCTGCCAGTGGCGGTGGTCACTGGCGGCAACCGCGGCGTAGGCCTGGAGGTGTGCCGGCAGCTCGCTATGGCCGGATACGCGGTGGCGCTCGGCTCCAGGGACCCGCGCAAGGCAGAGCTCGCGGCCAAGGAGATCGACCCCGAAGGCGAGCGGATCACGCCGTGCCACATCGAGGTCGACAACTCGCTGAACATCGGGCAGCTCGCGGGCTGGGTCAAGGAACGGTACGGCCGGCTCGACGTGCTGGTGAACAACGCGTCGGCGCCGCCTGACCCGTGGGCGATCGCGGGCACCACCGACCTGACGCCGGTGGCGGAGGCGCTCGACATCAACCTGTTCGGCGCGTGGCGGGTGACACAGGCCCTGCTGCCGCTGCTGCGCAGGTCGCCGCGGCCCCGGATCGTGAACGTGTCGAGTGAGGGCGGCTCGATCGCGCTGATGAACGGCGGCCGCCCGGCCTACAGCGTGTCCAAGGCGGCGCTCAACGCGCTGACCAGGCTGCTGGCCGGCGAGCTGTACCGGGACGGCATCCTGGTCAACGCGGTCTGCCCCGGCTGGATGCCGAACGACGGCGGCCGGCCAGGCGGCCGCTCCGGCACGTTCGCCCAGGGCGCGGCCAGCGTGGTGTGGGCGGCCACCTTGCCGAACGGCGGCCCGACCGGCACCTTCACGCGTGCCGGCCGCCCGCTGCCCTGGTTATGTGCTCCGTTGCGAACAGTTGGTTAGTGGCTGGCGACGGACCGTTCGGGCGGCTGGAACCGGTATCCCATGCCGGGCTCGGTGATCAGCCAGCGGGGCCGCGCGGGATCGGGTTCCAGCTTGCGCCGCAGCTGCGCCATGTACAGCCGCAGGTTGCCGCCCGCGTTGTCGTAACCGGGACCCCACACGTCGCGCAGCAGCTGCTTCTGGCTGAGCAGCTTGCCCGGGTTGCGCAGCAGCACTTCGAGCAGGTGCCACTCAGTGGGCGTCAGCCTGATGTCGGTGCCGCCCTGGTCCTGGCCGTCGTGATCCCTGGTGACGCGCTTGGCGCCGAGGTCGACGGTGAGGTCACCGAGCTGCACCCGCGGCGGCTCGTCGGCGGCCGGCGTGCGGCGCACGGCGGCCCGCATCCTGGCCAGCAGCTCGTCCACGCCGAACGGCTTGGTCACGTAGTCGTCCGCCCCGGCGTCGAGCGCTTCCACCTTGTCGGTAGAGTCGGCCCGCCCGGACAGCACGATGATGGGCACGGCCGTCCAGCCGCGCAGCCCGCCGATCACGTCCACGCCGTCCATGTCGGGCAGCCCGAGGTCGAGGATCACCAGGTCCGGCGGGTGGGCGGCGGCTTCTTCCAGCGCCTGCGCGCCGGTCGCGGCGGTGTACACCTCGTACTGCCGCACCCGCAGGTTGATCCGCAGCGCGCGCAGGATCTGCGGCTCGTCGTCGACAACGAGCACTCGCGTCACGGCCGCCACACCCCCTAGTCGCCTTGCGCGGCGGGAAGCGACACGGTCATCGTGAGCCCGCCCCCAGGCGTGTCCTCGGCGGTGAGCGTACCCCCCATGGCCTCGGTGAGCCCGCGGGAGAGCGCGAGCCCGAGCCCGACGCCGATGGTGTTGTCCGTGTCGCCCAGCCGCTGGAAGGGAACGAACATCCGCTCCCGGTCCGTTTCGGGAATGCCGGGCCCGCGGTCGACCACGCGCAGCTCCACGCGGTCGCCGAGCGCGCTGGCGGTGAGTAGCGGGGGCTTGCCCGCGGGGGAGTAGCGCAGCGCGTTCTCGATGAGGTTTACCACCACCCGCTCCAGGATGGCGGGGTCCGCCTGCACCGCGGGCAGCGACTCGGGGATCTCCACTATGACGTCATGGCCGAGCGGCTCGAGGTTGTCGAGCGCGCGGGCGACGATCTCGTCCAGGCCGGTCGGGCGCGGGAACAGCGACAGCGCGCCCGCCTGCAGCCTGCTCATGTCCAGCAGGTTCTCCACCAGGTGGGTAAGCCGGTCCAGGGACTCGTCGGCGGTGGCGAGCAGCTCCTCGGTGTCGGCGACATCCCAGCGCACGTCGGGGGACCGCAGCGACGTGACCGCCGCCTTGGCCGAGGCGAGCGGGGTGCGCAGGTCATGGCTCACCGCGGCGAGCAGCGCGGTGCGCATCTTGTCGGCGGCGGCGATGGGCTTGGCCGCCTCGGCCTCGGCGGCCAGCCGCTGCTGTTCGAGGGCGACGGCGGCGTAGGCGGCGAAGGCGGCGAGCACCCGGCGGTCGCTGGCCGGGAGCGGCCGGCCGGCCAGCGAGAGCGACAGCGTGTCCGAGATCGGCACGTTGACGTCCGCGTCCTCGGGGCGGCACGCCGGGCTCTCGCCCGACGAGGCGACCACGGTCCAGTCGGCGGCCGGGCCGAGCCCCGAGCCGGACGCGCCGCCCTGGCGTTCCAGCAGGCAGGCCGAGCGCATCCCGAAGGACTCCCTGATCTGGTCGAGCAGCGCGTCGAGCGACCCCTGCCCGCGCAGGATGCTGCCCGCGGTGGTCACGAGCAGTTCCGATTCCGCGCTGGCGCGTGCCGCCTGGTTGGTCCGCCGTCCGGCGAGGTCGACCACCCAGCTCACCACGAGCCCGACCGCGACGAATATCCCCAGGGCTAGCGCGTTGTTCGCCTCCGCGATCGTCCACTGGTGGATCGGCGGCGTGAAGTAGTAGTTGAGCAGCAACGACGCGGCGATGGCCTCGAGCAGGGCGGGCACGAACCCCCCGGTCAGCGCCACCGCGATCACCGCGACGAGGTAGATCAGCACGTCGCTGGTGAGGTTGAGGCCGGACCGGGAAACGGTGAGCGCGATGGTCACCAGCGGCGCGAGCACCGCCGCGAGAACGTACCCGGCGGCCTGGCGGCGCACCGTGATGCCGCCGCGGTACCTGGGCAGCAGCCCCCATCGGCTGCCCGCCTGCGCGTGGGTCACGATGTGCACGTCGATCGCGCCGGAGTCGCGGATGGTCCGCGACCCGATGCCAGGCCCGGTGAGCAGCGCGAGCAGCCAGGACCGCCGGCTGGCACCGAGCACCAGCTGCGTCGCGTTCTCCGCCCTGGCGAAGGTGAGCAGCGCGTCGGAGATGTTGTCGCCGACGACCTGGTGGTAGCTGCCGCCGAGGGCCTCGACAAGCCGGCGCTGCCTGGCGAGGTTGCCCGGGTTCGCGCCGGTGAGCCCGTCGGACTTGGTGACATGCACCGCGAGCAGGTCCCCGCCGGTCGACCGGGCCGCGATCCGCGCCGCGCGCCTGATCAGCGTGTCGCCTTCCGGGCCGCCGGTCACCGCGACCACGACCCGCTCCCTGGCCTCCCAGGTCTTCTTGATGTCGTGTTCGGCGCGGTACTTCTGCAGCCCGTCGTCGACCTTGTCGGCCAGCCAGAGCAGCGCCAGTTCGCGCAGCGCGGTGAGGTTCCCTGACCTGAAGTAATTGGTGAGCGCCGCGTCGATCTTCTCCGGCGGGTAGATGTTGCCGTGCGCCATCCTCCTGCGCAGCGCCTCGGCGGTCATGTCGACGAGCTCCACCTGGTCGGCGGCGCGCACTACCGCGTCGGGTATGGTCTCCCGCTGCGGCACCCCGGTGATCTGCTCGACGACGTCGTTGAGCGACTCCAGGTGCTGGATGTTGACCGTCGAGATGAC
>Ga0070698_100001202_pt1 | contig 28728 bp, 31 predicted proteins | sample KBSK1502metaG_FD_65477 | JGI IMG/M metagenome (GOLD analysis project Ga0070698, IMG submission 65477) | Corn, switchgrass and miscanthus rhizosphere microbial communities from Kellogg Biological Station, Michigan, USA - KBS K1-50-2 metaG | ecosystem: Host-associated > Plants > Roots >...
GTGATCTCGGTGCGCGCGTCCACCACCGTCGGGGTGATCAGGTAGCCCTCCTTTACGCCATCGAGCAGGGAGTACCGAAAGGTGGGCTGGCCGTTCTCGCAGCCGAAGGTTCGGTAGGTATCCAGCAGCAGACGACGCTCGGCTTCGCGCGGGTCGCGCGTGCCCGGATTTGAGCCGTCGAACCGCCGGAGGTAGTCGCGCGGCGTGGCGGTCAGTCCGAGCTTGTAGCTGATGAAGTAGTCGAAGACCGCGCGGGCGTTGCCGCCGATGGAGCGATGCGCTTCGTCGGAGATGACGAGATCGAAGTCGGTCGGGGAGAAGAGCTTCTGGTACTTGTTGTTGAAGAGCAGGGACTGTACGGTAGTGACGACGATTTCCGCGCGGCTCCAGTCGTCCCGGTTCTCCTTGTAGACGACCGTCTGGAAGTCGGCCGACAGCAAAGCTGCGAAGGCCTTCTTGGCCTGGTCCTCCAGTTCGAGGCGGTCCACCAGGAACAGGACACGGGACGCGTTGCCCGAGCGGAGGAAGAGCTTGACGACGGCTGCGGCGGTGAGGGTCTTGCCGGTGCCCGTCGCCATCTCAAAGAGGTAGCGATCCTTGTCCCCGCTGAGCGCGGCCTGAAGGCTGTGAATAGCCTTCAGCTGATAGGGCCGGAGAAACCGGAGCTTGTTCGCCTGGATGTAGCCCGGCCGCTCTGCCTCGTTGCGCCACCCGGCCTCGGCTTGGTAGTTGGGGCGTTGGGTGAGAACGATGTAGTCGTCACCCACGTGCTCGGCGATCAGGCGCTGTGGGTTTGGCGTGACCTTCCGGTAGCCGATGACCGAATCCGGCGTCGGGAAGGAGGTGACGATGTATGGGTTGCCGCGTTCGAGATCCCAGAAATAGTGCAAGTTGCCGTTGGACAGCATGACGAAGCGGCAATTCTGGGAACGAGCGTACTTGCGCGCTTGCTCTTTGGCGGCTAGCGGATTCTTGTCTTCGGCCTTTGCTTCAAGGACGATGAGCGGGAAGCTCTTGGCGTCGAGCAGCAGAAAGTCGATGAATCCTTTTTTGGTCTTCTCGAAGTTATCGCCTAGAGCCTCAAGATCAGACGTTTTGATGGTGACGCTGGGCTCGAGGCGGATATTGGCCGCTTTACTCCCATTCGCAAAGAAGCGCCAGCCTGCCGCTTCGAGCAGCTTGTTGATCTTGATTCGGGCTGTGGCTTCCTTCATCGCTTCTGTGCTCAGCCAGGCTCCAGATTCTGCAAGTGAGTCATCGAGTCAAGCCACCGTTTTCACGAGGAGCGGCATACCCTCGCTCCTCGTCAACTCCACATATCGGCACAGTGCGTTCGCGAGTCTCCATCTGTCTACGCGTCTTGCATTCGGGCTCGAGGAGTCGAGGGCTGGCCACGAGGATGCAGGCGCAGCGTGCTCTCGAGGTCGCGACGTTTAAGCGGTTGAGATCGTAGAGGAACTCCATCCCTCTGGGGGCATCTTCGGGCCGGGAGGTGGCCATGGAGTAGATGACGACTGCCGCCTCCTGGCCCTGGAAGCGGTCGACGGTGCCGATCGACTCCACATACTCCTTCTCGTGCGCCAGCCCGCGCTTCACGCGTATCTCCAAAAAGCGGTCGGCGAAATGCGGCTCTGTGCGATCTCCGTTCGCCACCTCCATGTCCAGAGCCGTGCAATGCCGGCAGGAGAGGAAGCGGCCGAGGTCGTAGGCGGCAAGCTGGAGAGTTGAGCCGGCGAGCTGCATCAGTGCCCTATCTCGGAGCGCTCAACCGAGGCGTAAACCTTAAGTTCTCGAAGGAAGTCATCGGGGCAGGCCGCCGTTCTCACGAGGCAGAAGCATCCGCTCAGTTTTCTCTCCGGGTCGGGGGTGCCCATCTTACTCTTCATTTCGTCTGTCGACTCAGCGATTTGGACCTCGTCCATGGGGCCAGGCATCATCCTGGCGTTCTTCTCCCACCCATGAAGTGGCTGAAAACCGCCAAGACTTGGACAAGGATTTTTAGGAAATTGCGACTCGTGCTTCGCAGCGAAGCGCTGCTTCGCAGAGTAGTACGGAGGGACGGGGAGAACGAGTGGGTGAGGGGGCGAGGGGGGAGGGGAAGAGGGGAGCGGGCGGCGGAGGGCGAAGAAGAAGATGATGACGACCGGTCAAAGATTCTCTAGGCATCCGCTCGCATCGAATTCGCGAGCGAGGTGACGGCATTGCGGAGGAATCCCAGCCAGTCCTCCGAATCCGCTTGTTCACTGATTTCTGGCAGGACGTCAGGCGCGAATGCCGAGCGGTGTCGTTGAATGAGCTCGCGACCTTTGACGCCGGCAGCATAGGCGCTAACGGTCACATCGGCGGTGGTCCTCGTCCAGGCGAGAAACGCGGCAGCGAACGCAAACCGCTGATGCCAGTTTCGCCACGGAGGCTGCCGCTTCAGCGCGAGTACTCGTAGCCAGGCTAGCGGATCAGCGCGGTAGGCGACCGGAGAACTAGCAGTGGACTGGATCAGCCGTGCGGTCGCCATGTCCTCGCTAGCACGCCGTATCGCCGCGACGGTGTAGACGGTGGCCGAGGAAATATCTCGAACTGTTGCAGACTTCCCTGCTATGCCCAACAAATAAACCAGAACGTCTGATTTTGTTCCGACACCGAACCCGAGTCGGAGCCGAAGCAACAGCGCTGCGGGGTCATCAAGTCGTACTCGAATCGCACGCTTCTTATTCTTGCGCGGCGAATCCCCAGCCGGGATATCGCGCGCAGTGCGGACGATCGACCGCCATCTCGCGTCCTTCCCCTGCTCGAGAGCGATCTTGGCAAACGAAGCAAGTTTCTCCTTTACAGGGCTTGGATAGTGCGTCGCCAGATTCTTCGCCCGCTGGACGGACAAAAGATCCGAGTTCAGATTTGCCCAGCTATCGACGAGATCGCCAAGACGGCGCTCGCCTTCGATCAGAAGCAGGGACATGAGAACGAGCGCCTCCGGGTCTACCAGGGAGTGCGCCCGATCCTTTCCCGCCGCCTGGGCATCCACGGCGCGCCATTGCCGCCACAAGACTTCGAGCACCGAGAGCCGGAGGTCGCGAGCGAGCGCCGCGAGGCTATCGCGCGGATTCTGGTTTGTTTCTGCCATCGAACTTGAGGTCGGTCGCGACATGAGTCACCACCTTCTCCAGGGTCGCTTGGAACCCGGGCGACGGGTCCTGCGCCTCAACCCAGTCTTTCGCCGCCTGTAAATCATCGGCATTCGGCATCAACGCTACGAGGTCTTGGTAGTGAACGCTTTCGGGTCCTTTCGCATCGGCCGCAGCGTAAAGCTTGAGGAAGATCAAATCGCGACGGTCGACGAGACCGACGTGGAGGGCCGCATATCGCCTCCATCGCACTCGCTGCGCGAGCCCTGGTGGAAATCCCGACTGCCATTGAAGAGCGGGTCCCGTGTTGAGCCAATCTGTTTCCAAACCGAGATCCCGAGCTACTGTGCGTGCGGCGCGAACCAGAGGCGCTGGCATGGGCTTCGGCGCTTCCTCGAGTTCCGCAGGCTCCCCGCCAGTCGTATGGGCGAAAGCCAGGATGTCGACGTCGGTCGTGACTCGCTCAACGAAGCCGAGCAGATTCATAGCCGCCCCGCCAACGACGACGATCGCGTAAGAAACATTTTCGAGGGCTAGCAACTCGCCGACCTTTTGCAGCGCCTCGTGGATATCCGCTTTACCTGATAGCGCCATATACCCTTTCGCAGAAGATACATAATATACCTATTGTGGCAACATTATCTATCTATATTAGAAATATTATATATCTCATGATTGGACCAAGGCCCTAAGCCCGACGTTCAGGGGAGTTTCTCCCGGCGGCGCGCTCCGCACGCCGCGACTGACTCAGGCGCCATACCCCGCCCCGCTTCCTCAGGAAGAGGGATTCTTGCTGCGACACGCTCCGCACGTCGCGAGCCACTCAGGCCCTACCCATGAAGTGGCGGGAAACCGCCAAAACTTGGACAAGGAAAATGAAGAAGTTGATCCCTCGGCCCATCGGATCATCGGTTCATTGACCGAGGAGAGGGACGCGGGGAGGGCGGGAGGGGGGAGTGGGAGAGCGGGGGAGGGGAGAAAGACGGACGGGGGGACTGGGGGACGGGGAGTGAGTTACCGAGAAGGGGATGAAAAAGGTCGGGCAAACCGGTCCGGCCAAAGACACTGGGGGTCTGATCTGCATTATGCGGTAACGGACTCGCGGGCTCACGGAGTCCAGCGGCCGGTTTCCCGGATGGCGTCGTACATAGCGTCCGGTGCTAGATCCGCCCCGTTAGGCCATTCAACTGTGCCATGGACGACATTTACCTGTCCGAAGAATTCACTCTTCCCCAGCGGTTCGAAGACGGTCCCCCGAATTTGGTCGCTTCTCAAAAAGGCGCCGAGATCTACTTCGCCGCTTGTGCCATCAACAAAGACAACCCGCAGCCGCATGCCGGGCAACGCTTCCGCGACTACCACACGCCACGGAGCAGCGGGCACTACGGGGGGCGCTACTTCAGTGGCTCGATCGGTTTTGGGGGTTGAAGTTGACTGCATAGGTTCCAATCCTCCGTTAGTTGATTCCGGCGCTCTGAAGCCCATTCTAGAACCAACGCCATCGCCCGCCGTGGCAGCGAGCCGCGGAGCACGCGAAGCTCTTGGATGTCGATCAGGGCCTCATGTTCGGCGTAGAGAGCGTGAAAGTGAGGTGGGCCATGATCTCTCCAGTACATTTGGATCACGATGCCGTAGAAGATGCTGATCGTTGGCACAATTCAGATGTCCGTTAGAAAGCAGTCGAGCTTGATCTAGGTCTTTCACAAAGGAACGGCTTCCCTCAGCACCCGGTCGCGCATCGCGGGATGAAGCGCTTGCTCCGTGACGACGTCGACGTGACGCCCCAAGAGCTCCTCGAGATCCGAGACGAGCCCGCCCGGGAACCATGGTGTCAGGTTCGGCCCGGCCTCGATGAGGAGATCCAGGTCGCTCGTGGCCTTCGCGTCGCCCCGAGCGACGGACCCAAACACGCGCACGTTGCGAGCGCCGTGATGCCCCGCGATTCGGAGGATTTCATCGCGTCGCCGTCCGATCAGCTCTTCGATTCCCATAACGGTTGGATTATCTCACCCGCTGTCTCACCCCGTGCCCTCTCCCGGACTCGTCCTCCGAAGCTCGCCAGAGCGAAGGAGGAGGTAGAGGGAGTTCTTGCGGCGACACGCTCCGCACGCCGCGACTAACTCAGGCCCCCACCCATTGAAGTGGCGGGAGACGGCTAAAACTTGGACAGGGATTTTCAGGAAATTGCGACGGGGGACTGGGGGACGGGGGGACGGGGGGAGAACGAGTGGGGGAAGGGGAGAATGGGTGAGGGGGAAAGGGACGGACGGGAACGGCACGTGGCGGAAAGGCGGGAAGGGAGGAAAAAATGGGGAAGAGAAAAAGATCGGGTCAAGCAGATTGGGTCAAGGACGCTAGGGGTCTGATCTGCATTATGCGGTATGGCCAAGTTTAGGGGGCCTGGGAATATTGCTTCTTAACGGGTTGCAAGTCAGATGGAGATGTGACTACAATTGTGACTACTGGTGTACACGATCAAGTTCGTCGAGCAGTCACTTGAGGACCTTCAGCGGCTTCGGGTCGTGGATCGCGGGCGAATCCTGAACGCCGTTGAGGAGAAGCTTCGGCTCGAGCCGGCTAGGCAGGATCGCCGGCGAAAGGTTCTCGTCGGTCTGGTTCCACCCTGGGATCAGGTGAGGCCGGTTTGGCAATTGCGGGTAGGAGAGTTTCGGGTTTTCTATGACGTTGATGAGGAGCAAGAGGCAGTGATCGTTCGCGCCGTCCGCCGGAAGGGCAGAAAGATGACAGAGGAGATCTTATGAAAGTCGTAGCGCTTCGAGAGGCGAAGGCGTCACTGAGCGGATACATCGAGAGCGCTCAGGAAGATCGCGTCTTGATCACAAAGCACGGGAAACCGGCGGCACTCGTGATCGGCGTGGAAGGAGAAGCTCTTGAAGACCTTCTGACGATGGGAAATCCGCGTTTCTGGGAGTTAATCGAATCGAGACGGCGGCCCGGCAGGACACTTAGCCTCGATGAGGTGCGACGACGTCTAGGCGCGTCAAAGAAGCCGAAGCGGAGCCGCCGCACCCGCAAGTAAGCCATCGGGCAGCCTAACGAGACGCACTCCCGAGAGTGGCTGGGGACGGATTGGGGTCAGTTTGGCATCTTGAATTATTTCGGTAAGTGACCTTCAGGTTCGTCGGCAGCGTGTTCTCATTTGGGCGGCCCCCGTTCGCCACCTCCATATCCAGCGCTGTGCAATGCCGGCAAGACAGGAAGTGGCCGAGATCCGAAGCGGCAAGCTGAAAAGTCGAGCCGGCGAGGTGCATCAGTGCCCTATCAGAGGGCCAAAGAAACCAAAAGAGGTCAGAGCCGCAGTGAACCGAGCTCTCCCGCTCGGCGGCCCATCATTTGGTGGGATATCCCACTTGACACGAATCCCACTAACCCCTACGATGGATGCATGAGCGAACGCGCCACCAACGAACGGGGCTACCGGTTCCGTCCGGATTCAAAGGGCCGAATCACGCTTGGGAAGCTCGCGGAGGGAGTGAGCAGCTACCGGGCACGCCGGCAGAAAGATGGAAGGATCGTTCTCGAACCTTTCGTCGAAGTTCCGGCGATGAACGCTGGCTGTATGAAAACAAGGAAGCGCTGGACAGCATCAAGGCTGGTCTGACGGATGCGAAGGCCGGGCGAGTGACTCGGATGTCTTTCAAGAAGTACCTGAAGCAGTAGCCGACGCCCGGTGCCCTTCTCACTGCACCTCACGGCCAGAGCAAAGGCGACCCTCGGACAGCTGGAGCGCGATACAGGACTTGCCAAGCGGCTCATTGCGGTCCGTAAGACATTGGCCCGGCTCGAGTCGAATCCGCGCCACCCCGGTCTCCAGAGCCACCGCGGTGCTAAGCTGAACGCCGACCAGAGCGTCCGACAGTTTCAGAGTGATTTACCGGTCGCGAGGCGAAAGGAGAAGGCCCATGAATAGCCGACGGACGTTGAAGTCGGCGGGACTGGCACTGGGGTTCGCGTTGATCGCAGTTTCATGGAGTGCCAGGGGCGAGCAGCCGGCGGCGCCCGCGATGAAGGGTGTGACGATCACTCCTCTCGCCGGGGTGGACCTCGGCCCCGAGATCGAAGGCAGCATGGCCGGCCGCCAGCTTCGCATGCGCAAGATCACCATCGAGCCCGGGGGATTCTTCGCGCTCCACAGTCACAAGGACAGACCCGGCACGGTCTACGTGCTCGAGGGCAGAATCACCGAGACGCGCAACGACGTCACCAAGGAGTACGGCCCGGGAGAGGTGTGGTTCGAAAACAAGGAGACCAATCATCGCGTCGAGAACAAGGGAACCGCGCCGGCGACCTTCATTGCCGTAGATATCTTCAAGCAACAGTAGGCCCTCCTTCGCCAAGGCTTCGGAGGGCAGGCCCTCTCCCGCCGAGAGAGGGGAAGCGCGCGGCTATATCAGATCTGATATATGCGGTCCAAGCGTGCGCCTCCGGCGGTGGCGGGGGAGGAGCGTCCCATATGTGCACGGCTAAGGTACGGGGACAACTTCGCCGGACGGATTTACGGATCTCAACGAGGTCGGCGGGTAGTCTAGGGTGTGGACGACATTTCGAGCTCCCGGAGCTTGGGGCCTTCTAACTTTCCAACCTCTTTGCCGGCGATGACGAGTACCGTTCCGAAAGCGACGATCGCGAGAACAAGTGCGAAGAGAGCCCATCGGTGTCTGGGCCGGATGTGCTCGAGGGAAGGCGCAAGGGCGAGCAAGCTTAAGAACGACGCGATCACGACCACCGCATCCACGCTGGCACGTTGCCAGTAGCTGCCGCCAAGATGAAGCCACATGCCGAACTCATCGAAAGTCAGAGCGAGGGCGACGCCATACACGAGTGCGGCTCGCCTTTTAGCGGTGAGATGCGGTTTAGCAAAGAACAGGTATCCACCCGTCACCGTCAACAGCAGAATGCCGTAGTTCAAGTGATGCACGTGGGTGCCCCGGAAGTAGAGGTACATGAGCGGAATCTTTCGCGACATGATGAGAAGCACGATGGCGCGCGAGAGGATGAACGTCAGAACGAAAGCAAAGAGAACGCGACGAGCAAGACGAGATGTTTCGCCGTCCGCAATCGAACGGATTCGTCTGTAAATACTCTTCATGGCGGGAGCTTCGCATACTCGGACAGAGCTGCGTGGGCAACCGGGTTGCGAGATTTCCTGAAAACGACGAGGCGGGGGACCCAGGGACTCGGTTGAGCCCTTTGGCCGACCCGCGAGTCGGTGGGTCCGCAAGCGCACGTTCCGAGTGAGCGGAAGCGACCTGCTGGCACGGGAGGGAGGCGCCTACCGCAAAACTTTGGTCCGAAGGTTGCACGGAAAGGTCGCCATGAACAGAAGAAAGACTTTTTCCATTTTCGGAATGACTCTCGTGCTCCTCGCGGTGGCCTCCGTGTCCACTGGACAGAAGGTGAAGGACGAGGAAGTCACCTCGGTCGAGCTGGCGATCCGCTCTGCGGAGAACGCCGCTGCGACACAACACGCGAAACCGATGCTCGATCGCGCCCGGGCTGCCTTGTCCATAGCGCAGAGCGAGCGAGCCAAGGGCCGTCACCCTGCGGCCCGCCGCGCCCTCGAAGAAGCGACGGCCGCTGCCCGGGCTGCCGAGAGTCAGGCGAAGGCTGTCGATGTCGAGCTGCGGGCGGCAGCCCTCAAGAAAGAGGCGGACGCCCTGGAGCAGCGGACTCGAGAGCTCAACCAGCAGATCCGTTAGCAGGAACGCGAGGCAAGCCATGCGATCACCACAGACCAACCTGTTCTCCGGGATTCTCATCGCCGCGGCGCTGCTGGGGTTTGGCTGCGCTTCGACTCCACGCGTCGCTCCTCAAGAGGTCTCGGACGCGCAGATGGCGCTCCAGGATGCGAGAAGCGCAGGCGCGGACACTCTGGCCGCGGAACCCTACAACGCCGCAGCCGCCCATCTCTCGCTCGCTCAAAATACCTGGAGAGAGAATCATGACCTCGAGCTGACGGCGCATTACGCGAGGCTCGCGGAGAGCGAAGCGCGAGATGCCCAGTATCGCGCGCGCTCAAGACGAGCCCATGAGGAGCTCGAGAACCAGACACGGCGCAAGGCTCAGCTCGAGATCGCGGTGCGAGACGCGGAAATCAAGGTCATATCTCTCAAGGCGCAGTCTGAGGCGGAGCGGCAGCGGCTCGAGGCCGAGGCGCGGGCGCGTATCGAGCGCGAGCGTCTCGAAGCAGAGCTCGCGAAGCGGGAACAGGACCGCCTGGCGGCAGAGGAACGTGAAAAGGCCTTGACGGCGCAATTGGATGCCGAACACCAAAAAACCGCGGAGCAACAGCGCCAGGCGGAGCTGGACCGACTGAAGACCGAGCTCGAGGCTGAGCGCAAGAGCTCAGAAGAAGCGCGCCGTGCGGCCGCCCAAGAGCGCGGCAATCTTGAAGCCCTTCGCAAGCAGCAGGAGGAACGCAGAGCGGAAGCCGAGCAGCGCGCGACTACGCAATCGGACCTCCTCGAGCGCCTGCAGAGGATCGAGAGGAGCACGCGGCAGGAATCCCGCGGCATCGTCCTGACTCTTCCGGGAAGCGTCTACTTCGCGACCGGCCGGTCCGACGTGCTCCCGGGAGTCCGCGATCGGGTCGCGGAGATTGGTAAAGCGCTCGCCAACGTTCCAGACAGGCACATTCTCATCGAAGGCCACACGGACTCGACCGGGCGAGCGGAGTTCAATCTCCGACTATCCGACCTCCGCGCGGAATCGATCAAGGCGGTGCTCGTCGCCAGCGGCGTCTCGCCGGATCGCATCGAGATCCACGGCTACGGAGCCACGAAGCCAGTCGCCGACAACACGACGCCGTCAGGACGCGCCCAGAATCGCCGAGTGGAAATCATCGTTCAGGGGCAGTCGCGCATGTGAGCGGCCGTCCGCCTACGCTTTCAGGCGAAGTCGTATGGAAGAAGATGAGCTTCCAGTCGCCGGCAGTCACTTGGCATCCAGGCGGAAACCGGGCGGGGAGTTGGTCGACGCTAACTACTGGGCGAACAGAGATTTGGCAAACGTCAGAGAGAGCTCGATGGCCGTCCGAGGCACCATCTCTCTATTGTTAAGCTGGCGGGAATGTCCGAAACCTGGACAGGTCTTCTGAGAGGAGCCGAAGGGTGAAGGCAGGGGGACCCCCTCCACCGCAGTTTGTGATCTAATTCCTGACAGATTCATTTTCGTTTTTCAGGTGGTCCTCCCAGGGGACGAAAGGAGATTCGAATGGCCTCCACTTCCGCGCAGCCTGTCGAGATTCCTCAGCCGAGACCGGAAGAGAGAACGGCCGAGCCGCGTCCTGTCCAGCGTCCGGTCGCGAAGCCTTGGACGATCAAGCTCCAAAGTACGGTCCCGTTCTAAGCGACAACACCGGTTGGTCTTCGGAGGACGGCCTCTCAGGTCCTTTCCTCAGTCATTTACACAGAAAGCAGCGTTCGGTTTGCCGCTTCAGGGCCACCGCGTGTTTGACGCCACCTCTTCGTTAGCGTAACCTTCTGAGCCTTTCCAAGAGAGATCAAATTTGTTGCCTGGTAACCCCTCGAATCGGCGTGAAGAAGTCGACCGAATCTTTGGTCGCGTGTTGCCGCTGATCGACTCGGCGCTTCTCCAGCATTACGGGCTCTCGCGCTCGGAAGCGAGCGAGGTGGAGGACTGCCTTCGCGACTGGTTTCATGGCTTCGTTCGGCGACCCGGTACTCCGTGCACGCTGGCCCAACTGAGGCCGCACTTGCTCTCGATGGCCTGCAATGCTGGCCATGTTTACTGGAGTGGCAAGATTGGGCAAGAAGTTCCGCTTGACGGCAACGTGCAGCGGAGCTTGACCCTCGGCCCTCAGCGGATCGCGGGTGAGCTCGAGAAGACTCAGGAAGCACGAGAGAACCCGGGTGGACATCTCCCGAAGGAAGACCATTAGTGCCGGGCAAAATCATCCCGTTTCCGTGGCGAGAGCGGCGGTTATCACCCGAGGAAGGTTGGGCGATGGCCGAGCGAGTTCTAGCGACGCCGATGTCGGAGCGGCTGGGAAAAGGGTGCGAACTCCCCTTAGAGGACTCCGAGCTGCTGCTCTCAGTCTGCGAAGTACTACGTAGCCGCGTCGAGACGGCCCCGACCGCCGCGCGTGATGAGGCGATCTTCTTCTACGGCTTCCTGGACGAGCCAACGCGAAGGATCGGCCTCTTCGACGAGCGTGAGTACTACATGGGAGAGCTCGCGCTGATTGCGGGCGGCTCGAACCGGCTTCTCTTTCATCGCGAAGAGGCGCGGCGCTGGCTCGATCGGGCGGAGGCTAGTTTTACTCGATCCGCGAATGGCCTGGCGCATGTTGCCCGGGTTGCCTATCAGAGGCTCGCGCTTGCTCTCGAGGAACGACGCTTCAATGAGGTTCTGGAGTTGGCACCCTTGTGGGTCGAAAGCTTTGAGTCGATGGGCCTCGCCGAGGACGCCTTGAAGTGTCGCTTCCTGGAGGGCATAGCGCTTGGCGAGACCTCCGAGATCGACGGTGCTGTGGCTGTCTTCCTCGACATCTGCCGACGTGCCGAGCATCAGCGCAACCTTCGGCTAATCGCTCAGGCGTCGAACAACCTGACGCAGTTCTATCGTGCGCTCGGGAACTTCGACGAGGCGATGGTCTACGCTAGAAAGGCGCTTCCGCTGCTGAAGCAGCTCGATAACCGTGTCGGCCTCGTGAAACTCCAGTGGCAAGTGGGGAGCATCCTGCGTGAGCAGGGCAAGCTCAACGAAGCCATGGGAGCTTACCGAGAGGCCTTGGACGAGTCTCGCGCGGTCGGGATGCGAGGAGACGTGGCCGCACTGCATCTGGTGTTGGCCGACGTCATGCTCGACGCAGGACAAGACCGCCAGGCGGAGTGGGAAGTCCGAGCGGCCTTGCCGATCATCGACGAAGAACAGATGGTCCCCGAGGGATTCGCTGCGCTGAGTCTGCTACGCAACGCGCTCCGCTATCAGCAGGTCGATCGGAAGGCCCTGCGCGAGCTGCACGGCTACTTCGGCGACTCGCAGGCGTAGCTCGCCTTCGGGTCTCGAGCGCTTCTCATTCGCCCGGTCGTCGGGCACCGGACTCTCCTCCGCGAGCCAGTTTCTGCAACTTGCTCGCGCCAAAGCAATTAGGGCTCGCGACAGTAATGTATCGAGAACTGAGCCAGTTTGAATCCTAGGCCGAGAGCTTGATGACGTCGCTTCGACGCCGGCGCCTTGGAGCCGGTGATGTGGGAAGTGTCGCCGCAAATGCGAGCGACGCCGTCTTTGATTCGATTTATCGAGCGTTCTTTCTTCGGTTGGTGCGAAGGGTCATTTGCCGGTACGGTCTCCGCTCGGAAGACGCAGTCGAAGTCGTGCAAGACGCGTTCGTCGTCGCCCTCGCGAAGCTGGACACGGCAGGAGAGCCCGGCCCCTGGCTCTACAAGACTGTCGATAACCTCGCGTTGAACCTTCGACGGAAGACCGGCCGGCGAGCGTGGCTCCTCACGCGTTGGTCACCTACCGAAGCCGATGAAGAAAATAGAGAAACGGAAGGAGTCCAGCAATAGAAATGAATGACCACGACCTGATCAAAGGCACGGCAACCTGGCTCGCGATGACGCCTGTGTCTGAGGTCACACCCGAACTTTCAGTCACCGACGCGCTGGACGAGGTGCCGGAGTTTTTGAGTCTTCTCGCGGCAGGCAAACTCCCAGCAGCACGCTTCCAGCCCGATGACCGCGCGATCCTCGTTCTCCGCGTTGCGTGCAAAGTGCTGGCGGAGCCTGACGCAGGCCGTCTCGAAAGACCTCTTGAGGTTGCTCGAAGCCTCTATGACTTCATTCATGGACTGGCGTGGCCACAGCCGGATTTTGGTGAGCGAGCCGAACTTCTCGCCGATTGCGCATTCGCAGGCTGGCGAATCAGCCGCCGGCTTGAAGAGCCTCATGAGGAGGCGCGATGGTTAGGAAAGTTTCGGACCGGGGCTTTTCAGTCACCACTGGGGTCTGAGGTCGAGCGCGAACTGGCGATACCGATAGACCATCGTTTGGAGATTGAACTCGACCTATTCGCCGACTCCCAGTTTCTTCTGGCGGTCTGCGACACGCTCAGGACGAGAAGCGAGACTTCGCCTGCAGACACAAAAGCCAGAGCCGAGTTCGTCTACTCCTGTCTCGCTACGCCGGAGACAACAATCGAACTCCGCGATGAGCGGGAGCATTTTTTGGGCGACTTCGCCCTCATCGCCGGAGGGGCATGTCGATTCCTGTTCCATCGCCAGGAGGCCCGACGTTGGTTCGACCGCGCGGAGACGGGTTTCACTAAGTCCGCGAACGGAGCCGCTCACGTGGCTCGCGTGGGCTATCAACGGCTTGCCTTGGCGGCTGAAGAGCGCCGGTTCGAAGAAGTGGAGGAGGCGGTTCCTCTCTTGGCGGAATTCTTTAACTCAATAGGCCTTGCGGAGGATGCGCTCAAGTGCCGGTTTCTGAGAGCGATCGCCCTTCGCGAGAAGGGACGATTTGGGGAATCGGTTGACGCGTTCCTCGGTATTTGTCGTGAAGCCGAGGCACAGGGCAATGTCCGCTTAACTGCCCACGCCGCCACTAGTCTCGCGCAGTGCTACCGACTTCTCGGCAGGCCCGACCAGGCGATGGAATACGCTCGGAAGGCCCTTCCACTCCTCAATCAGCTTAATAACCGAACCACCCTCGTTAAACTTCGCTGGTCTGTCGCGAACATTCTTCGGGAACAGGGCAAGCTAGGCGAGGCTATCGGCGCCTACCGCGAGACTTTGGAAGACGCCCAGATGGTCGGGATGCGCGCAGACGTGGCAGCGCTGCATCTTGTGTTGGCCGACGTTCTGCTGGACACCGGCCAGGACCACCAAGCTGAGCAGGAGGTCCGTGCTGCCTTGCCGATCATCGACGAGGAGCAGATGGTGCCGGAGGGTTTCGCCGCCTTGGATCTCCTCCGGCAGGCTCTCCGGCACCGCCAGATCGATCGAAGAGCACTGCGCGAGCTGCACGGCTACTTCGGCGACTCGAAGTCGTAGGCCCGACGCCCACTCCGTCAGCCACGGTCTTCACGCCCGCGCGGAGCGGATGCCTTTTGTTTCAACCGCCCGTCATGCCGTTCGCCTGAATATCTGATATTCAGACACTCGCAGGCATCGATGGCTAGGGCAATCAAGGTTCGCAAGCGAGGCACGCGCGTCCTGCCGGCGAAGGTCCGGCGCCGCTTCGGGATTGCGGTTGTACCAATCGAGATCTACACACCGGGGCGCAAGGCGGAGTTTCTTCTCTCGAACGCCGTAGACGAGAAGGATTATCGGGCGGCGAAGAATGAAGTACAGCGGATGGTTCTCGACACCAAAGAGGTTCGCCACAAGAAACCCAGGAGGGAATAGCCGCCCGTAGAAGGACTTGACAGCACCCCTCACCCCGACCCTCTCCCGCCGGGAGAGGGTGAATAGAGCGAGAGCGTGATGGTTCGAGTGGTTTGTCTTTCTGACACGCACAACCGGCAGGGACAGTTCGAGGTTCCCGAGGGGGACCTTCTGGTCCACGCGGGAGACTTGACGGGGCGCGGCACGTTGCGGGAAATCGCCGTGGCGCTCGAGTGGATTGCGGCGCTGCCGCATCCGGAGAAGGTGTTCGTCGCGGGAAATCACGATTTTCTGTTCGAGCGGGACGGTCCGCTCGCGCGATCGCTCGTGAAGAACGCGATCTATCTGGAAGGGACGGGAGCCGAAGCGGCCGGGCTTCGTGTCTGGGGCGGGCCATGGCAGCCGCGGTTCGGCGACTGGGCGTTCAACGTGGACCGAGGCGGGCCGCTGGCGGAGAAATGGAAGGCAATCCCGGAAGGCCTGGATATTCTTGTGACGCACGGGCCTCCGATGGGGATCCTCGACCGCGCGTTCACGGGCGAAGAAATCGGATGTGAGGCGCTTCGCGATCGGATCGCGGCGATGGAGCGGCCGCCGCGGCTCCACGTCTTCGGCCACATCCACGAGGCGTACGGAATCCACACGACGCCGGCGACGATCTTTGCCAACGCGTCGATCTGCGACATCCGCTACGCGGCGGTCAACCCGGCGGTCGTCATCGATTTGCCGGCGGGGTGACTCCGCGACTGAGGGCGCCCCTCACCCTGACCCTCTCCGCCGGGAGAGGGGATGAGAAATGAATCGGCGGCCCTCACCTCAATCCTTAGCCAAGACTTCGGAGAGCCAACCTGACCTTCTCCCGCCGGGAGAGGGGATGGATGGAGTCCGGGTAGACTTCGGCGTGTAATGAAGCGGGACGGCGAGCTGTGCTCGATCGCCGCCGGCAAGAAGGCCGACGTGGTTCTGATCGACGGCGATCCTGCCGCGCGCATCTCCGACGTGCGTCGCGTCGTCACGGTCGTCAAGGACGGCGCCATCTACGATCCCGAGGCGATCCACCGCGCCCTCGGAATTCAGCCGCTGCGCGGCAAGCCCTGACGAGGACGCGGGTTGTCTGAAGACGTTGAGGGTTTGACACCATGACCATGGATGACGAGCGCAAGCCGGCGCGAAGAGTGACGTTGGAAGTGGATGCCGAGCAATGGGAGCGGGTCTCGACCCTCGAGAAATCGGAGCCGCGTGATCGCCACTACACGGCTCACGAGGACGAACAGGGGCGGTGGGTCGTGACGTTCGGCGACGGCGTGCGCGGTGCGCGGCCACCTTCCGGTGCGCAGATTGTCACCGCAACTTACGAGTCCGGCGGCGGGCGGGACGGCCGCGTGATACTTCAGGTGGCGCGTGTCGCGAGCGATGGGGACTGGCCCGCGAAGGAGTACGCGCAGGGCTCGTGTGGCGGGATTTTCCGAGGTCTCGTTGCCGACGCCTCCGATCCGCTGGCAACCGGGCGCCTTCGCGTTCAGATACCCGAGATTCTCGGCACCGATTCCGTCTGGGCGCTGCCCTGCGTGCCTGTCGGGCAGGCGGCGATCCCGGCCGCCGGGCAGAGTGTCTGGATCCTCTTCGAGCAAGGCGATCCGAAACGCCCGGTTTGGATCGGCACGCTGCCGGTCTGATCGGCCGACGGTAGTAGGCTCGGATACCGGTGGACCGATCGAACGTGATTCTCGACTTTGTCTTCGATGAGGGGTTGTTGTTCGTCTCCCTCGCCAACATCGGGGACACGCCGGCCACCGACGTTGTCGTGGAGCTCGATCAACCCGTTTGTACTGCAGAGGGCGTCGAGCTCGGGAAGATGGAGCTGTTCCGGAAGCTCCTTTTCCTCGCGCCTCACAAGGAGATCGTCGCATTCGTCGACTCCAGCGCAGCGTACTTCGAGCGGAAGGAACCGGCGAAGATCACCGCAACGATCCGGTGGAGCGATCAGGACGGAGAGAGCCGCTCGGCGACAATCCACCACGATTTGAGCGTGTACCGCGAACTGCCGTTCGTGCCGGGCCGTCCGCAGCGCTAACGTCGGGGACTGAGGCGAGCCGAAACTCCTAGGCGAGCTCGAAGCCTTCGTGCGTGATCTCGAGAGTCTCGATCGCAACCGCGCTCGTCTTGGCGTTGAACGTCGGCCCCTCGTACTTCCGCGGCCAACCGCGGTGGAAGTTCCAGCGGAGGACCTCCTGGCCCGCGTCGTCCAGCATCACGATCGAGCCGTGCTTGCGCTGGACCACTCCGTCCAGGACCGTCTTGTACCAATCCCAGAGCTGGCGGTCCTTGGTGATCCCTCGCTTCAACACGATGTTGGCGAACTTCCGAAGGCCGGGCAGTTTGCGAGTGGAGGTCCCCTCGCTTCCGGAGCGATACTCGATTACGTCGATCTCGGAGGCGAGCCCCGAGCACTCCGAGAACGCGGCGACGGTGATCCCGTCGAGCTCCACTCGGAAGTTCAGGGCTGAATAGGGAGTGGTTGGCGGAGCTGGCGGCATGGCGTCTCCTTATGAGGGGAGGCTAACTCAGATCGGACGCGGGGACGCGGAGAGAGGGGCGGGGGACGGGGGACACGGGGACTCGGGGACTCGGGGACTCGAGGAAGCCACTATCGCTTTCTGGTGGTATCGAGGAGAGAGATCGGAAGGTGGCGCGCGAAACGCGAGAAGTCAAGGTCCGTCGTGAAAATCGGAACGGAAAGACGCTCTGCCACCGCGGTGATCAAGAAGTCTACCGGGGAGCCGGCTATGCGGGCGCCTCGGCATCGGTTGAAGTGTTCCGCTGCGCGCACGTGGTCGTTGGTCAGAATGGTCTCATCTAGAAATGCCGACAGGGCGTCGCGCAGCCGCTCGAACTGAAGTCGTTCCGCGATTCCAGAAAGCATTTCCTGTCGGATCAATCCGAGCAAGACGATTCGATCATCCCTGACAAGCTCTTCCCAGGTCTTCACCAGTCTTGCTTCTTCAGAATTGCGACCCGCGGACCGCCGCCGGAACGCGAGGGACCAGATCGTGGTATCGACGAGGACTCTCACCGCGCGCGGCGCGACGCCTTGTGGTCGTAGCCATGCATGTAGTCCACGGACTGCTCGAGCTTGAGTATGCGCAGCTGCTTTCTGCGCCGAATGAACTCGTCCAGAGCGGCGGTCACCGCCGCTTTCTTTGTCTTGAAGCGACCAAGCTTCTTGGCCTCTTCGATCAGCCTGTCGTCAATCGCGAGATTTGTGGGCACTGTTGGGCCTCCCTTAGGCTACACATAAGAACGTGTGGCTAGATGTGTAGTATTTCACAGGTGGCGGTCTGCCAGGGGAAGGAGGAGCGATGGGCGAGTGGTTCCCCCGCACCCGCCCCTCTCCCGGAGGGAGAGGGAGCTGGATTTGAGTTGACATAATCGGCGCCTATGTCGTCGCGCGCCTGGTTCGTGGATCAGTATGGCGGGCCGGAAAGGCTCGTGCTGCGAGAACGACCAGATCCTGTTCCGGGTCCGGGTGAGGTACTGGTCAAGACAGCGGCGATCGGGCTGAACTTCGCGGACCTCTTCGTGCGCGCCGGCGCGTATCCGCGAACACCGAAGCCGCCGTTTGTTCCGGGCATGGAGATCTCGGGCACGGTCGAGGCGGTGGGAGAGGGAGCCGCGGATCTGCGCCCGGGGATGCGAGTCGTCGCCGTGCCGATCTTCGGCGGCCACGCCGAAAAAGTCGTCGCGCCGGCATCGCGTGTCTTTCCGCTGCCGGACGGCGTGGATCTGGTGGAGGCGGCTGCCATGCCGGTCGTGTTCCTCACGGCCTGGTATGCGCTCGCGCAGGCGCGCATCGCGCCGGGAGATCGCGTCGTCGTCACCGCGGCGGCCGGCGGAGTCGGGACGGCGCTGCTGCAGCTGCTCGCGGCGCGCGGCGCCCGACCGCTCGCGCTCGTCGGGTCGGAAAACAAACTCGGGCTCTGCCGCGAGCTCGGAGCGGCTGAGGCGGGCCTGTACGAATCGGCGGAAGAGCTCATCGACCGCTCGTTCAACAAGCGCGCGGACGTTGCGATCGACGCGATCGGCGGACGCATCTTCCGACGGCTCTGGCGCAAGCTCGATCGGGGCGGCCGCTACGTTCTGTACGGATTCGCGGCAGCCTCGGGGAAAGGGGGAGTCGCGAAGCTGACCGCCGCGCGGGAGCTTCTCGCGATGGGACTCTTCTCGCCATACGGCTTCGTCCAGCAGTGCCGGACGCTGATCGGGTTCAACCTTTCGCTCCTTCCCGACCGCAACGGCGAGCTGCGCCGCGCGGCGCAGGAGCTCTTCGGTGAGTGGAAGGCGGGCCGGATCCGTCCGATCCTTGGCCCGCGATTTCCCTTCGAGCAACTGCCCGACGCCCACCGCGCCCTCGCGGCGCGGGGCACGACGGGGAAGGTCGTGATTGCTGTCGGCGGGGCGTGACGGGTGGCTGGAGTTCTCCCCTCACCCCGCCCCTCTCCCGGAGGGAGAGGGAGTTCCTGAGCCGGCGCCGCCGGTTTGCGGCGGGCGGACCCGCCGCATGTCGCGTCCCTCGGCCGCTGACGCGGCCGACGACGCTCGGTCCGCGGGACGCCGGAACTTGGATTGGAGTTCCTCACCCCACCCCTCTCCCGGAGGGAGAGGGAGTCCTGAGCCGGCGCCGCTGCTGCCCCTCACCCCGCCCCTCTCCTGCGGGGAGAGGGAGTTCTTGAGCCGGCGCGCGGTCCGCGCACGCCGGGACTTGGATTTGAGTTGCGGACGCCGGAACATGGATTGGAGTTCCTCACAGCGCCCCTCTCCCGAACTTGTCCTCCGAAGCTCGTGGGAGCGAAGGAGGAGGGAGAGGGAGTCAGTTCCAGTGCTTGAAGTCGGGCGTCCAGTACTCGGCGATCGTGTGGCGCAGGCCGCGGCACATGTAGATCGCGCGATTCTCCTCGGCCATGCCCCAGGGGTGGAAGTGTCTGCCCACCTCTTCCACGAAACGGCAGTGGTCCTCGACGCCCCGACGGCCCCATTGAAGCCAGATCAGGTTCTCGGGCTCCGGTTTCGGCGGTCCCCAGAAGTAGTGGTTCTGGTGAGAGCAGATGGGAGCCGGGAGTCCGAGAGCGGGCCCGAAGAGATTCAACGCGCCGGCCTCGCCGTAGTTGCTCGCGAAGATGCCGGTGCGCGCTCTCTCCTCGGGCGGCAGGGAATGGTAAATCTTCGCCACGTCCGCGACGAGCTCCGGCCAGCCGAACTGGTCTCCGAAGCGCTGCTCGAGGGGGCCGTCGTGCCGGACCTCCGTCTTAGGAGGCGCCGCGCCGAGCCGCCTCTGGTAGGCGAGCAGTTTTTCCGGCGGCAGAATCGGCAGAATCGCGGGGACGAAGGGAGCCGCCACGGCGACGACGAAGGCGGCGATCGCGGCCTTGGGCCACAGGCGTCCGGCGTTCCATCGAGTGTTTGTTCTCCAGGCCGAGCCCGGCGAAGACGCCGAAGGCGATCCAGTAGCGCGAGTCGCCCGTGCGGACGATGCGAATCAGGGCCCAGACGCACCCCATCCAGAACAAGGGCTCGAAGCCGTTCATCGTCATGAGAGTGTCGGCGGCGAGAAAGATCGGGGCGAGCAACGCGCAGAGGCCGGCGAGCAGCTGCGCATAGCGGCGGCCGCCGAGCTCCCGAGCGAGGACCATGGTGACCGCGACCTTCGCCGCACCCGCGATCGCCGCGATCGTCCGAAGGACAGGCAGAGAGCCACCGAGGAGAAGCGCGAGCTTTGCGTAGAGCGCGACCATCGGCGCGCAGTCCACGTAGCCCCAGTCGAGATGCCGCCCGAGGTCGAGAAAGTACAGCTCGTCGCGAAAGTAGCCGTACCTGCCGGCGGTTGCCAGGTGGAGGACCAGCTTGACGCCAACGATTAACGCGAGAAGCCGCAGGTCCAGGGGCGGGAGCGCCGACGGCTCGCGCGGGAGATTCGATCTGTCTGCTGTCTGCTTCATGCTGATCGGCGGCGCAACGGTACGACTTGCGGGTTCCGAAGCGAAGCTCGCGTCCCTCTGTCATCTCGAGCAGCGAGGGATCCGACCTCGCATCCGGGTTACGGGAGTAGATCCTTCGTCGCTTCGCTCCTCAGGATGACAGGAAAGTCGCTTCGCTCCTCGGAGGGACAGGAAAGAGATCCAATCTCTAAGCCGCCGTTTTCTTCTGCCCGTCCTGGTCCGCCGCCGGGCGCACGGGAGCGAGCTTGCGTTTCTCCAGCTCCTGGTTGAGAGGCGCCAGCGCCTTGAGAGACTCTTCGAACTTCGAGCGCTTGCCGGCGACCTCCTTCGCGAGGACCGCCATTCGTGAGAGCTGCGACTCCGTCGGCCGCTGCTCGGAGGTGTTGACGTTGCCGTAGAGCATGCCGAGCTCCTCGCGAGGCTTCTCCTCGCCGGAGATCCCTTCGCCCTGCGCCGTCGAGACGAGAGCCGCTCGTTGTTGCTCCATTTGATCGGCGAACGCCTCGAGCTTTTTGCGCGAGGCGTCGCCGGCCGGCAGCTCCGCTGCGCGCGCCCGAGCCTGATCGCGGGCGTCGGTGATGCGCGCCACGAGCGCCGTGAGCTGCTCGACCTGTCCGTGAAGCTTCCACGCGGTCTCGTTCTGGAGCTTGCGATCGGCATCGCTGACGTGGCTGCGCCGGTCGTATGTGATCGTGAGATCGGTCGGATAGCTCTCCTTGTTCTTGGTCATTCTGACCTTGTAAGTTCCCGCGAGCACGCGAGGCCCCATGATCGAGCCGAAGCTCGGAATTTGACCGGTGCCGGGAGGGTACTTCGGGGCAGACCCGCGCATCGCCCACGTGACGCGGTTGATCCCCTTACGCTTGCCGCCCGGGATCGTGGAGACGAGCTTCCCGTCGGGATCGTAGATCTCCAGCTTCAGCTCCCCGACGATATGGCGCTTCTTCAGATAATACGTAATCGTCGCGAACTCCGGCAGCGAGCGGCCATTGAAGTTGCCGTCGCCACTCCAGCCGGGCTCCGGGACGGCCGGGATCGCGAGGACGGCGGGGCGCGCCGGGAGAAACGCGACGTCCGAATCGAGGACCTTCGGCGTCAGCGCGCGCAGGGGCCGGAGGTCGTCCAGGATGTAGATTCCGCGGCCGTGGGTCGCGATGATGAGGTCTCCCTCGCGCGCCTGGAACGCGAGGTCGCGCACCGCGACGGCAGGCATTTCCGAGCGGAAGGCGGCCCACGACGCGCCGCCGTCGAACGAAAGGAAGAGCCCGGACTCGGTGCCGAGGTAGAGCAGAGTCGCGACGACCGGATCCTGCTTGACGACGTGCGCGTAGCCCTTCAGGTCGCCCGTCGCCAGACTCTTCCAGGTCTTGCCGAGGTCGGTCGTCCGCAACACGTGCGTCTTCATGTCGCCCGTCATGTGGCCGTCGAACGTGGCGAACGCGGTCGACTCGTCGTACGGGGACGCCTCGACGGAGGAGACCCACGTGCCTTTGGGCAGACCGGGCGCGTTGCCGGCGACGTTGGTCCAGCTCTTGCCGCCGTCTTTGGTGACCTGCAGGTTGCCGTCATCCGTCCCAGCCCAGATCACGTTCTTGTTCTTTGGCGACTCGGCGATCGCGTAGATCGTGCAATGGTTCTCCGCCGTAGAGTTGTCTCGCGTCAGACCGCCCGAGTCCTCCTGCTTCTGCTTCTGCGGATCGTTGGTCGTCAGGTCGGGTGAGATGCGCTCCCAGCTCTCGCCCCTGTCGCGCGAGCGGAAGAGAAACTGGCTGCCGATGTAGAGCGTTCCCGGCTGAGTCGCAGAGAGGTGAATCGGCGTGTTCCAGTTGAAGCGATACTTCGGCTCGCCTTCCCGAGCAGAGGGCTTGACGTCCTTGAGCTCCCGCGTGGACTTGCGGGCGCGAAAGATCCAGCCGCCCTGACACTCGCAGTAGACGTTGTCCTCATCGGTCGGGTCCACGAAGGTCCAGAAGCCGTCGCAGAAGAGCAGCGAGGTCCACTTGGACGGGGGAATGCCGCCGGGATAGCGGGAAGGCCCGTACCACACGAGGTTGTCCTGCAGGCCGCCATAGAGGTTGTAAGGATCGGCCGAGTCCGTGCTGACATGGTAGAACTGCCCGACGGGCAGCGACCCGACGAAGCGCCAGCGCGCGCCGCGGTCGGTCGAGTGATACACGCCGCCGTCCGTGCCGATCAGGAGCTCCTCGTTGTTCTTCGGGTTGATCCAGATCGTGTGGACGTCTCCGTGGTACGAGCCGCCGAGATTGCTCCAGCTCTTTCCGGCGTCGTCGGTAACGTGGAGGTTGAAGGCCGTCTTGTAGATCCGATCGGCGCTCTTGGGGTCCGCCGCCATGTTGGCGAAGTAGAAGGGGCGGCCCGTTACGGCGCTCGCCGTCGTCTGCCGCGTCCAGGATTCGCCTTTGTCGGCGGATCGGTAGAAGCTCGAATCCTGCGAGCCCGAGACCTTGGGATCCCGCCGCGACTCGACGGCCGCGAACACGACGTTGGGATCGACGGGCGAAACAGTCACCGCGATGCGCCCGAGATCGCCGGTGGAGAATCCCTTCGAGGTCTTGCGCCAGGTCGACCCGCCGTCGGTGGATTTGTAGAGTCCGCTCCGGGGACCGCCGGAGCTGAAGAAGTAAGGCTTGCGGCGGAACTGCCATATGCCGGCGTAAAGAGTCCGGCCATCGCCCGGGTCGATGGCGATGTCCGAGCAGCCGGTGTCGGGCGCGACATACAGCACCTTCTCCCAGGTCTTGCCGCCGTCCTTCGTGCGATAGACGCCGCGATCGGGATGATCGTCGAAGAGATGTCCGGTCGCGCAGACGAAGGCGATGTTGGAATCTTTCGGATCGAGGACGATGCGCGCGATGCGCTCGGTCTGCTCGAGCCCGAGACGGCTCCAGGTCTCCCCGGCGTCGGTCGTCTTGTAGACGCCGTCGCCCACGGAAACGCTGTTACGAGTCCAGGTCTCGCCCGTTCCCACCCAGACGGTCTTGGGATCCTTCGGATCGATCCGGATAGCGCCGATGGATTGGTTCTTTCCGTCCTTGTCGAAGACGGGCTTGAACTCCAGGCCGCCATCCACGGACTTCCAGACTCCTCCGGAAGCCGCGCCGACCCAGACCGTCAGCCGGTCACCGGCCACGGCGTCGATCGCCGCGATCCGGCCGCTCATGACCGCCGGGCCGATCTGGCGGACCTCGAGGCCGCCGAGCGTGTCCGAGTCGATCTTCACCTCGTCGGCGGAGGCGGGGGCGGCCGGGGCAAGGAGCAACAGCGAAGCGAGGATCCGCAGGACTGCCGGGATTCGGAAAACCGCGCGCTCGATCATCGGAGACCTCTACTTCTTCTCAGCCGGCTTCTTCTCGGCCGGCTCGTCCTTCTTGGCCGGCGTCGCAAAGCGGGAGTCGTCGACCGGGGCATCGAGCTCCACCTTTTCGATCGTGATCTTCTGTTTCTGGGGCTGCCCCTTGATGCCTCCTTCGAGAGAATGGGGAATCATCAGCCCGCCCACTTCTTTGTAGTCCCCGATCGTCTGCTCGCTCTCCCTCTCCGTGCCGCGCACCGTGCGTTTGCCTTCGGTCTTGATGTCCAGATACGAGTCGGCGTCGAGGTAGAAGTACCGTGTGTTGCCGTTTTTCAGCGAGACTTTGATTTTGTACGTATCGGTCCCCTCGACCTTCTCTTTGCCCACAAGCTCTACCTTGTGGCCTTTCGCTTTCCAGTCGACGAGGGGCCCGTCCATGTCCGCCTGCTCTTCGGCGTCCCTCAGATCCTCGGGCGACATCGCCTCCGCGTTCTTGCCGCCGCCGAAGGGGTTGAGGAGCCACCCCTGTTTGCCGTCATAGGCCTGACTGAGCGTCATGCCCTGGACGACGATGTCCAGGCGGACCTTGTTCGGCCGCTTGGTTTCGATGACGATCGGCGCCTCCACTCCGGGGCCGATGGTCGTTTTGCCCGTGATCTTCATGGACTTGACTGCCTTGAGCTTCTCCAGACCGCCGCGAGCCTGGATGTTCTTGGCGATGACCTCATCGACGGTCTGGGCGGCGAGAGCTGAGGCGAAGGCGAGACAGGCGATCAGAACGAGAGCGACGCGTCGAAACATGGAGTCCTCCTTGCTTGAGGCGTAAGCATATGTCGCGAGGGGGACAGGGGTGTGGGGGAGAGGCTTGAGTCGGCTTCTCACCGCGCGGTGATCACGGATGAGAAGGAGGCGGTGGCGGGAGTTTTCCCCTCACCCCGCCCCTTCCGTCGCTTCCGCTTACTCATGACCTGCGCCTGACGGCGCACCGGCTCGCACGTCGCTCCCGCTTGCTCGGGACCTGCGCCTTTGGCGCACCGCTCGCGGCTCGCCCAAAGGGGCTCGACCGCGAGCCTGGTCCCTCGCGCGCTCACGCTCCCGCGGCGCGCGCCTCCTCCCCTCTGGGAGACTACGCGCGCCGCGACCCGGACTGTGACCGGGTCGACGAATCAAGAGGGGCTCTCGGTTTTAATTCTCTCAGCCGCCTGGTCGCGCAGCGACCGCCGCGGCTGAAAGCCTCGACCGCGAGCCTGGTCCCTCGCGCGCTCACGCTCCCGCGGCGCGCGCCTCCGCCCCTCTGGAAGACTACGCGCGCCGCGAACCAGGCAAAGACCCGGAGGGAGAGGGGGTACTTGCGCGCAGCGCTTTGCGCCGGGACTTGGATTTGAGTTCCGCCCGGACCCGAACTTAAGGGGCGCGCGGCGTGACGGTGATGTTCTTGGCCGCGAACCAGGGATGGAATTCGAGACGGAGGCGGCCTGCCTTGACCGCCGGGTCCGTCTCTGCGAGAGCCTGCGCCTCGGCCATCGAAGCGACGCGGAACACGTAGAGTCCCCGCAGATCCCCGCCGTCGGTGAATGGCCCCGCAACGAGGAGCTTCCCCTCCTGAGCCAGCTTCTGGATGTTGGCCAGGTGCGCCTTCTGCAGCGCCTCCGTGTCCGGTGTCTGCTCCGGCGTCCACTTCGGACCACGGTAGAGAAACCCGACGTAGTAGGTCGTCATCTCGAAGCCGCCGGGTCCGATATCCGGCCCCCTGGCGGGTGGCGTCGCCGTCTGCGCGAGCGCGTTGGTTGCGAGAAGCGCGGCCGCCGCGCAGGTCACGAGGCAGGTCACGAGCACGAGTTTTTTCACGGGAATCTCCTCTCGTTCCTGGTTTCTCTAGGCCGGCGCTGTCCGGACACCACCGTGCTTCTGCGTGGCGTATCCGACGATGGCGCCGACGATCGCTCCCGGCAGCATGATCTGGAAGTAATAGTGCTCGCCCGTCGCGGAGGGCATTGCCGCCACGGCATAGGCCAGCACGAGCCCCACGGCCACGCCAAAGGCGATACCGAGCGGCAGCGAGCCGACCTTTTTGGCGAACCAGCCGATCAAGACGCCGGCGACCAAGCCTTTGAAGGTCGATCCGATGACGATGCCGACGATCTGTGGCCGGGCGGCGGGCGTGAACCAGGCGGTCAGGCCGTCCAGAACTCCGAGAAGGCCCCCGAGAACCAATCCGAAAACCGGTTTGTTCATTTTCTCACTCTCCTACCGTTCTCTTAAACGCCGGCGCGGTTTCCTTTAGCGCCCGAGAAAAAGAATCAACAGCGTGCGGACGACCAGATAGGTCAATACCAGGAAAATCGCCGTGCGGTGGCGGGAGCCGAACCGCCGCAGCTTCTCCAGCGGAGTTTCGCGATGAGCCGCCGGCACGGCGCGGTTCAAGTAGCGCGCGATGTCGGCCGACAGGGCGTGGGCGTCGGGATAACGGGCGGCCGGCTCGCTTTGCGTTGCCCTGGAAGCCACCGACCGGATCGCGCGGGGCGCTCTTGCGGGGAGGCCGGCCGCATCCAGCAGGAACACCAGGATCGAGCCCAGCGCGTACACGTCGGTGCGCTCGTCGACGAGGTCGGTCCTGCCCAGCGCCTGCTCGGGCGCCATGTAGGCCCGCGTGCCGAGGACAGTGCCAGGCGGTTCCGCCGGCTCCTCGCGCCGGCGCGCCACGCCCCAATCGAGGACGAGCACCTCTCCAAAGGCACCGAGCATGATGTTCTCCGGCTTCAGGTCGCGGTGGATCACGCCGTGTGCGTGCGCGAAGGCCACAGCCTCGCAGATTTTCTGGAAAACGAGCAGACGATCGGGAAGCGTCCGGCCTTCCACCCAACGATCCAGCCTCTCTCCGCGGACGAGCCTCATCGCGTAGTACACGCGGCCGTCGGGAAAAACGCCGGCGTCGTGGACGGGCACGATCCCGGGATGCTCGAGCCGGGCCATGACGCGCGCCTCTTTGCGCATGCGCTCGGCCTCCTCGGGGTCGGCCTCGCCGAGGGTCGAGACTTTTAGCGCGACTTCGCGGTCGAGCGCGGCATCCAGGGCCCGGTACACCGTCCCCATGCCTCCGCGCCCGAGCTCCTCGAGGATCGTGTAGGGCGTGCCGGCCGTCTCCGGCATATCGGCCGCGCGCCGAAGCCGTCCGACAGCGTCGTCGGAGAGAAAGACTTTCGGCCGCGAGTCCGGCATCGGTTGCGGCCTCAGCGAAGGTCTCGTCCGAGAATGGCCCGCGCCTCCTCCCGAAATTCCCGTTCGCTGCCGGTCATCGCTCGGAGCCGGTCGAGGACGAGGCGCCGGAACGTCCGGCGGGCGTAGGCGAGCAGGCTCGTGACCTCGGCCTCCGAGAGGCTTTGCTCGCGGGCCAGCTCCGCATAGCTGGGCTCCCCGGAGGGTCCCGGGTCGAGGTCGTACCGCTCAAAGAGGAGAAACGCGGCGCCTTTGCCGCGCGCGGCGCACTCCTCGCGCAGCGCTTCGAGCGAGAGCGTGAAGAGGGACCGCACGGATTCGGCGTGGAAATAGTCCTCGAGCGATTGCCCGGCTGGCACGGCGTGCGCGAGGATCTCGCCGTCGGCGGTCGCGAAGTCGAGCGGCAGCAGTGGCTCGCCTGGATCTCGCTTCCGGCGGCGCGCGGACTTTCTCTCGTTGGCCACGTGGCCGTCCAGGCACACCCGCAGAAAAGTGCGAAAGCTTCCCTTCCGGGGCTCGTACGAACGCAGGAAGTCCTCCTCGAACGCGCGCGCGAAGAAGCTCTGGGTCAGGTCCTTCCCCTCTTCATTGTCGGTCCGCCATTTGACGCGCAGGTACTTGTACACAGGTTTCCAGTACGCGGCGACGAGAAGCCCGAAGGCGCGCTCCTTCTCCGCAGAGTCGTCTGAGCCTGCCGCGAGAACGGCCGAGCGCCGCGTCGTCGGGAATCGATTGGCCGTCCCGCCGATCGCCGTGTCATCGTGCATTTGGACGGACGATACGCCTATTGCAGCCGGGGAAGGGCACCCGGTTCGCGGATTTCAGTCGCTGCGCGACGTGCGCTGCCGGAACCAGATGGCGAGCCGTTCCGCGTCCATCTCGCCGCGGGCCACGGTGAGCGTGACCTCTTCGAGCTCCTTATCAGAGGCCTCGAGTCGATAGCCGTTCAGTTCGAAAAAAAACTCTGCGACGTTGATGGCGATCCTTTTATTGCCGTCCAAGTAGGGATGGTTCATGACGAGCGAGTGCATGAGCGCGGCAGCCTTCGGTGGAATGTCCGGGTAAAGATCCTCTCCTCCGAAGGTCATCGCGGGCCGGGCCGCCGCCGCCTCGAGTGCTCCACGGTCTCGAAGGCCGGAGGCGCCTCCGAACCGTTCCACCTGAAACTCGTGAAGCTCTTCGATTTGTTCGATCGAGAGGTAGACGGTCACTATTTAGCGAGCTCTCGATAGAGCGCGGCCCGCTTGCGCAGCAGTTTCTCCGCCTTTTGGCGGAATCTCTTCGTGACCTTTCCGTTCTCGTAGTACTTGATGCCCGGACGGATCGTGACGGCGCCGCTCGTCGGATGGACGGAAACCTCCACGCTTTGCCCCTTCTTCAACTTGAACTCCTGGACGACCTCCGCTGGAAGCGTGACAGCGAGGGAGCTGCCGATCTGAACGAGTTTTCTGTTCATATATGTATTTAATACTAATGTCGGTGGAAACGCAATTGGGAGTCTTCAGTTTCCCCCTCACCCCGCACCTCTCCCGGAGGGAGAGGGAGTTCTTGCGCCGGCGCCGCCGCTTCGCAGGACGCCGGGGCTCGGATTCGAGTTCCTCACCCCGCCCCTTCCGTCGCTTCCGCTTGCTCGGGACCTGCGCCTTTCGGCGCACCGGCTCGCGGCTCGCCCAAAGGGGCTCGACCGCGAGCCTGGTCCCTCGCGCGCTCACGCTC
>Ga0070698_100001203_pt1 | contig 28722 bp, 17 predicted proteins | sample KBSK1502metaG_FD_65477 | JGI IMG/M metagenome (GOLD analysis project Ga0070698, IMG submission 65477) | Corn, switchgrass and miscanthus rhizosphere microbial communities from Kellogg Biological Station, Michigan, USA - KBS K1-50-2 metaG | ecosystem: Host-associated > Plants > Roots >...
TCAGGTTGTGCAGGAACGTCTGCTCCGTAAAACGCAGGAAGCCAGTAACAGACTGAGCGCATTGTTCCAGCAAAAGAGTGGAGAGATCACCGATATTGGTACTGTCCGAGATGCTCAGCGAATCTACGCCAGACCATCGGCAGAGAGTGTATCGCAATGTTATCCCTACTTACCCTGGACAATCGCCGTTATTCCCGACGTGGTGAGCGGTATTGCTCAAGCTATTGGGCGGCAAGAGGCCTTGATCGGCGCGAACCGCACGATGATTGCGGTGGTTCAGGGCGCTATCCTTGATACCCCTGGCTTACTCGATAACCCAATTGGACGATTGCTCTCCCTTGCAGACTTGTATCCTCAGTTAGAGGACACTATTCCCGTCGAGACGAAAACGGACATTAATCTCATTCTGAGGACGGTGGATGGGGCCACATCATTTACGCTGCGTGTTGCTCATGCCCTGTTTTTGCTTGGTAAAGCAGAGTATATTCCCTGCACAGTTGATAACGTGGTTCGTGCTGTAATCCGTTCGCTCGACGAAACAATAGGCACGTTGCGACCTCAAGTTGAGACCGAGTTGGAACGCATCGAACAAGCTGGCTATGCCAAGCACCCCGGCGAAAACTATATCTTCCTCAGTGCACAACAGCGTAGCTTTCAGGATAGAGTCCGTTCGCGCCAGCAGGAACTGATGCAACAGTTGTATGACCTGAGTCAATATCTGAAAAACTATGATGATAAGGATGTGTTTCGTTTTGAACAGGTGCCTTTTTCCGGTCTGCCAGGGCAACGCAAACAACTACGCGTCGAAATTGATGGGCGCGTGAGACGTACCACTGCCAATGAGTCGGTGACCATCCATGTCTACACCCCCTTGCAACGCACCTTCGATCCTGATATCACTGATGATCTACGCATGAAGCAGCGTTCCAGTCAGGAACCCAATGACTTGTTTTTGCGCCTGGGAGAGGTGAAAGGCTTTATACGCGTCCTGGCCCAAGCTGCTGCCAACGAAGAGGTCGTTGATATCGTACTGAATCGAGGGATTGGAAGTAATGCTGAAAGGGAGGTTGCCAAACAAGTACGTGAACATGACATTCCTCAGCACCAAAAAACCGTGTTGCGGCTACTTGAAGAAGCAGTACGCAGTAGTAAGCTCTTTTTCCGCAGTACTGACTACGAATTAGCGAACGGTGATGGACCAGCCGATCGAGTCCGCAATACGATCAGTCAATTACTGCCAAATATCTATGCGCGTTTCTCAGAGGTGCCATACAGCATTAGCAGTCCCGAAGCAGCCGTGAGAGCAGCACTTCGGTCTAACGCCTCCAATGCTGATCTAGCGGCACTGCGTGTCTATAAAGCAGATGGCACGCTCGATGAGAGTCACCCCTTGCTCAGTACACTGCGTGGGCGCATTCCGATGGTTGAGAATGACGAGGGAGCCATCAACGCTGAACAACTGCGTAAAGATATCCTCAATCCGCCATATGGGTGGGATGGCAATTGTGTCAAAGTTGGCCTGGCTTTGTTGCTGCGTAACGGCTCATGCCGCCTGCGCATTGAGGGTAGACTCTTGATCGATGTTGAAAGTGATGAAGTATTACAATCCCTCGTGAGGGAACAGCGTTTCAAGAATCTCTGGGTACAAGGTGTGCGCTCAACGTTGGATATGTCTGTGTTGCTCGACATTCGTGATCACATCGTCACTGTTTTTGATTATGAGAGTAAACTTACGGCAACCGCTCCTACACTTAATACAGCATTAGAAAAGGAGTTACAGAAACTCCAGTCGCAGGCGCAGAACCTCAATAGCTGGGCCACAATCGCCCACTGCCATTTACCACTTGATTTTGAATCAGGTCAGGGACTTGTCACAGAACTTTTGAGTAGCACCGCACCATCAACACGTTTACCTTATTTTGAGCGTGAATGGCAAACGGTTCAGCATTTTGTAACACTGCTTCACCAGCTTCAACAGTTCAGGAATGCACATGGTAACGACTACACAGCCGTAGAGCGGTTCTTCCAGAACATGATCAATCTTGAAGGTCCGCCGAACGAGATCTTCACCTTCCTTGAAGATTGGCGTATTGCGACAAACGAGCGCACTATCACCGAAGAGCGACGCTGGGACCAGCTCATGCATTCATATCACGCAGCACAGCAGACCGTAACCAATCAAGCAGCAACGCTGCGACAAGAAGTACAGAATGGGCTGTCAATGCTCGAAGCCGAGTTACCGATTCGCGTTCAAGAAGCTAACGTTCCTGAGGAGAGCATTGAATCTGAGGTAACCTTACTGGCGACAGAACTTCAACCTTTACAACGCCAGTTGCAGGACACCAATCTTAGCCTGAGCCAGGCTCGTGCTATGCGCGGAATACTAGCGCAAGCGCGTCTCAAGATACAGAACAAAGTATATGAGATGCGCTCCCGATATCAAATATCCGATGCCGAGGTTGTAGCACCTCCGCAAGAAATATATCTTAATTTGAGAAACATTCTTGGCGATTCCGCGCGTATTGCTTCGCACTCTGACTTAGAGCGAGTACTTAATAAAGTAAAGCAGAGCATTACGTCGGAGCTAGAACAAAGAAGGGTTGTGATTATAGAGTAACAGGATTCAGGGGGATCATATGAGCATCTCAGATCTACCTCATGACTATGACGACGCAGCTTTTTCACCCTACGAGAAACTTGAAGATTTACAAGGCCTTGCAGTACTTGCATTACATGATACTGCAAGTACTGCAAGCGGAAGCAGTAGATGTCTCACTTATGATGATATATTAAATATCGCAGATGAGCTCGCGCCCAATTTTTTTGGGAGGCTTAATCTTCTTGCAAGGACTAAAGAAAGCGATCTAGCTATTGAATATCGACAACGGGCGAAAATGGAATCTGCGGAAACAGGTAAAATTGTTACTCCTGCGGCCCTCGTCAGAGTAGATATTCAGAGATGGGAAAGATATTTAGAGAAACCAGAGATGGAAGACAGAGCCTCAGTGAAAAGAAGGCTGGATAGGCTGGATAGGGTACTTAATGAACTTGAATATAAACATTATACAGAGACTCAAATAATTAATCGAGACATGGCTATAGGTGAAGATCTACCCATCTCATCTAAAGGAGATCGCTATCTTGATATCGCTTTGCCTGGTAGGCAAGTCTTGCGACTACGACTTTTTCATCCTGATCCACCTGAAAATGCTACAGGAATAGATGTTCTCTACGAGCATCACAATATAAAACGAAAAGCTGCTAGATTGGCAGCAGTTCAGTACAAAATATGGAAGAAAAAAACGCTTTACACTACCCAATCTCCAAATATTGAGGGTCAGCTTTATAACCTGCGCAAAGTATTTTGTGAGAATGGTGTTTGCAATGCAGCATCAGAACAGATGGATAAGGATTTGTATCGCCTTCGCTATTGTTCAGCATTTTTGCGTCCAACCGATAGATTGCAATTGGCTGATACCAGAATCGCATCAAGTGGTTATCATATCCCTATATGTGCGGCTGAAAAGCTATGGGAACCTACATTGGATGGGAAAAAACTTTCTTATGAACAAATTAGAAACGCTTCACTCACCCAAAGGACTTTTGAGGAGTTGTTTAATAACGAAATGCTAGGATCAAAATGGATACCCTACTGTGAATTGGAAAAATTATATGAAGAACACAATCTGCTGAAACCTGATGAAACCGTTGTTATTCATGCTCAGCATTTTGTACGAAGAAAGCGATAAGCTACTATTACTCTAGAAAGAGATGCCATGCCGAATGTTGTGTAACGATGTACAACGATAAGGTGCTAAAATCAGTCCAGACCTGGCTTCCAGGCTTTTCTGCTACGTACCATTACACAAAATTTGATATGGCATTTAGAAAGATCTCTTACTTGTATGGACAAACGCTCAAAAGACCTGCTACGTACATTAGTCAAAGAACTGCGCCATATTTTTACCGGTGCGAATTTCGAGGATGGTACAATATTGCGTGGCGACCTGGATCGGCAATTGGAGCGCATCGGTATCGCGCCCAATGGTGTCATTATGCCTCTTGATACGCTGACCAGCACCCATAATGGTGAGCTACGTGCCTACCGCATTGCTGCCGCACAATTACAGCCCATTCCGTCTGGACAACGCGCTACTGTGCGAGCAGAAATTGTTGAGCGAGCAGCTTATACGTGGATCAACCGCTTGCTAGCACTACGTGCGATGGAGGCACGAAGCCTGATCAGGGATACCTTGCGTGTCGAAGCGGATTATGGTGGTATTTCCGAAGAGCTCTTCATCCTGCGCCAGCAAGAACCAGCAAGAGCGGCTGGTGATGATGGCGGCTGGTGGGCTGTCCTTGAGGATGCTTGCAATAAGCAGGCACAGGCGCTTCCTGGCCTCTTTGCACTCGACGATCCTGCTGCCGCTTTACGCCCAAGCACTGCCGCACTCTTGCAGGCCATTGATCTTGTCAATGGCACCAAGCTACCTGGATTCACCCTAATCGAATCAGATGCGGCCTTCCTTGATCCCGACGCCATCGGCTGGGCCTATCAGTTTTACCAGGAAGAAGCCAAACAACAGATCGATGCGAAATGCAAAAAAGGTGGCAAAGTCGTAAACCGCGCCGAGATTGCCGCCAAAACGCAGCTCTTCACTGAGCCGTACATGGTGCAATGGCTCCTTCAGAACAGCTTGGGTCGGAGCTATGCCGAAGCCTATCCCGATAGCACGCTTCCCGAAAACTGGCCCTGCTATATCAAGCCAGAAAAGGTCGATATTGATTCTCGCGTCGAACTCGCAGATCTGACGCTGCTCGATCCCTGTGCGGGCAGTGGGCACTTTTTGCGAGCTGCCTTTGATATGCTCGTTGCCATGTACCGCGAGCAACACCCGGATTATAGCGCCAGGAAGATCGTCGATACCGTCCTGACTACGCATCTCCATGGTATCGATATCGATCCACGTGCCGCCCAACTCACCGCGCTTACGCTTTACCTGCGTGCATGGGAATTGGTACGCAGTGAGGAACGCAGAGCAAATTACACGCCGCCATCAATGAACCTTGCTACCACACCGACAAATCTCAACGCCGCTAACTTACTGCACCACCTGGAACGCGAGCCACGTGATGAAGCGCTTAAGCCTCTGCTGGAAGGAATCTTCAATGCCCTAGAACAAGCCGATATTCTGGGGAGCCTTTTGCGTCCGCGTGAATATATCGACGAAGCTATCAAGAAACTCAAAGAGGATCATACCCTGGAGTTAGATTTTAACCTTGATGCCGCCGAGCTGCGCCGCACTATTCTTGAGATTTCCAAACATAGCCCTGCTGAACTCAAAGATATGCTCTTTACCACCTTGCTTGAGAGCCTCCAGCGGGAGGCAGGACGCACCGATGATGTAAGTGCTATGTTGTTTGGGCGCGAAGCTGAGCAGGGTATGCGTCTGCTACAACTATTGGATCGCTATTACGCTGTCGTTGTGACCAATCCACCCTACCTGGGTAGCAAGCACATGGACATTCCTCTCAAGCGATACGTTGAAAAATATTATCCTGCTGGTAAACGTGACCTCTATGCAGCTTTTATCCTACGCTGCCTAGAACTCTGCAAGTTGGGCGGACATGTAGCAATGGTAACGCAGCAAAGCTGGATGTTCTTAGGCGCATTTGCTAATATTAGACAACTCATTGTCAATGAGAATACTTTATCAGGGATTGGGCATCTTGGCCCTAGAACATTTAAAGACCTTAGCAACACTAATGCTCTAGGTTTTGTTTTGTTTGCGATTCATCGTGAAGCGTCAAAACCAGAAACACTAGTACCATGCTTTCGTCTGGTGCATTCAGAGACAAAAGAGGCTTCATTATACAAATCCGTTACTGCATTTAATGCAGGTTATAGTGATCCAACTATTTTTATCACCAAGAATGAAGTTTTTAAGGTAATGCCTGGGAATGCATTATTTTATTGGTCTCCCAAGGGTATAACTGAGGCATTCTTTGTCAGACGAACTTTAACGAGTCTAATCGATGCTCGCCAAGGCTTAATTACGGGAGATAATGATCGTTTTCTACGCTTCTATTGGGAGATAAAGGAGCTATATTGGAAACCCTACTCAAAAGGAGGACCATTTCGCCGCTGGTTCGGTAATCAGGAGTTAGTAGTTAATTGGGAGTGGAGGGGAACTAGAATTAAAGAATTAAAAACACCGTTAGGGCGGCAGAAGTCGAGACCACAGAACATTTCGTATTATTTTCAAGAAGGTGCAACATGGACTGGACAAAGTAGCTACGGGTTCTCAGTGCGGTATCTACCAAGTGGCTTTATATTTGACGCAAAGGGTCCAGCATTTTTCGTTAGGCGAAAGGACGTCAAAATATCCGCACTTATCGCGCTTACAAACTCCAAATTGATACAATTTACTTTTTCGGCAATACAACCGACGGTTGATTACGGAGAGGGTTACCTCATGAGTTTGCCTGCACCTTCTACTGATATTTCAAGTGGGCCTTTAGCAATATTAGGGGATATAGCCATTAAATTGAAATGCATACAGACAGCAATTGTGCCGACTGAAAGGTACTTTGATATCTTTTCCTTCTCTAGTGTTAGAAGGAGCAAATTTTCGTCTCAAATAATAGATGCATTAATTCACACTATAGAGGGTTTAAATGAGCGAGTTATTTGTAAGGCCTATAAACTAGATAAGGCTGATATTAAATCCATATTTGAAGAAGCTGGCACACCCGCAGGTTGGTATCCATTGATTGCAGGTTATGATACATTGCCCACTCTTCCGAATGAGTTTGAGTTGCCGCTGCTACCGCAGGAGATCTACGACTATCTCGCTCAGCATGAGCGTATTCATCCTGACAAGCAATCCCTTACTCGCATCAAAGCCAAGTTGAAAACGCTGTATGAAGCAGAGCCGGGCACAAAATCCTTAGAGCAAGCGAATGAAGAATCAGTCGTCGATAGTAGCGAAAATGATGAAGAGGAAAGCGAGGCAATGTTGGCGACAGGAGCATATATCCCCATTCCTACCGAGACGTTTCTGGAAGAACTTAGCGTCAAGATGGAGCTGCATCCCATCAGCGTCTACTGGCTTTTGGAGGAGCTTCGCGCCGCAGGCGTGCGTTGTATACCTGAGGAACTACGTACTCTCGAAGACAGGCTCAGTGTGATCATCCTGCGCTTACTGGGGCATCGCTGGCCTGCACAAATCGAGGCAAACGATCCTGTACCTACGTGGGCTGTACAAGATGGCATTATCCCCCTAATATCTGGTACGGGCCAGCCAACGCTGGCTACGCGGGTGCGCGAACGACTGCGAGCAGAAGATGGCGATACAGGTGTGCCGCGCACGGAACAGTTGTTGTATGAACTGACGAGATTGACGCTGGAAGAATGGCTGCATAAGAAGTTCTTTTCACACCATATCTCGCAGTTTAAGCAACGTCCCATCGTGTGGCACCTGGCCAGTACACCCAGGAAGGCTCCTGGAAGTGGCAGGACAAACAAACGTGCCAGCAACGCATCACGCAGCTCCGCCTTTGAATGCTTTATCTATTATCATGCCTGCACACAAGACGTCTTGGCGCGTATTCGCACGCAGTATGTCGAGCCACTCATCCAGGCCGAACGCAATCAAGCTGGTCCCTCTCAACTGTTCGGCGAAGATACGGCGACGGTCATTGCCAGCGAGCGTATATTGGAGTTAGAGGCGTTCACAGATCAACTGCGGCAGATTGAAGAACAGGGTTTTACCTGCAATGAACTGACCACATTCATCGCGCAGGAACCGGAGCCTTTAGATCGCTGGTGCGGCAATGGCTATGTTCCACCGCGCAGTCGCGACGAGTTCCTGCGCCAGGAAGCAGCCTGGCACGTTGATATTAATGATGGCGTGCGTGTGAACATCGCTCCTCTGCAACTGGCCGGTGTGCTGGCAAGCGATGTTCTCAAGACAAGCGATGCCAGGAAGGCGCTGGTAGACCACGCACGTTGGCGAGCCGACGAACGTCGCTGGGTACGTGAAGGCAAATTGCCGCGCTGCGGATGGATGAGCGATGACGTGCCTGAGAGCCCTCACTGGCAAGCACTGCATAAACAAGAAGATGCAAGGCAAGAAGAGGGTATAAGTCAGGATACCTTGCTATAGGATAGGGTAGACACCGAATGAGCCAGGCGTTAGAACATCGCATCTACAAGTACATACAGTATATCTTCGGAAAGAGGCAAGGATCGTGGCTGGTCTGGTGCGATCCGCGCAACGAATGGGGGCCATTGCTTGAAAGTGTTGCCTCTGCCAAGGTAAGCAGGGAGGGTTTTCCGTTATTTTCGGTCAATGAACGCACGGCTAGAGCGTTCGGCAGTCCACTTTGGCGACGTCGCTTACACGAACAAATAGCCACACAGCACTCATTTGTCCTCCATGTGATCACCACAAAAGATGACTTGGGCTGGCTCTGGGCGCAAGCACTTCGTGCAGAAGAGATGTATACCATGTCGTTGCGAGATCAGTTGGGGATATGGGGCTGGCGTTCACAGAATATCCATACCAGCAATGAAGAACTGGCGCACCTGGCAAGGCAGTATCTTGACCGTGATCCGGCAGATTGGGGGGGCGGCGGACTGCAGCCAGACCCAATGAAGCTTCTTCCTTTGCTTATGGGCGCTATCGATAAGCCTGATGACGAAATTATTCTGAAGCTAACTATTGACGCAGCTGGCTTACCACCATATGATGACCAGAACATTGAACGGTGGCGTACCTATGCCCTGGCTTCGCTCCTGGTCACGCAAGCCCATGAAGCTGCTGGCATACTAGAAAATCATGAACTCATTATTGCGCCGGACAAACGGAAGTATGCTCGCGAGTTACTTGAGCGATTGCTTGACAGCGTGCAACTGAGCAAGGGATTGCCTGAACGTATTCTTGAGGCTGACCGCGTTCTCGTCCTGAGCAATTATCTCCAGAGAGTTGGCCCGGAGTGCGAGCCGTTCCTCTCTTACACAGCTGAGCGTGCGCTCTTTGCCCAGACCTGTACAATGCTTGCCGAAAAGCGTGGACGGGAGTTGCTGGAAACGGTGGCTCTCATGCACGATATCTTTGAGAAGCACGCACAGGGCTTCTGGGGAGATCAGAGTTCGGCGAAAATTCAAAGTAGAGCATTGCCCTGGGGCGAGCTGGCGCGCTTGAGCCGGGCCGCACAACAATTGCTGGAAGCCGCTCCATCCAAAGCATGGGGGCGTCCTGCTGATGTAATCATTTGGTATGTCACCGTAGGTTGGAAGGTAGACCGGGCCGGTGATGAGCTACTGCGGCTGGTACAACGCCCAACAACCGAATTTCTTAACCTGCTTACACCACTGAGGGATGCCTACAGTCATCGCTGGGAAGAATACATGGTGCAGTGGTCGGACTTGTGGAGTAATGCCGGTTGCCCAGTACCAGAACTCCCGAGTCAGGGCAGTTGGTTAAAAGAGCAACTTGGCAAGAGTTCACAGCCTACTGCTGTGCTGGTAATTGATGCTCTGCGCTATGATCTGGGGGCAGCATTGAAAGAGCACGTGAACGCCCGCGAAGGAACCGAACGGGCACGACTAACCCCTGCACGAACCGCTCTACCAACAATCACGGCGCTCGGTATGGGCATGGCGCTTCCCATCGACGAGGACGAATTGTACGCTGATCTCGCGAATGGCGCGTGGCAGTTGCACCAGAACGATAACCCACTCAACTTAAGCATCGCCGAGGAGCGCCGTGAATGGCTGCGAACTCATCTTAATGTTCTGCAAGACGCACTCTTACCATTTGCCGAAGCGGAAAAGGGGAGCATTCCTGCGTCAGATAACAAGCATCATCTCCTGTTCCTCTTTGATGCTACCATCGATAAACTGGGCCATGACGATGAATTGGAACCACAAGGAAGCGGAGCGATACAGGCACGCTATAGCAATGTAATCGCGCTCTTACATCAGAGAGGATGGACACGCATCCTAATCGTCACTGATCACGGGTTTATCCAACGACCCGGTACGCAGGAGAATGTTGTTCCTCCTCCGCTCCCTGATCGCTGGTATAGTTCGCGGCGTGCTATAGCTTATCCTGCACAAGTTGAGTTAGAAGGGCCGCAGGGGCTGGCTCCCGGCGGAGCATGGCGTATCGTTTTCCCTTATGGGGCTACATGTTTTCGCACTTATGGCGGCTCAGTGTTTGTTCACGGAGGAGCTTCTCTGCAAGAATGGATTGTTCCTTGCCTCACTATCGAATGGCCAAGCAAGGCCAAACCTGTCGAGGTGGGTATCCAACCGGTCGCGCAGATACTTAGCCTGCGCCCTAAGATTACGCTCGAGGTCAGACGCGAACAGCTCTTTACCAGCGATGATGTCCTCGCACGTCAGGTGGATCTGCGCCTACGCAATGTGCAAAATCAAGACATCTTGTTCAGCTCTGCTTCGGTGCTGATCACGCCCGATCAGGAACCAATAGCTGTTCTTGTGAATCTTGTCGAGGGCGTCGAAGCTGAGCGAGGCACTCCGCTCGTCATTGAGATGTGGGATATGTTGACGGGTAAAATTCTTGACTCACAACCGACCGTTTTGATGATACCCATTGAGAATTGGTAAATGAGATATGTTTTAGGTACATGGTACAATAGGCCAGGAAACGCTCTCAGGAGAAACAGTATCTATGGCAGTTGCAAAAGCTTCATTTGAACCGGACCCACTTGATCGCAAGCTCTTTGCTACCTTTCCTGGTCTGGTCATTCGCAAGGATTTAACCCAGGAGATCCGAGGTACCAGCAAGGCTCCATCTTACGTGATTGAATTCATGCTGGGGAAATACTGCGCCAATCTCTTCGATAACAATGAAGTGCGCGAGGGGCTGCGCTTTGTGCATGAGGAAATCGCACGTTATATTCCCCGTGGCGATGAGACCGAAATGATCAAATCTACTATTCGCGAGAAAACAATGCATAAGGTCATTGACCTGGTCAAAGTCGAACTTGAGGAAGGCTTAGGAGAAGGTGTCTACTGGGCAACGTTGGTCACAGCCAATATTCCAAAAGTCTATATTTCTCCGCAGATTGTCTCAAGGTATGAGCGCCTTCTTTTGGCCGGTGTCTGGAGCAAGGTTGTCGTCAACTACGATGATAGCCACCGTTATAATGGCCGAACCTACCCCTTCGTGGTCTCACGCCTCGATCCGATCCAGGTGAGCCATGTCGATATTGAAGAGTACCGCAGAGGGCGGGAGCAGTTTACTCGCGACGAGTGGATCAATGTACTAATTCGCACAATGGGCTATGAGTCAGCCCACCCGAAACTGACCCCTCGCCTCAAGTTGCTTTACCTTGTGCGTATGATACCGCTCGTCGAGAGCAATTATCACCTAATTGAGCTCGGCCCACGACAAACAGGCAAATCGTTCTGCTTTACCGAGTTCAGTCCCTATGCCACGATGCTGGCAGGTGGGAGTGTTACCGTCCCTAAACTCTTTGTCAGTAACACTAACCCACCGAAACCTGGATTGATAGCGCAGCGCGATGTCGTAGGCTTTGATGAGATCGCAGGGAGCAGCTTCAATGCCGATGACGACAAGAATTTTTACAAAAGCTATATGGAAAGTGGACAGGTCAATCGTGGAACGATCACCGTCACGGGTGATGCCGGTTTTGTCTTCAACGGGAACATCGAATTTGATCCACGTTCCGGTATGCTAGCTGAACACCTCTTCAAGCCACTTCCAGCAAGCATCAGCGATGATAGTGCTTTTCATGATCGCTGGATAGCGTATTTACCAGGTTGGGAATTGCCCAAGCTCACGCCGGATATGCTTACCCCACACGTCGGCTTTATCCTTGATTATACCAGCGAACTATTTCACCGTTATCTACGTCGCATCGGCAACTATGGCTCACTCTGGGAGGAATGGTTTGTTGCTCCACTGGGCGAGTGGAGCACACGCGATCAGCGAAGCATCAATCGTACTTTCTCTGGCCTCACCAAGCTAATCTTCCCATCGGGCGTAATGGAGAAGGAAGATGCTCGCATGTTACTTGAGATGGCGATAGAGCTGCGACTGCGCGTGTTGCTGCAACTGCATATTATGAACAGCCAGGAATTCCATACTACCGAACTATCGTATATGGATAAGCAAACAGGCGAGACACAAACTGTCCGTATCGAAGATGAACTGATCGGGCAGGAAATATAAAGTAACTTCTTGTGAAGTGAGGAGGGTGAGCATGGCTGTGGCAATCCCTACTTTGGACATGATAGTCCAGGAATATCTGAATGATACAAAGTTTCAAGAAGAGCGACAAACTCTAATCGCCAAGCGTAATGCCAGTATTAGCACGCTTAGAAGTATCGTGCTTCGCTTCATCCATAGCGAAACGAATCTAAATCAATTTCGCGATGATCTGAAGGTTTTACATCAGATGAAGGAATGGGGCGCAAGCTTTACAGGCTTTCTGATGGAAATCAATAAGCTTGCTAAGTATCATGCTGGGCAAAGTAGCGATGTTGAGGCAACATTACGCTTCATCCTGACAGACCTAAATAACAATACGCTGGGCCAGCATATTGAGCAATTCACAGCATTTTTAGAACGTGAGCATCAGAGACTTGGCCAACTAGGGAAGAAAGGGCAAGAAATTGTCTCCACTAAGGCCAGCGCTTTTATCATGTCTTTGTTCGCCTGCTGGCTTGATGAAGGAAATGTATTGTGTATTTACTACCCTTCCTTCCGTTCTGGATTGGCGATGTTGCTCAGGGCAAGAGTATTACCTGCTCCCGCTAACTTGACTTTCGATGTCGACCAGAAAAAATATCCTACCATTATCGTTGATTCGGAAGCCACTCACCTTGCGATCGTGCAAGTCGTCAATAATCTCGTGCAAGCGGCTCCCAAGCTTCGGAGTGACGGCCCTTCAGAACTCTATTGGGCTGAGCGTTTCCTGCAATGGGTCAGAAAGAGGTACAACGCTGAACTCACTGGCCCCGCCGAAGGAGGAGCTGATGCGGAAATTGAGATAGATGAGGAAGAAGAGGCTGTAAGCACTTATCTTGGGATTACGTATGGACGAAAGACTATCGACGATACAAACCTTTCTCCCATCTCTCAAGAACGCCTCTTGAGACGCATTGCTGAGGTACAGAGCCAAATCCTTGTTGATGATGAAGTGATCCGGCGTATCTATTATGCACTCCTGGCTGGTCATGTAATTCTCGCCGGACCACCAGGAACGGGCAAAACCGAGTTGGCCCGACTCATTCCCGAAATTCTATGGCAAAACGATCAAAGTCATAGCGATGAGCAGGGGCTATCAGAGGACATTCCAACGGCTTACACAACGATGTTGGTCACAGCAACCGAGGGATGGAGCACCCATACACTGATCAGCAGCATTGTTCCCGCAATGAATAATGGACAGGTTGCCTACCGGATGCAGTATGGACATCTCTCTAGCGCCATTCTAAAAAACTGGTCGATCATACCAGATCAGCCATCTACCTGGCAAATCCCGCAGCGCATGACATACCTTGTGGATGGAGACCCACGCCAGCACTTCAGAGGACATTGGCTCATCATCGATGAGTTTAATCGCTCGCACATTGATACTGCCCTTGGCGAGGCACTAACGTCACTAGGGGGAAGCCTGGCGTTGTTTGTGAACTGTGAAGACAACATCTATCGCAAGCTTCCTATTCCGATAGATTTTCGCATTATTGGCACGCTCAACAGCTTCGACCGCAACTACCTGAACCAGATCAGCGAAGCTTTGAAGCGCCGCTTCTCTTTTGTGGAAGTATTGCCGCCCTCGCGCAAGCTCCGCGATGCAGAGCGGCGCATAGTTCGATACAAAGCGCTGGAGAGCATTAGACATTTACTGCGAGCAGAAGAGGCCGACTACGATGATGCAGGAGAGTGGCGCGGATATGCAGCGATCATTGATGAGGAAGAAGAATTATTGGCAAGTATCAACATTCAGGTGAGCGATGCTGGCGCTTCAGGCGCTAATTCATACCACAGAGAGATATATCTCTACGAAGCTCTGTGGTTGGAGGATATGCCTCCACTGCAAGAAGCTTTTAAAAGCACCTGTAACATCGCCTGGGTCATCTTTGAAGTAATTCGTGTCTATCGTCAGCTTGGAACGGCACAAGGCATCGCATTGATACGTTATATGCTTATCGCCGCTTTGATGAGCCACGCGCCAAAGCAAAAGGATCAGTGGCTCAAGGCTCTAGATATGGCACTGTGTGATACCGTCGCTGACCAATTGCAAATCCTGCTGCCAGATGAGCTTGATGTTCTCATCTGGTATCTCACGCTCGAAGCACCGACTTTTATCGGCCGATACAACGATGCTCTCGGCAAACTGGCGTCTAAACCACGCCGTCTGAGAGCACAGCTAGAGGCTTTGAATAAAATCGTGGATATCAGCGGGAACCCGATTCTTTCTGAACAGCAGTTAGAATCGCTGGTAGAAAATTCTAGCAGTCAACTACATCTTCCGGAAGATGTCCTGAAAGAAGCTTTTCGTCTCGATATACCGCTGCCAGAATTACCACAATTTATTCGACGTCTGCGGACCTTCAAAGCGGAGCATGGTCTATGAGCGAGCCAGAAGCGGATTTACTTAATAGTATAGAGCCTTCTGGCCCAGAGGGAAGCTGGTCACTGTACTTGCACCGTCGCGTCATGCGTCTGCTGCTCATGCATGACCAGAAGGTCTTCCATGGGTCATTTCGTGTCTTCTATGCTGAAAGTACCTTACCCAAGATTCCTTTGTTGCAGCTCTATGATCGCTACCTCAAGCTTGTGACGCTGAGCGATGAATTGCTGGATGATATCTTACCACGTATTCATCGCCAATTGAGTTTGCAGACGACATATACCTTTCTACAAGAAGAGGCACCTACAAGAGGAAATATAAATTGGCAACGGACATTTGAGCGCAATCTGCGACAATCACCCGGTATGCCTCCTGTGCGTTTTGACACTCAGTTGCGCCAGCGCGATATGGCAACACCGGAGAATGTCCTCGTAGTCACCATTTTGTTGACCTATCGTCAAACACTACAAGCCGCTCTACAAGAAGAGTTCGATGACGAAGCTTTGAACGTTCAGGAAAGACAAACCCTGGTAGAGCTAGACGAACGGATAGAACGCGAACTTGCCTCCCCCTACGCTTACGCCTTACTTGAGACGGCATGGCAAGAAGATATAGAAATGCTAATTGAGCAGGTCTCGCCCAAATTGCGCCCAGGGGTTGGTCCATATCGCGACCTTATTGCGTGGTGGGAACAGTTCCGTGATCTGCGTATTGGGAGAGCATGGGAGGGTCGTAACCTGATACTCGCTAGTAGACGAAGTGACGAGAACGCCATTGCGTGGCTCTACGAACTCTGGATAGTGTTAGAAATCATCCACTTTCTCCACAGTATGGGTGCGATACAAACAAGCGATGTTGATGTGGAAGCCGATAGGCTTCAGTTCATCTTCGAGTGGGGAAAAAGACGCTTTCGCTTCCGCTACAACCGTCAATTAGAGAGTAGAACTCCTCAAGCACTTGGTTGGCAGCATGCTCCTTCCGTACGTCCCGATTATACTATCGAACGCGAAGATCCGCTTAAAATATGCCACAATGGGTCATTGATCTGGCGCGAACCGGCTGTGATCTTGGATGCCAAATACTATTTGACGGGTAGTGACCCGGTTAATGCGCATGGAGCCATCAAAAAGATGCTCGGTGACATGCGTTTACTGGATGTGCAGTATGGTGCTTTATTCTTCCCCCTTTTGTCTGAACCATCGGAAGGCCAGGAGGAGACGCGAACTATCACTCAACAGACGCCATTAACGCAAGAACGTTCCTCTACCAAGACAATGATTCGCCTATATAGGCTGGTTCCCGGAATGGAATTTGACCTACTACAAGCTCGCCTTCGGGCAATCCTAATATATGCTACAGAACAACTGCCCGAGCGTGAGCCACTGGCTTGCCACGGAGTCTGGCTGGACTCCGACAGCATCAACGCTAGCCAGAGTACGGTAACGACATATAACGTTCTTTGTCCCAAACGGCATATCGGGCCAGACGCTTTTCTACTCGTCAATGATCGTGAGCATTGCCTCAAAGACCCTTATCGCTGCCATGTCATAGGACAGCCGATTATGCCTCCAATTGTTATTCGCGCTACGTCACTCAATGACGTGCAAGAGCAGAGCAGCAACATACGTACTCGCAATGATGATCTACTCACCAAAGCAGAGCAGGTGGAAGACGAAGAAGAGGCCGAGCAGTTGCGCAGCCAGATTCTGACTGGTATTGGTCGTACTGTGGAACAGTTCGTACAATTGCGTGGGAATACCAAGAGCATCGAGGCAGAGTTTGAGCGCTGGACATTTGAAGACTATTGGAAGCGGCACTCACGCAGCCTTGCTGAAGAGACGCGCAATATTCTCTTGAGCGGCGAGTTTGTCTGGCAAGAATATGAGCAAACCGATTTGATTGATTGGGCCGCGCCAGCCGTCCAGTACTGCCGAGCACTTGAGGCGGAGATCAAGCGTCGCCTCTACGATCACTACCCCAAGCAATACATACTTTCCAAAACCAATCCTCACCTCACATTAGGAAGTATGGTGTTCATCTACAATAATCGTAAATCTGGAGACGCCCAACATAACTGGCGTATTTTCCTCAGTTTAGTGCAGCTATCGAAGAGTGATGTCAATGATTTCACTACCATGATGCAACGCCTGGCGACCGAGCGTGTGGACAAGTACCGCAATCTCCTGGCTCATGGTGATCCGGTGTCAAGGGAGATTGCCCAATCGCTGCGTAACAGCATTTTGGGGAAAAAGAATCAACCAGGCATTCTACCTTGGCTGGCAGAGCATCTGGAACCGGTGTAACGATTACATAGCTCAGCGTGAAAAATGCTATAGGTATTGAGAGCATGATAATCTTTAAGGAAAGGAATGTAAAGCAAGGCCCCAGTCCCTTATATACATGTGCGCGCTCTGCCTCCTTCCGATTTCAAGAATCTCCATAGGCATTTGACTAAGTTGCTCCACGCGCCTTGTAATACAAAGTTGCGTTCAGAACTCTTAAACTGCGGTGTATATATCTTGCTCATTCAAGCTAGATACTCATGCTACATTATGCATTTGATTGCAACTTGGTATGACATGTAAACTCAAGCTGCTAGATGAGTTGGATCAGGGGATGCCTTTGCTGGCTCACTGGTAGTGTTTGCTGGTGAGGCCCACTTCATCCTTTTTTGTCTCAGTGGTACGTGTGTACCATCGTCCGACAATGGCCTGAAGGTTTCCACTTCCCATCCGTCTTTTGACGTTCTCGACACACTGTTTGTGGCACCGCTTATACTTCCGTCTGCTCCCGCACGGGCACGGATCGTTGCTCTGAACATGTCCCGTCTTGTGGCCCAGCAAAACGGGAGCGAATACGGCGAGCAAGTCCCGACCGCCGCCCAGAGTCTCCTGCACAAATTCGAGGTAGCCCTCATCACCGTGGCTATGTTGCGCTCCCGGCCATTCGCTCCGACCCTCCGCCTCGTAGACCAGTTGCTGATCGAAAAACACCGCCGCTTCTTCTAAGAAGAGGCAAAGGCCGTCGGGGTCGTCTGGGTTCCACCTCGACTCCGGTGGAAGCCAGAGACAGCACTGCCCATCTTCAAAAAAGTGTCGGTCCGACACATGCGGGAAACGCCCCGCCACCTCGAAGATGCGCGGTTCCCCCTGCGGATAGTCGGCGGGGAATTCCACGCGGACTGCGATAGGGGTGGGGACCCCGCATTCTGCCACAAGGGTGATTGACCCATCGAGGAAGACACGCCCAGCGGCCTCGGCGATTCGGTACGTGAGGCCAGGGAATGCCTCGGCGATACACGCCCGATCCTGAGCCAGGCGGGCACCACCATTCTGCAAGTACCACGGTTTATGCATCTGGTGCATACGGGCGCCCCGGAGCAACGGATCTGGCACGCGCTGATTTCAAGCCGCTGATGGTCAAACCGATCGCGCCGGCGGTAAGAAAGACTGCTGCGCCAGCCCGGTAGAACTTGGAACCTCTGGCTGTCCGCTCCACTTTTTCCGCAGTGAGATCGGTGGCAACGAATCCCTGGACCTTCGCGCTGTAGGTAAAATGGCCGCGCAGCTCATCAGGAAGGATCTCGTAGACGGCTTTACTCAGAGCAATCTGCCCACCCTCACTTCGCTCTTCCAATTGTGCCGCGCATTCTACCTCCTCTCCCAGGCAGATACGGTCGCGCTGCCCGCGTGCACCTAGCTTTGAGACGAGTGTCGTTCCCATGTCCATCCCAATAGCGAGTCGCAAGTCCTTCGCTTCCGGCAAACGGGCTTTCAGCGTATGCTCCATGGAGGACTGTAATCCCACGGCCGCCTCGACCACCTTTTGCGCGATGGCCTCCTCGTCGTCCTCTGGAAGATGAAAGAGGCCCTGGATGCGATCCCCCTGATATTGAATACGCACACCGTTGAAGTCGCCCGTGATCACCCGGGCGGTCTCCTTGCGAATCGCATGGAACACCCTCAAGGCCTCCTGCTTTTCCTCATCGCTGGTAGCTGCGTCGATGTAGCGTGTGAAGCCGGAGACATCGGCGAAGATAGAGGCTCCGAGGACGCGCTTGTTGTTGAAAATGCTGAGGTCATCTACCTCGATGAGAACTTCAGCCGAACTATAGGCGATGTCCTCCAGGGGAAAGCGTTCTTTATCCTCCTCAACGTGCCTGGCGCACTCGTCTCGATTCCAGGTGAGCCTATGCGCCTTGAGCAAGGTGTCGAGGTCATCGCTGGACACTGGCAGCACCTGGTAGGGGCCATCGACCGTCTGGAAGCAAATGGCACGCAGATCCTCTGGGAGCGCCTTGTAGACCTGCTGGGTCAGCCGCAGCCGGTTGGCTGTGCTGATGATCTTCGCCGCATGATTGGCCGGCACGCCCACGAAGAGCAGTTCGCGGTCCCCATTGATGCCGTCCATAGTGCCGATGGCATTGCCCAGGTCGGTCCCGCCTGCGATGGTGAAGTCATCGCAGGCGGGGAATGCCGGATTGAAAATGGACTTGACGAAGTCCTTTAGCACAAGTTGCAGGAGGACCGCGCGTGCCGCCAGCGCTTCTCCATCATCGATAGGCCGGTAGAAGAGCGCGTGCAGTTTGGGTCCCTGAAAATGCACCAGCACGCCGCCAAGCCCCTCGACGATCCGCGTCACAGCCCGCTCATAGATATGCACGCCTTGTATCAGGCGCTTGTAATCGTCCTCGGTATAGGAACCATCTGAGGCCAGACGGGCAAAGTTGGAGACCTGGATATAGACGTGTGCCCCATAAATGTCCCGGCAGGTGGTTTCTGAGAGCAACTGCTCGAGATCGGCCTCCCTCCTCAGCTTTTCGACTTGAATTTCACCCATGTCCTCGAGGTGTTTACGGATGCGCTCCTCGCTGCGTTGATAATTCCAGCTCATGCTTTTCCTTCCTATCCGGCCTCTGTGACCGGCGTATAGCTATAGACTGTTTGGGGATCGGCTCCCTTGATCGGTCGGTTCTCATGTGGGATGAGAAGCGCCTGGTGGGCAGGGGGGAGCCGCACGAAAAAGTCCCGTCCCACCACAATTGGCGCGTCCAACGACTTCGTCTCGCTCTCGAAGCGGGATGCTAAATTCACCGGTGACCCGAGCACCGTGAACTGCCGTTTACCCGCCCCGCCAATGTTCCCGATAAACACTTGCCCGGCGTTAAGGCCAACCCCGATGCTGATGGGTAAACCACCGAAACACATGGACAGTGCGAGCGAGACCATCTCCTGCGCGCAGATGAACGCCTGGAGTATCGGGTCTCCCTCGCTGGGAGCAAAGCCCCAGATGGCCATGACAGCGTCGCCGATAAACTTGTCAACAAGTCCTTCGTGCTGGTGGATGAGGGTTACCGTTGCATCAAGGTAGGGACCGAGTTCACCAGCAATGTCCTGTGGGGTCATGTTGGCCGAGCGTTCAGTAAAGGAACGGATGTCGGAGTATAGAATAATGGCATCGATATAGCGGGGGTCACCGTAGGCCCGCCCTGTTGCCAGTAGGCGACCGGTGATCTCCGGAGAGAGATGCGCATTGAACTCGCTGAAGAGCAGGTATTCGTTCCGAAAGCGAAATGCGCGCTCGTTCGACGCTTCCGTGAGTTTTTCGGAGACCAGGCGCAGCAAGTTTCCAAGAAAGGCGACGTCTTTCATCAGTCGTTCAACCAGGGCGTGTGGAAGGACAAGCGCCTGAACCATGCCCTGCGCAATTACCGTCGCGCTGCGTGTCGTTTCACTGATGAAGGCCTGCTCCCCGAGTACTGCGTACGGAGAGCGGGTTACGAGATATATACCGTCCAGGACGATGCGCACCTGGCCGTGCAACAGCACTACCAGGTGGTCTGCTTTCTCCCCTTCGGCCATGATGACCGCGCCATCCTGGTAAAAGCGGGTCATCTCCGGGCCGATCTGACAAAGCAGCTCAGCCGGGACATTGTTGAAAATCGGCAAGAGGGAAAGGTCCCCGTCAGGGGAGTACTGCTTCTTCATAGTGTGCGCTCCTTGGCATCATTTTGCATCCTCTCATGGGAACCATTCTTCAGCGACTGCGTCGATTGCGGCACAGGGAAGTACAAAAGTACTGTGAACACCTGTACACTCCTATTCAACCGATTTCGCGAGCATCGTAGTATATCCAGGATTAAAAGGGTCGTCCAGCCCCTCGTAGCGTATCGCCTGCTGGTACTTCAGCGAGCGGAGGGATCCATCGATCACCTCGTAGCGATGCTCTCCCATGAGTATGCGCAGGAGTTCCGCGATCACGATAGTCGCGGTTGCCGCGCCGACGAACGAGGCCCCGACGGAACGGCCCGCCAGAGTCGTCAGCCCGCATTGATCGAGCCCTGCCACCGCCAGGGACTGATAGGCCGGCAGGTAAAGTGTGGTCTCAGCCACGCCTCCTTCGGTGACCCCTCCCCAGCGATCGCGCGCCGAACGCCGGGCGGGAAAGGTATGAACCTGAAAGGCCCGGTATTCCTCTGTTCCCCGTCCAAGCCCGGCCTCGATGACCCGACGGAACCCGACGTCCTCAAGGGCGGCGCGTCCCAGCGCGTTATCGATACCGCACAAGGCGACCCCTGGATCATCGTCATCAACCCGGAAATTGCCCCGAAAACGGTGCTCTTGGATAGCCGTTTGAAAACCGCGTTCTTCGCACCAGCGGGCCATCGCCCGCGTTTTCTTTTCACCCAGAAGAGCTAACGTCGTCAGCAGGGAGGTACTGTCATTGGCGAGCACGAGCTCGTCGAAGTCCTGCAGGACGAGCTTCACGTCTTCGGGCCGGGCAAAGGGCAGCAAGCCCAGCGTCCAGAGATATGCCTGTCCTAGGTGGCCGAGGCCGATCACCCAGAGCCGTGAGGGAAGGATGTCTAGTGAAGGTCCATGAGCTGGCTCTTCTAGCCAGGAGACTCCCTCCTCCGGGCGCCAGAGAGAAAGGCCGATCGCTCTTCGCCCCGCCTGGGCGTTGCTCCTTCGGACGAACTGAAAGGCCTCCGACACCGCAAGCGCCCCGGCTAGGACGCCTGACGGCGTGAATTCTTGCCGTTCTGGAAGCCGCTGGGCGTCCTCGAGGGGAATGACACCTCCGGTCCACTCCTCAAACGTGGCCCGCACGGCAAATGGGCTGCTGCCAGCGACACTCCCCACGTCGCCAAAGACGATGCGTGGCAGCGTCGGATCGACCGTCGCGGCGATTTTCCCTTGTAAATCGATGATGGCATCCGCCAGCGTGCGGCAGTGCCGCCACGGAACGTGCAGGGCGACGTCCAGATCGCCTACGACCTGAACGCCTCCCAGGAAGCACCGGCGGCCAGTGTTCACCGCGGTGAGGAGGGCCGCTTGCAGTGTAGGGGAGTGGGCGATGTCGGGTCTCACCTCAAGCAGGAGGCGGTACCGCGCGAACAGTCGCTCGGCTTCCCCGATGCTCGACGCCTCTCCCGTATCCAGTGCCAGTTTGACGGTGCGATTGAGGGCATCGACTTGGTTTCGTACGTCCATGATTTATCCCCACAGTCCTATATAAAAAAACCGGCTGGCGGCCCTCCCGTCATAGCTCTGCCAGCGATGGTTCCCCTGATACTCGTACACGCCCAGCTCGCCTGCACCGACCGGACGCCGGGCAAATCCGGGCACGATCAACGCGACGTGACCGGGTGTAGCAATCATGGGGTGGTCGCGATCATCCGCACTCTGCCGTGCCGGTCCGCCATGAGTATGCACATCAGCCACAACTTCTAGCCGGGTCTTTCGACAGTGCTGCCAGAGCGGACCGTAACCCGCTCCATCGAACACCACAATACCGCTTTCCAGGCAGTGAGGATCGAGGTCATCGTAGCAGATGAATCCATGGATCATGCGTCGGCCCTCGTGACATCTCCCCAACAAGAACGCGCCGCTTTCCCGATGTTCCCCTCCACGTCTGGCAAGCTCGCGCAGGAGTGTGCGCCACAGTCTGGAATAACAGCTCAGGCGATGGTCACGTGCCAAGTGTTCCCGTATAATCGCTCGAATTGAGTAGATCATGAACTATCCTCAGGTACAGTGTAATGTTGCTGGCTGACGACCAGATCATAGCAAGGTGCTGGTCCCGCCAGGCATCGTGTCCCACGATCGAGAGCCGGTCGCAGGGCAGGTAAAGGCATTGGCCATTGTTCCAGTTGGGATTGAACGCGACCTGAACGCGACCTCGACCAATTGGCCAGCATCGCGGCTCAAGGGGCCTTCCGTGCTCCACATCCCAGGGCTGTGCGGTCGGCGCAGTCTGCGGGTAATTGCTGCACTCAAAGCGAAATGTATACTCACCCGGAGCACGCTCCCGCGCTACTGCGCTGATCGTAATGAAGGCATAGGGCCAAGCAATAGAGAGGAGCCGCCAGCGCCCTCGATCTACTCCACTCTGGAATGGCCCTGCCTCAATATGCGTGCGAAAAACGCGCTCATCTGGCTGCATCCCTAGCCCTCCACGCGCACCTTGGGAACGAGGTCGAAGCATAACCCGCAGTCTGGAAAGGTGACCAGCGACCCGATCTGGGTGTCCTCATCGGGCCGCGTGGTCGAGTGACAGAGTTGCAGGAGGTGCTCCGTCGCGTCGACGCCCTCCAGGCCGAAGCCCTCTGGCTCTGGCCCGACCGCCCAGCGCTTCACCCGCTCGACGGTCGCTGAGGGAGGAAATGCGCGGGTCTTTTGTGCCGCGTTGAAGTTCACGGTGACCTCAAGCCGATGGCAGCGGTGGATATGCACACGGCTCCGATGGCCAATTTGAGGCTCCTCAAGCGAAAGGTCATGAGACAGTTCCATCTCCTGGTCTTCGACGAGGATGACCAGGGACCGCTCGTCGCCTGCGAAGCGCACTCCCTGAGTTTCCGCGCTCTTGAGGATGTCTCGCACGATGCCGTTGCCAGGCACGCGCACGAGAGTGATTTCGGGGATTCCCTCCCCCTGTACAAAAATCTCAACCTCATTCATACTATCTATCCTTTTTGCTACTGAGCAATGAATTAGCTTAGAAGACAGATGGCCTGTTCTTCAGCAAAACAAGAACGAAACAAGAAAAAAGAAAAGCACTTCGTGTGCTAATGCCTATCCGCAACCACCCCCCTCATCCTACGTCAGTTTTTCTCCTTCTCTGTAGACTTGTGGACAAGTGTTCAACAAAATTTATTGAAAACCTATCCAAAAAATTTTTAAGAAGGAAGTATATATATATGTTGTCGACCGCTTGACGTCACCTCTTCGTGTCTTGCAATAAGCTTTGCCTCGTAAAGCTTGTGTAATCTCATGCTGGCAGTGTTGATTTCCAGGCCAAGATCGTTTGCAAGGTCTCGCGCAGTCAGTTTACTCCTTTCGCTGATGAGTTGCCATGTTACGTGCAAGTTTGGTTCGACATGCCCGATCAATCGCATCTCACTCCCATCGCGGATCAATAGCGCCACCTTTGCTCGACGTCGAGCAATTGTTCCCTCCAAATTGTCAATAGTTGCTGGGCTGGGTTGCTCAAGGATCATCATGCGATCACCATACTTGTTACTCGTAAGTCCAAGCGTCAGCTCAAGCACGGTTTCTTCAGCAAACGAGCTGTCCATAACTCGGACACCCTCAAACGACAATATGAGTGCATGACCAGTAGGCACTTCCCGTAATTCCTGTTCGAGAAACGGAAATGCTCGCCGCCCATAATCATGTAGCAGGAGGTCTGGCTCTGGAATATCCAGGAAGCCAAACAGCCTCTTCATTTCAAATCGTTTCATGCCAACCTTTCAACAAGATTTGTTGAAACGCTCTAGTGAGAGCATATCATGTTTCTGGACGAAATACAAGTCTCTGTTGGAGAAATGCGAGAATTCATTCGAATCTGTTGCTTCGAAACTTAATGGCAATATGCGTACCTGGAAAGAAAGGAAGATCATCACGATGAACCTTCCCAGTTGGTTCTGTCCACACACTGCCCAACTCTGAACGAACGTGAAGCGTTCCACCACTCTTGATAGCAATTCGTTGGATTGCTCCAAGCCCCTGTCCACCGCGCCCATCTGGGCGAGCGCTTAGGCCATCTAAGGCGCGTTCAATGAAGCCACTACAGGTATCAGATATATTCCCGTGTTTGGCCAGGAGTGTCTTTCGAATACCCTTCCCTAAGTCGCTGATAGCCAACTCGATATCGATGAAGGAGGCATGTTCATACTTTTGGATCATGACAGTACCTCGATCACAGCTATGATCAACGATATTACTGCAGGCCTCCGCGATAAGATTGACGACGCGGTCAATATCAGACGCAGCGTTTCCTAGCCAAGAGGTCAGAATATATCTTCCTCGTGAGGCGACGGTGTACACATCCCGTTGAACCCGAATGGGGAACAATTCAAGAACGTTAGAGGAGACGGAACTTCTTCCAAAATCATTGCATGGGTCAAACCTATCAGTGGGAAGAACGATTTCATATCCTCGCTCGAAGAAATCTATCCGGCGCAGATAGGCATGTACATCTTTTCTCAACCCGGTTAAGCGTACTGGCTCGTGGGCACGCTGCTTGAGAAATCGGCACACGCCGAGGAGACTCGTTGCCCCGTAGGGATTAATCCAGGTAACAGCTGACATATTCAGGACGATCGAGCCACCAAGAGGAGCAGTGGTTATGAGCGTGTAGAGTTCCTCTATCAGTTCCGGCTTTGCGCCGAGTACATTTGGTACCAGAATTGAAGACTTATACATGAACAGGAAATCCAGATTATATTACCTAATACGAGTACAACCATGGAGCAATGCCGAAAGGTCACTGACGATGCATTCATCTTTCACATCGACTTGCAACGTCCTGCTCCTCCATCTTCTCCCCAATCTATAAACTAGCGACGAACTAATGAAACCGGAAACTCTAACGTGTAACGAAGTAAATAGTTATCTGTTTGCCCCGCTATAGAGACCGACGGAAATATGAGCAACATGAGATTGGGGAACTAACTGCGACTTCAGCAGAGAACGTCCACCTTGCCCCAGCACTCTACAACCTTTTACATCATCATAGCAGGCATGCTGAAAGGTGTAGATCTAGAACCGTACGAGCTAGGACTTAAATACTGCTTTGAGGTTAAGATGATTCAGCCGGTATAGGCATTTTGACTGAGCTGCTCCATCCGCGTTGCGAGATGCTCAAGGGTTGGTTGACTATAAAGTCTGGTGGTATCCAAAGAGGTGTGTCCCAAAAGCGACGCGAGCCCTACCAAATCTCCCGGGAACTCGGCGAGATAGTTGCGCGCGAAGGTATGCCGGAGGGTATGGGCACTGGTATTGGCTGGCACTAACCCACGAGCCGCTGCATCGCGCACGGCACTATCCAGCATCTGGCGCATGGCAGATGTGGTGAGAGGGCCTCCCTTCTGGCTATTCCAGAGTGGAGAGGATCGCGCTTGCAATGGCGTTCGTGGCCAGGCTGCGGCTACGGCTCTAATCGTCGGTTCGCATCCGAAACGGGGGGCAAGGTAATCGGCAAGCGATGCTCTGGCCGAGGCATTGAGTGGAACGATACGAGCCTTATTGCCCTTTCCGAAGCGAATGGTGATACGTCCGCTGCGCTCACCAAACTCAATATCCGTGAGCACAAGGTGGCTGCACTCATCCAGGCGCATCCCCGTCTGTAGGAGGATCTGTGCGATGGCGTAGTTCCGCACGGCATCGCGAGAGGACTGTATCTGGCGGAGAAGCGCATTGACCTCATTGGAAGATAATCCCTGGCGGGATGATGCCTCCTGCCGACCCACCAGCTTGATGCGTTTAGCCGGATTCGCCTCGAGGTAATGTTCTTCGGTAAGCCAGATGCACCAAGTGCGTAGCGCGCTGATATGGCCGTTCACGGTACTCGTCGCTCGCTTCTGAGTGCGTTGCAGGAAATTTCGGTACCCAACCAACGTGATTGGCGAGAGCCGCTCGAGGCTGAGTGGTCGCTGCTCTTCTTTTTCATACCAGGCGAGAAAGCTCTCGATGGCACTTTTATAGCGCCGTACCGTGCCGGGGGCATGGTCGTTGGCCTGCAGATTGGACAGCCATGCAGGGTTTCAGCCAAAGGAGGAAGAGGGCGTATCTAGACTGCAAGAGCACGGAGTGGTAAACTGGCCGAAAGCAGACAGAAGACCAACATCCTGGAGCAGGTGAGGAGCGCCTATGGAAGAAAGCGAATTGTATGCCGCAAAGCGCGCTGGGCTCGAGATCAGTCAATCAACGGCCTATCGGTTGCGCCAGCGGATGCGGAAAGCGGGCGAACGAGCGCTGCGTGAAGGCAGACATGGACACCCCATCAAGCTGCGAGGCGAGGTGCGGAAGTTTTTGGAAGAGACCTGTCGGCAAGCTCCTCACACGCCAAGTCACGAGATCCAAACGCAACTGGCTGAGCGCTTTTCCCTCACCGTCAGCGTGAGTCAAATCAACCGGGTACGTGCGACATTAGGAGTCAGCAATCCCCCTCAAAGCGCGAAAAAAAAGTGATGAGTCCAGTCGGGGAGCCGGAGTGGCAAGAGGGAGCGGGAGGGTTATTGTTGCTGGCTGCTGCTCACGAAACTGCGCTGCTCTCCCAATTGGAAGAAGCTCTGCCAATGAAGCAACAGAGTTCGAGTGTGTCGCACTCCTCACCACAGTGTCTCTTGCAGCCACAACGCAGCCTCTTGCTCACGCTCTTCTTTCTGCCTGCCGTAGGACTCCATCGCCTCTGGGAGTTACGCAGCTATACAGGGCGGGAGCTTGCCTTGTTGACAGGCCGCCCCCACCCCTACAGTTATCGTCATACCGAACGCTTCTTGCTGAGACTGGCGTCAGCTCAAGCCGATCAAGCCCTGACCAAAGCTTTGGCGCGATGGACGGCCACCTTATGGCAGGTAGAAACAAGGAGTCACGAAGCCTCATCGCCCCATTTTTACGTCGATGGACATCGCAAAGCTGTTTACACCAAGACCTTGATTCCCCGAGGACTCATCGGGAACTCGGGCAAAATCCTGGGCTGCCGCGCCTTGACGTTGGTGCATGACGATCAGGGACATCCCCTGCTTGCGACCACCCATCGCGGTGATCTCCATTTGACCAACGGGATTCCTCAGGTGCTCACCTACTATGAACAGGCGACCGAAGCTCTCCATCTGGCTCGCCTGGTGGTAGACCGCGAGGCGATGGCAGCAGATTTCCTGGCACAACTGAGCACAGAGGGTCGCAGCCTGATCACCATCCTCAAGACGAACCAATATAGCGGACTCGACTCCTTCACCAATGTTGGTCCGTTTGTCCCCCTCACGGTGGATCGTCATGGCGCAGTGCTTCGTGAGGTCGCTCCTGCTCAGTTTCTCCTGGCTCGTCCTGATCGCGACGATGAACCCCTCCGACTCGTGGTGGCGTTGATCCGTGACTTGCGCAGAACAGTGTCCTTCGTGCCTCCTGAAGAGGACCTTCCACGCGCCTGGTGGGCCGACATCCGACACGAAGAGGTCGCTTGGTGGCAAGCAGGATGGCAAGCGACTCCTGCTCCAGCGCCGCCAACGGAGGCGAAGCTCATTCCCATTGTCAGCACGGCAGAGACGGCAGATGCGCTCCAGCTCGCCCAGACCTACATTCATCGCTGGCCAGCGCAAGAGAATGTGATCAAGGATTTTCTCTTACCTCTGGGTCTGGACACCAATCACGGTTTTGCGAAGACACCTGTGGTCAACTCGGAGGTAAACAAAAAGCGGGAGGCTTTGGAGAAGCGGTGTGCCAATGTAGAGCGCTGGAGAGAGGCAGCACGTGAAAAGGCCCATCGGGCAAGCGTGCTGGGCACGAAATTGTGGAAACAGACCAAAGAACGCGGAGAAGTGCTGTATCGTGCTCTCAATGAACGATTACAGGTACTGGAAGCGCAAGGAGTCACAGAAGGAACGTATCGTGCTGAGCGCAGGAAGTTGAAAGCCGAGGCGGATGCCGAACTGGAGCCGTTGTGGCAGCGCGTCTATCGTGTGCAGCAGAAAAGCCACCAGGAGAGTGTTAAGCATGAAAAGTATTGTCGTGAACAACGTGAACTCTTACGAGCCTTGGAAGATCTGACCGCAAATGAGCGTGTGATGCATGAATTGGATAA
>Ga0070698_100001204_pt1 | contig 28711 bp, 26 predicted proteins | sample KBSK1502metaG_FD_65477 | JGI IMG/M metagenome (GOLD analysis project Ga0070698, IMG submission 65477) | Corn, switchgrass and miscanthus rhizosphere microbial communities from Kellogg Biological Station, Michigan, USA - KBS K1-50-2 metaG | ecosystem: Host-associated > Plants > Roots >...
GAAGGGCCGCGTGCTCGGGCAGTCGTTTGACGGCTTCGTGCTGATGCCCCTGACACGGTTCGAGATGCTCTACGGCCGTCGCAATACGACCACGGTGTCGGTGAAAATGGCGAATGCCGCCGATGTCGCGCCCGCCATGCAGCGGGCGGAAGAGGCGCTCCGCGTGGGACGGCGGCTCCGTCCGACCGAGGAGAACAACTTCTCGATCGAGACGTCCGACGCGCTCATCGCGTTCTGGAAGACGTTGACGCAGGTGTTGTTCGCGGTGTTACCGGCGGTCGTCGGGATCGGCATCGTGGTGGGCGGCATCGTGATCATGAACATCATGTTGATGTCGGTGTCGGAGCGGACCCACGAAATCGGCATCAGGAAGGCGGTGGGTGCGCGATCACAAGACATCGAGCGGCAGTTCCTGGCCGAAGCGATTGTCCTCGCAACGCTGGGAGGTCTCATCGGCGTGTTGTGGGGGTGGGCGCTGGCGAGCCTGGTGGCATCCGTGTCGCCGCTCCCGGCCCGCGTCACGAGCTGGTCGATCGCCGTGGCGCTCACGTTAGGCGCCGGCGTTGGCATTCTCTTCGGCGTCTATCCTGCTCGAAGGGCAGCCCGGCTGGATCCGGTGGCCTCACTCCGGGCCGATTAAACGTGACTCGTGACTCGGCATGAACCTCGTTGACACGATTCAGGAGAACGTCGCCGTCGCGGTGACGACCCTCCGCACCAGCAAGATGCGCTCGGCCCTGACGATCCTCGGCGTGGTGATCGGCATCAGCACGGTGATGGCGATGGCGACGATCGTGAACGGCATCCAGCAGCAGATCGTGCGCACGATCGAAGTCGCCGGCCCGACGACCTTCTACGTGATGAAGGTCTTTTCGCAGACACCGCTCAATCCGGACGCGCTGCCGAAGTGGGTGCGGGTGAGGCCCGACCTCAAGCCGGACGAAGCGGCGCTGATCGCGGCGCTCCCCGAGATCGGGTATGCGGCGATCTGGGCGCAAACCCTGGGGCGGCTCGAATACGCCGGCGTGCGTTCCCAGCCGACGACGCTCAACGGCGCGGACGACGGATTTACCGAGATCATGGGCGGTGAGCTCGTGGTGGGCCGCTGGTTCACGCGCAACGAAATGCAGACCGGAGCCAACGTCGTCGTGCTCGACGAGAACCACGCGCGCCGGCTCTTCGGTCGCGTGAACCCCCTGGGCCGCACGATCAGCGTCGGCGGCCGGCCTAACGAAGTCATCGGGCTGTACGCACCGGCCAAGAACATCTTCACCCCGCCCGGGGCCGAGAACGGCGCCATCCTCCCGTTCAAGACGATGGATCAGCAGTACGACATCGACAAGACGAACGCGCTGTTCATCCCGGTGAAGCCCCGCCAGGGTGTGGCGGTCGACGACGCCCAGGAAGCAGTGACGGTCGCGCTGCGTGAGCGGCGCGGGCTACGGCCGGCCGACCGCAACAGCTTCGACCTGATCACCCAGGATCAGATCCTGGACCTGTTCGGGCAGCTGACCGGCGCGTTTTTCCTCGTTATGGTTGCGTTGTCCTCGGTGGCCCTGCTGGTGGGCGGCATCGGTGTCATGGCGATCATGATGGTGTCGGTCACGAGTCGCACGCGCGAAATCGGGCTGCGAAAGGCCGTCGGGGCAACGCGGCGCGACATCATGCTGCAGTTCCTGATCGAATCGGCGACGCTCACGGGGATCGGCGGCGTGATCGGAATCCTCGTGGGACTGGGGCTTGGGCGCCTGATCAGCATGGCGATCAATGCGACGGGAGAGACGCCGTTGAATCAGACGGTGGTGGCGGTCGTGGTGTCGATCGCGATCGGGATTGTGTTCGGGATTATTCCTGCGCGACGAGCAGCGCGGCTCGACCCAGTCGAAGCGCTTCGCTACGAATAGTCCTTCGCGAGCGGATTACGAACTGACGACTAACGGATGCCTTGCCCCGTCTCGAAGTCGTACAGCGTTACGCGGCGCAGCCGATAATACGCCTGCCAGTAACCACGCAGGCTCTGCACGTACGACAGCAACGCCTGGTCCTTCGCCTGCTGCGCCAGGTACAGCTGGTCCACGTCGATCCGCCCGATCACATAACGATTGTACGACACCTCGAACCGTTTCTGCGCCACCGTGTCCGCCTTGGCCGCAATCGCCAGCTGACGGCGCGCGAGCGAGACCTGAAGGACCGCAAAGTGTGCCTCCTGGCGCGCCTGCTCCCGGGCAATGCGGGTTGAGTTCTGGACCCGCGACAGTTCCCCTTTCGCTGCCTGCATGTCCCCCGATCGTGCCCCCCAGGTCAGCAGCGGCACTTGCAGGTTGAGCGAAAACGTCTGGGCCTGCTTCAAGTCGCGATACACATCGTTCATCGCGCCGCCGGTGGCGTTGTAGCCGTAGGAAGCGTTGAGCGTTGCACCCGGCAATCCGTTGAATCGTGCCTCCGAGACGCTGCGTCGAGCTTGCGTGTCCTGCAGGTCCAGCGCCCGCACCGACGACAGGTTCCTGAGCGCCTGCGTGACCGCGAGCGTGGTATCAGCCGCGAAATCCGGGACCGCCGATGTCACCGTGATCTCGAGCGCCGTGGTCTCGGGAACGTTGAGCGCGAGCCGCAATGCCGCGAGGGCACGGTCGTGCTCCAGGCGCGCCTGATCCAGCGCCGTCCGCGCCCGCAACTGTTCGAGTTCACTCTGCAGCAGGTCGTTTTCGCTGATCTTGCCGACTTCGAACCGCCCCTGGTTCAAGCGGAATAACGTGTCGTTCGTGGCAGCATTCAGGTTCGCGTTGCGGAGCGACACCTGGGCGGCGAAGTAATCGAAGTAGGCGCCCGACACCTGAATGGCGACATCTTCTCGCGCCTCGAGGTATTGCCGTTCGGCGATGTCCGCCGACAGTCCGTTCAGCTCACGCTCCCACCCAATCGCGTTCGAGCGCAGGATGGGCTGTGAGATCGAAAGGCTGAACGGCGAGGAACTCCACGTCTCCGGCACGCTGTTCCCCGTGCGCTTGTTGAGACGCGAGCTCATCGTCAGCTGCGCACCCGTGAATGGCACGCGTTGGCTGACGATCATGTTCAGGTCGGCCCGCCGCTCCTCGATGGGAAGAAAGATCGTGCTGCCGTCCGGCTGGGTGACCCCGATGATCGATCGCTGGAACACCGGCATGTTGCCGGCCAGCGAGAACTGCGGCAGCAGACGCGCGTCAAAGGCGCGATCGCGCCCTCGCGCGGCGTTCCGCGTGCCTAACGCTGCCTGCGCCTGCAGGCCATTGCGCTGCGCCATCTCGATGGCCTGTTGGAGCGTCAGCGCCCCCGTCGGAGCCGCATTGGTTCCTTGCGCGCCAACCTGATGGATCGCAAGCGCACATGCACAGATCGGCAGAACGAGTCGCATGTTCATTGAAAGTCTCGAAGAATCAGCACGCTTGCACCCTTGCACCCTTGCACTCTTGCACCCTTGCACCCTTGCACCCTTCCACCCTTCCACCCTACCACCCTGCCGTTCTACTCGTATCGAAGACTGACCACCGGATCCGCCTTGGCCGCGCGGTACGCCGGCACGATGCCAAAGACCAGCCCGACGGTGAACGAGACGCCAAAGGCGACCGCAATCGAGATGTACGACACCAGCGTCCTGATCTCGGCGAATCGCTCGATGCCGAAACTCAGCGACATGCCGACGATGATGCCGGCCAGTCCGCCGGCGACGCTGATCAGGACCGCCTCGCTCAGGAACTGGAACAGGATGTCCTTCTGCGTGGCGCCCATGGCCCGGCGCACGCCGATTTCACGGGTGCGCTCCAGCACTGACGCCAACATGATGTTCATGATCCCGATTCCGCCGACGATCAGCGAGATGGACGCGATGGCGCCGAGGACGATGTTGAAAATCGTGCGAGTGCGTTGCTCCTGCTGCAGCAACAACTCGGGCACGGTCACTTCGAAATCGATCACCTGGTTGTGACGTCGCTGGAGCATCCGCTGCAGCAGCTCCGCCACCGCCGGCACCTTCGACGATTCCTGGACCCTGACGATGATGCGGTCCAGCTGGTTGAGATTCGTCCGCTCGGCGCGCTGGTCCTCGGTCTCATTGGCCGCGGGGTCCTGGCCACCGATGATGATCATGCCCTCACCGCCGCCACGACTCGCTTCCTGCACGTCCTTCTGGTTGAGCTGCGCCCGATCGCGGTACCGCAGCAACATCGTGCGAACCGGCACGTAGACGTCCATGTTCGGGTCGCGGATGCCTAACCGTTGCGCTGTTTCGTTGCTGACACGGCGGTCCTTGAGCACGCCAACGACGGTGAGCCAGGAATCTCCAACCTTGATCTGCTGACCTACCGGTTCTTGCGTAGTGAAAAACCGCGTGCGCACGCCGTAACCGATGATCGCCACCGGCCGTCCGTGTTCGATCTGGCTGGGGCTGAAGTAGGATCCTTCGCTGAGCCCCTCGTTTGTCAGTCGGAAATACGTCGTGTCCACGCCGACAACCTTCCCCGACCGTCGCCGTCCCTCGCGCGTGATCGTGGTGTTCATAACGATTTCGGCGCTCGCCACGTCAACGCCGGGAACCATGCGCTGAATCGCCTCGGCGTCACGATAGGTGAGCCCCGGCGTATAGCGCTTCACGTCTTTCTTGCCGGCTTGCTCCTCTTCCTTCGCCTCGCCTTCCTTCTGCTCGACCAGTGGAGTGACGACGATGTTGTTCGAGCCCAGGAGCTGCATCTGGGCCAGGATCTCCTGCTTGGCCCCGCGCCCAATGGCCAGCATGGCGATAACCGACGCCACGCCAAACAGGATGCCGAGCGACGTCAACCCGGCGCGCAACTTGTTATGCGCAACCGCCTCGGCGGCCGTGCGCATGCCGAAGAGTACATGCGCCGTCAGCTGCGCCCGAAGCGTCGCCAGGGACGCCCGCTCGAGTTTCACGGCCCGCCCTTGCGGACCGGTGTTGTTGGCGGGGGCGGCGTTGCCGCCTTTGGTGCTCCCTTGGTCGGCGGACTTGCTTTCTTCTCTTCGGTCGCGGACGGGGGCACCGTGCGTCGCTGCGCGGTATCACCGGTTGCTCCCGGGGCCGGCATGTTTTCGCTCCCCGGCAGCCGCTGCACTTCGAGCTCGCTCCGATTCAGCGGAGGTGAGAGCAACACGGTCTGTCCTTCCTCCAGTCCTTTCACGATGACGACTTCGTCGTCGTTCATCGCGCCCGTCGCCACTTCCTGCTTGATCACGCGGGCACCGTCCTGCTTGAAGACCAGCGGGACGCCGTCCTCGACTACCAGGGCGTCGAGCGGGATGTAGAGCACGTCCTTGAGCGACTGGGTCTCGACTTCGTTGCCGGTCGTCATGCCGGGCCGCAACGAGGTGTCCGGCCTCTCGATGTTGACCACGACCTCGAAGACCTTCGCGTCCGCGTTAGGCCGCTGTTCACCGACGTTGGCGACCTGCTTCACCTTGCCTTCGAGCTGCTTCGACGGGTCGGCGTCGAGCGATACCTTCACCGCCTGGCCCACACGAAGTTTGCGGACGTCGATCTCGTTGACGTAGGTCAACGATTCCATGATCGAGAGGTCGGGAAGCGTCGCGACCGCGGGCTCCCACGGATTCACCGACGATCCGACCGTCTTCTTCTTGCCGCTCCATTCCTTGACGTAGATGACCATGCCCGGCGCGGGAGCGGTGATCGTCATCCCGGCCATCACGTCCATGATGCTCTTCAGCAGGTTCTTCTGACGATCACGATCGGCGCCGACTTCACGCATCTTCGCCTGGGCCTGCTCCGTCTGCGTCTTGTAGTCGACCTTGGCCTGAGCCATGGCCCGCGTCGCCTTTTCGTAATCCAGCTCGGCCTGCCGCTTGACCGACGGCGCCTCGAAGACCGCCTGTTCCTTGGCGATCTTCTTTTCCTCCAGCGTCAGTTCCATCGTCTTCATGTCCTCTCGTGCCTTGCCAAGCTTCAGCGTGGAGTCGAGCATCGCCTGCTCGTGCACGGCTTCCGCCTTCTGCAGCGTCAGCGAGACCTCTGTCTGCTTCGTGGCGAGCGGTGATCGGTCAACTTCGGCCACCACTTCCCCTTCCTTGACGATCGTCCCTTCGGGGACGAGGGACGCGATCTTCAGGTTGAAGACCTGCGCCTGCATCGCATTTTGCGGCAACGTCACTTGAACGAACTTCGGCGCGCGCAGTTCGCCGGACGTCGTCACCGTTACCGTGAAGTCGCCGCGCTTGACCTGTGCGAAGAGCGTGCTTTCGGATGTCGCCGGATCGCGGGCGAGCAGGTAGGTCGTCGGCACACCGATGAGCAGCAGGCCGGCGATAATGAGAAACCGGCGCGAACGAAGGAAACGCATGATCGAAACCTCGTCGGGGTTGGGTGCGGCGAGGAACCGCGGGTCGTTCGAAATAAAGGTGCTACGATGTCCTTACGCGTGATTGTACCGGAATGACGCGTCCTGCTGACGGCGAGTTTGACACTCGAAGTCCCCCAAGGAGTTGTCCCGATTCGACCGAAGCAGACTTTTGCCTTTCCGGGCGGTCGGGCACACGAGGGTCCCGGACCAAGGTGTGGGTGCTCCGGACGTTACGAATCACCCGTCATCCTTTCGTAATGATGCCTTAACGGGGTGGTCAGGTTGGGTGCGTCGCCGCGCTTCGGCCCGCTACATACGCCATCACCTTACATTCCCCGCATGCCAAACGTGGACCTGCTCGCCATCTTCCCGCACCCGGACGACGCCGAGTTGACCTGCGGTGGGACCCTGATCAAGTCGTCACGACAAGGATACAAGGTCGGCATTCTGGATCTTTCGCGGGGAGAAATGGCGAGCCGTGGGTCAGTCGAACTCCGCGCTCAGGAAGCGGGCCGCGCTGCGTCGATCCTGGGTGTAACGGTACGGCAGAATCTCGGATTGCCGGACAGTCGAATCACGAATGACCCGGAAACGCGCCTCGCGGTGGCCAAGGTCATGCGCCGGCTGAAGCCGAATTTGGTGATTACCACCGCGCCTTCTCCATTCGGCCGACATCCGGATCATCGCGTCTGCGCCGAGCTCGTCCGCGACGCGTGTTTCATCGCCGGGTTGAAGACAATCGAGCCGGAACTCGCCGCGCACCGGCCGCGCAAGGTCCTCCACTCCATCACGTACCGCGAGGACTACCTCAAGCCGACCTTCGTCGTCGACATCAGCGACGTGATGGAGGAAAAGCTGGCGTCGATAGGAGCGTACGAATCCCAGTTTGGTGGCGCGACGCAGGCGGGCGAGGTGTATCCTAACGGCGAATCGTTGTCGGAAATCATCCGCCATCAGGCAGCCCACTATGGGTCACTCATCCGCGTGCGTTACGGCGAACCGTTTCATACGACGGAGACCGTGCAGGTAGAGGACGTCGTTGCCATGGGCGTTTCAACCTTCTGAAGTCCGGAGACTCAACGTCCGCCTGATGTCAGACCTCAACTACGGCTCGTATCTCAAGGTCGACGAGTTGCTCCAGCTTCAGCGACCGCTGTCGCAGCCCGAGCACCCCGATGAATTGCTCTTCATCATCGTTCATCAGGCGAGCGAGCTTTGGTTCAAGGTCATCATTCACGAGCTGAGCCACCTCGTCACGCAGCTGCAGGCCGCGGCGACCTTGCCGGCGCTTCACACCATGCGCCGGGTGAACGCGTTGATGCGGATCGTCTCCGGGCAGTTAGGCGCGTTGGACACGCTGCCACCACAACGCTTCGCGCAGTTCCGTGGACACCTGGGCTCGTCCAGCGGCGGGCAGAGTGCCCAGTTTCGCGCCATCGAGGCGATGAGCGGACTTCGCGACGAACATTTCCTCGCCGTGCTGCGCGAACATGCCCCGGTGCCGGAAGAAGTACAGCGGGCGCTCGACCAACCCACGTTGCAGTCACTGTTTCTGGCGCTCCTCGACCGCCACGGCACGACCCTGGAGCAACTCTACCTCGGACCCGGCCCAACCCCGGAATTCCTCCTGACGGAAGCGTTGCTGGAATACGACCAGGGTTTTCAGCTCTGGCGATACCTCCACGTCCAGTTGGTCGAGCGCATCATCGGGCCGGGCACCGGCGGCACCGGCGGAACGTTAGGCGCTCGGTACCTCCAGCATACCCTGCGGCAGCGGTTCTTCCCGGAGCTCTGGGATGTCCGGCGGCGATTCTTCGAGTCCAGCACCACGCCGTGACGCGGGTTCGCGACGGCGTCCGTGACAGAGCATTGATCGACATTTCCGTCGTCGTGAACGACGCGACGCCGGAATGGCCGGGCGACACCCCCTGGTCCTGCCGGTGGACCTGGGACATCGCGCGCGGGGACAGCGTCAATGTCAGCTGCATGACCGGAAGTCCACATGTGGGCACCCATGCCGACGCCCCCTTCCACGTGGATTCACGCTGGCTGACCGCCGAGGCGCTCCCGCTGGACTCGTTTGCGGGCCTGGCGACCGTGGTGGATGTCACCGGGTTGGAGGGGCCGCTGGCGCTCGAATCGTTAGGCCTGGCTGATGCGGGCGTGGCCGGCGGGCGGCTGCTGCTCCGGACAGACCATGGCATCGCCGCGGGGTCCTTTCCCGATCATTGGCCCTGGGTCTCTGATGAGGCCATCGGGCAGCTGCTGTCTCGCGGCCTGCGACTCCTCGGCGTGGACGCGCCATCGGTGGACGGCCGCGACAGCAAGACGTTGTCGGTGCATCGCGCGCTGTTCCAGGGTGGAGCGAGTGTCCTCGAAAACCTCGACCTGCGTCACGTCGCGCCCGGTGAGTACCAGTTGACGGCGTTTCCACTGAAGGTCTCCGGACTCGACGCGGCGCCGGTCCGGGCGGTCCTGCGGAGGATCGGCGACGAGTGAGCACGCTCGCGATTGAGGCCGACGGACTGGTTCGCGACTTCGGCGCCGTCCGGGCACTGGACCATTTGTCCCTCGAGGTTCCCGCCGGGATCGTCTTCGGCTTCCTCGGACCGAACGGCGCCGGCAAGACGACGGCGATCCGCACCTTCCTCGGCCTGGTGGAGCCTAACGCGGGCACGGCCCGGGTCCTCGGGTTCGACACGCGACGCGAAAGCGACCGGATCCGCGAGCGCGCGGGCGCCCTGCTGGAACATCACGGCCTGTACGAACGCCTGACCGCCGAGCAGAACCTGGACTTTGCGGGACGCGTCTGGCGGATGTCGTCGGGTGACCGGCAGGCGCGCACGCGGGAACTGCTCGAACAGTTCGGGCTCTGGGATCGCCGTCGCGAGGCCGCGGGGAAGTGGAGTCGCGGGATGAAGCAGAAGCTCGCGGTCGCCCGCGCCGTGTTTCACCGGCCGCCGCTCGTATTCCTGGATGAACCCACGGCGGGGCTGGATCCGGTCGCGAGCGCCGCGCTGCGGGACGACCTCGCCGCGCTGGCCTCGGGTCACGGCGTCACGATCTTCCTGACGACGCACAATCTCGTCGAAGCCGAGCGGCTCTGCGACCTCGTGGGCGTGATCCGCCGCGGCCGGCTCGCAGCGTTAGGCCCGCCGGCGTCGCTGCGCGCCGCTGATTCGAATATCGTGCGTGTGACCGGCACCGGCCTGAACGACCTGATGGCCGGAGCAGCGTTGGCGGTACCAGGTGTGCTGGTCGCGAACGTCGTGGATGGCGCCTTGGAAGTGGAACTCGGCGAGGGCGTTCGCACGGCACCGCTGATTGCGTGGCTGGTCGAGCGGGGCGTCGAGATCGATGAAGTGCGACGGGACCGGCCGTCGCTCGAGGACGCGTTCCTCGAGTTGGTAACGGACGACGGCGCGACTGGCTCAGCCTCGGCGAGTGTCCCGCGATGACCGCCGATATTTTCACCGTTGCCTGGAAGGAGTGGCTCGAGTTCCGCGACCAACTGCTCCGGCTCAAGCGGGGTGGGTTGTCCGCGCTCATCGTGCTCCTGATGCTGGGCATCATCACGCCGCTCCAGATGGGGCCACTCTGGCTCACGTCACCGCTGATGCTGGCGTATTGGCCACTGCTCTCCTCAGGCATGGTGTCCACGCTGATCGCCGACGCGTTCGCCGGCGAACGGGAGCGGCACACGCTGGAGACGCTGCTGGCGACCCGGCTGTCCGACACCTCGATTCTGCTGGGCAAGGTGCTGGCGGCGATCCTGTACGGCCTGCTGTTTACGCTCGCCAACATCATCGTCGGCGTGATCACACTCACCATCAGGCACTTCGGGGAAGGCATCCAGACGCCATCGCCGTCGCACGTCGCCTACATGCTGATCCTGGTGACGCTGGCCTGTTCGACGCTCGCCGGCATCGGGGTGTTCATTTCTCTGAAGGCCGCAACGGTGCGTCAGGCACAGCAGACGCTTGGCATCATCATGATGGTGCTATTCATCGGGCCGGTGCTGTTCATCCAGTTCCTCGACACCGAAGGCCGCCTGTCGCTCGCTGGGCGGCTGACGGCCCTGGGCACGGGCCGGCTGGTGGGCTGGGCCAGTGGAATCCTCCTGGGCGCCTCGGTGATCCTCATCGCCATGGCGATGGCGCGGTTCAAGCGGGGGAAGCTGAGTTTGGACTAGGGTGGAAGGGTGGAAGAGGGTGGGAAAAGGGTGGAAACACATCCCGCCCTCCTCCACCCTCTCCACCCTCTGAACCACATCCAGTTTTATATTTCGTCTCTCATGCCCGACCCCATCTACCTCGACCACAGCGCGACCACGCCGGTCCGCTCCGAAGTCCTGGAAGCCATGCTTCCATTCTTCGGTCCGCGGTTCGGCAACCCCTCGAGCACGCATCGCTGGGGGCGTGAAGCGCGCGTGGCGCTCGATGAGGCACGGGAGCGGTTGGCCCGGGCGATCGGCGCCACGGCCGACGAGATCTGCTTCACGTCCGGCGGCACGGAATCCGACAACCTCGCCGTCATCGGCGCCTGGCGCGCCCTCCGCACGACCCGGCCCGCGGTCGTCACCACGCCGATCGAGCACAAGGCTGTCCTCGAGGCGGTGCACGAAATCGAGGCGGAAGGCGGTACCGCCCGTGTGGTCGCGGTCAGTCCCGACGGCATCGTCGACCGGGCGAGCTATGACGCCGCGTTAGGTGATGACGTCGCGTTGTGCTCCGTCATGTGGGTGAACAACGAGATCGGTACCATGCAGGACATTCCGGCGCTTGCCGCGGCCGCTCGCGCGCGCGGCATCCTCTTCCACACGGATGGGGTCCAGGCGTTAGGCAAAGTGGCCATCGACACCCGCACGCTGCCGGTCGATTATCTCTCCGTCTCCGGGCACAAGATCGGCGCCCCCAAGGGAATCGGGGCCCTCTTCATCCGTCGCGGCGCCCCGATCACCCCTCTGCTGCACGGCGGCACGCAGGATCGCGGCCGACGGCCGGGCACGGAAAACGTGGCCATGTCGGTGGGCTTTGCCCGTGCGGTCGAACTGGCGGTCGCCGAGCGCGAGGAGGAGTGCACTCGATTGGAGCGCCTGCGCGACGCGCTCGAGGCGGCGCTGATGGCGAAGATCCCGGACGCCGTGATTCACGGACGGGGCGCAACCCGCGCACCACACGTCCTGAACATCTCCGTCCCTGGCACTGACAGCGAGTCGATGTTGATGGCGCTCGACCTCCAGGGTGTCGCGTGCTCCGCAGGCTCGGCCTGCCAGAGCGGGAGCATTGATCCGTCGCACGTGCTCACCGCGTGTCACGTCCCGCACGAGCTGGCAGTCTCCTCGGTGCGTTTCAGCCTCGGCTCACTGAACACGGACGCCCACGTCGCGCGCGTGGCGGAGCTGTTTCCGGCCCTCATCGCCAAGGCCCGGCGCTTGTCGGGCCAGATGTCGTACTGAGAACGACATGACTCGCGTGCTGGTGGCCATGTCCGGCGGCGTCGACTCGTCGGTAGCGGCGGCATTACTCGTCGAGCAGGGATTCGACGTCGTCGGCGCGACGATGAAGCTCACCTGCCACGGCGATGAACTCCCCGATCGCCCGTGCTGCAGCCTCGATTCAGTGAACGACGCGCGTCGCGTCTGTGATCAGCTCGGGATTCCGCACTACGTACTCAATCTCGAGAAGGCGTTCGGCCGCGACGTCATGGACGACTTCGTCCACGAATACGCACGGGGTCGCACGCCGATCCCGTGCGTCCGCTGCAACACGTTCACGAAGTTTCGCGACCTCGTGTCGAAGGCGGACGCGATCGAGGCGTCGTTGGTTTCCACGGGACACTATGCCCGCGTGATCGACGGTCGGTTACACCGAGGACTCGATCCCGCGAAGGACCAGTCGTATTTTCTATGGGGCCTGCGCCGCGAGGTACTCTCGCGGCTTCGGCTGCCGGTGGGTGGCCTGACGAAGACCGAGACACGGCAACGTGCCGCGCACCTCGGTCTCGAGATCGTCGCCAACAAGGCGGAGAGCCAGGATATCTGTTTCGTGCCCGACGGCGACCATGTTCGCGTCATCGCGCAAAGGCTCGGTCCCGACGATCCCTCGCTTCAGCAGGGACCGTTTGTCCTCACCGGCGGACCGGTCGTCGGCCATCACGACGGCTTCGCGCGGTTCACCGTGGGCCAGCGTCGCGGACTGCCCGGCGGGTTCGCCGAGCCGATGTTCGTGGTTGCCATCGAGCCGGAGCGGCGCGCCGTCATTATCGGCCCTCGTCAGGCACTGCTCAGCCGGACGGTGTTCGCCACGGAGATCAACTGGCTCGACACCGCGGCGGCTCCGGGTGATGAGCTTCAGGCTCAAGTGAGGCATCGCGCGACCGCCACGCCCGCCACTGTCACCTCCGTGGCTGGAGACCGCCTCGAGCTGGTATTTGCCGATCCGGTTTCGGCGATTGCGCCGGGCCAGTCTCTGGTGCTCTATCGGGGATCGCAGGTGATCGGAGGTGGGATCATCGATCGATCCCCGCGCGCGTTGCCGGTGGCGGCTGCATGACTGCAGGGTGGGAGAGTGGGAGAGTGGGAGAGTGGGAGGGTGGGAGGGTTGAAGGGTCGAAGGCTGCGTAGATCCCAAGCACCCTTGCACCCTTGCACCCTTGCACCCTTGCACCCTTCCACCCTTCCACCCTCAAAACTTGAGATCCGCCGCGGCCGCAAAGTCCTTCATCAGCTTCTCCTGCTCCTCGGTCAGCTTTTCAGGCGCGACTATCGTGACCTCCACGATCAAGTCACCACGACGCTCGTCGCGAGCAATGCCCTGACCACGGATGCGGAAACGCTTGCCCGCCGACGTTCCGGGTGGGATGCGGATCGCGACGCGTTTGTCGTCGAGCGTACCAACGCGAACCTTCGAGCCAAGTGTGGCCTGCGCAATGTTGAGCGGCAGCTCCGCAATCAGGTCCAGTCCCTCACGCTTGAAGAAGCGGTCGGGTTGAACCTGGAAGGTGATCAGGAGGTCTCCCGGTGCCCCGCCTGACGCTCCGCGGCCACCCTGCCCTTTCAGGCGGATCTTTGCACCGGAATCGATGCCCGCGGGCACCTGGACCATCAGCTTCTTCCTGGCGCGAACCTCGCCGGATCCGTTGCAGGTCGGGCAACGCTCGCTAGGCACCTGGCCGCGGCCGAGGCACATCGGGCACGGGCGGTTGACGGCAAAAGCGCCCTGGCCAAACGACACCACGCCGCGGCCCGAACATTCGGGGCACACCTTGATCGTTGCGCCCGGCGCCGCGCCGTTGCCATGACACGTGGCGCATTCCTCGGTCACCTCGAGCTCGACGGGGATCCGTCCGCCTAACGCCGCGACGCGGAAGGGCACCTCGAGGACGGTTTCGACCGACTGACCCTGTTCCGCACCGCGAGCTTTCCCGCGGCCGCCGCCGAACATGGAGCTGAACAGGTCTCCCAGTCCGCCCAGGCCGCCGATGTCGAAGTCGAATCCTCCGCCCGTGTCGTTCGCACCGGGACGGGCTCCACCTGTGGACGAGCCGCGCCGCGCGCCGGCCCCGCTTGGGGCTCCGCTGCCAAAACCGAAGGCGCCGAGCCGCCGCATATCGTCGTATTGCTTCCGCTTCTCGGCGTCGCCGACGACCTGGTAGGCCTCGGAGATTTCCTTGAAGCGATCCGCCGACTTGGGGTCGTTCTGGTTGGCGTCGGGATGGTAGCGCTTCGCCAGTCGCCGATAGGCCTTCTTGATCTCGTCCTGGGTCGCGGTCGACGCGACACCAAGGACGGCGTAATAGTCCCGGGTCTGTGCCATCGACCTAACGACTCATCAACCGAGCCACTGCTTCACGACGACGCGCGCCGGCCGCAGGAGCTGGCCGCGGAATACGTAGCCGGACTGGTAAACCCGCGCGACGAGATGATCCTCCTCGGCCGACGCGGCGGGCTCCGTCGCCACGGCCTCGTGAAATGCCGGATCAAAAGGACGGCCCGTCGGATCCACGATCTCCAGCCCGTGCCCCGACAGCGTCTTCATCACCTTCCGCTCCACCATGGCAACACCCTGGACGACAGTCGCACTGTCGACCGTCGACGGGTCGAGGTGCGCGAATCGCATGATGTCGTCGAGCACCTCCACCAACCCCTGTACCAGGTCTGCCTGCGCCTTGCCGCCAGCTTCCTGCCGCTCGCGAACCGTCCGCTTCCGGAAGTTGTCGAATTCCGCCGCCAGCCGGAGATACTTCTCGCGTTCTGCGGCGACGGCGTCGAGCTGTTTGCGATCGGTGGGCGCGGGCGGCGCGTCGGTGGCAAGGTCGGCGTCCAGTTCCAGCTCGGCCGCCTCATCAATCGGCTCATCGACGGGCGCCCCGTCGCTTCCGATTTCGTTGTCTGGCATTGAGCTCCGCTTATCCATGGCTTGATCGTACGATCCCGAAGGCGTCAGGGTTCAGGTGGGGTCAGAATGGGGTCAGAGTCGACTCTGACCCACTATGACCGCGCTCTAGGTAATGTCGGCTCGGGGACGGGTGAGCCGCAACGCGGTTTGGAGCATTCAGTCGGCGCTCGACAGCTCGCGTCGGATCATGTTCAGCGCAGCCTGGGTGGCCCGGAATCGTATCTCAGCCCGGTCTCCAATAAAGCGCCCGCCGTGCACTGCAGCCTGACCGTCGAGATCGACCGCGATCCATACGGTCCCAACAGGCTTCTCGAGAGTGCCCCCGTCTGGTCCGGCAACGCCGGTGATGCCTACGCCTACCTCGGTGTCCATCAGCGCGCGCACACCGGAGGCCATTGCCCTGGCCACGTCTTCGCTCACCGCGCCGGCGCGCTCGAGGAGCAACGGGTCCACGCCAAGTTGTTCCACCTTCACGGCGTTGTCGTACGCGACGACGCCACCGACAAAGGCGTGACTCGCTCCGCTCATCGATGTCAGTCGCGCCGCGAGCAAGCCACCGGTGCAGCTCTCGGCAACGGCGAGATGTTTGCCTTCCTCGCGGAGCGCCGCGATGACCACGTCCGCCAGGTCGGTCGGGCCATCCGCGTACCAGTGTCGGCCGAGTCGATGCCGCAGGGAGTCGGCCGCCTCACCCAACGTGCGATCCGCGTCGTCGGGACGTGCGTCTCTGACGGTGAGCCGGAGGTCCACCCCTTCCTGCCCCGGCAAATACGCCAGCGACGCCGTGCCGAAACCGTCGGCGTATTCACCCAGCAGGTCGGGAAGCTGCGATTCGGCGATTCCGGTTGTTCGCAGAGTGACCGACCTGATCACGCGACGGTCATCGGCGGTTCTCGCGCGGAGGCGCGGCAACAGTTCATCGCTCATCAAGCCTTTCATCTCGCGCGGCACGCCTGGCAACATCGCGACCCAGCGCCCCTCCTCGTCTTCGAGGAGCAGTCCGGGCGCAGTGCCGTGTCGATTGGGAAGCACCGTCGCGCCTTCGGGAACCTGGGCCTGCTGGCGGTTCGATTCCGGCGGTTCACCGGTTCGTCCACGTTCGCGCCACAACGTGCGAAGGCCCTGCCAGATCGCATCGTCATGCCGCAGATCCCGCCCGAACAGCGCGGCAATGGCTGGACGCGTCCGGTCGTCTGAGGTGGGCCCCAGCCCGCCGGTGGTGATGACACCCCCGGTGCGGTAGAGTGCTTCACGCACGGCCGCCGAAATGGCCGCGGCCCCGTCACCGACGGTCGTCCGCCTAACGACTGATATGCCGACGGCGCCGAGTTCACGGGCGAGCCAGACGGCGTTGATGTCGATGGTTTCGCCGAGCAGGAGCTCGTCGCCTATGGTGACGATCTCGACGATCACGGACGGGCCGGGCCGCCCATGCAGCCGCTCAGCCGGTTGGAGCGCGGGGGAAGGCCGGCTGGCGCATCATGGGACCGTACCGCCTGAGGTAGAGACCCATGGAGTAAATCGTGAGCGCGATCGCCAGCACCATGGAGATCGTTCCCACGATCCCGTTGAACAGCGCAAAGGCGTTCCATGCCTGTCCTCGCCAACGATATTCCATCGCGGCCGTGGATGCCATGAACCAGAAGAATGCCGCGCCGACCCAGATCATCTGGAACGTCGTCTTCAACTTCCCGGGCCCCATGGCGGCGATGATGATGCCGCGCTTCGCGGCATATTGCCGGAACACCGTCATCATGACTTCGCGTAGCACCACGACGCCCAGGATCCAGAGCGGCAGGCCCACGAGGCCGAGCGGCGTCACGAACGGGAACAACAGTCGCCGCTCACCAGACGTGGAGACGATGGCGCCAACCGTCTCACCGGCGGCCCACTCGTGGGATGACGGCAGCGACGCGAACAGCGAATCGCGCATGAGCCAGTACATCGGGAGCAGTGTCGCGAAGAGCAGGAGCTTGTCGGCAAGAGGGTCGAGGAGCTTCCCGAGGTTGGTGACGAGGTTGCGGTCCCTGGCCAGCTTGCCGTCCACGTAGTCGGTCGACGCCGCGACGATAAACAGCACCCAGGCCGACAACCGTGGCATCCAGGCCGAATTGATGACGAGCGTCGCGATGATAGGAGTCGCTGCAATCCGACCCATGGTGATCGCGTTCGGCAGGTTCATCACGCTTCGGCGCCTCAGCTCAAGGTCTTGAGGACGAGCTTTGAGATTGCCTTCAAGGTATCGAATACTCCATCGCCCGTCACCGCTACTGCCTCGAAATGCGTGGCCCGTTCAATCCATTCCCCGGTTCCGAGTTGCGACGTAAGGTACTCGCCGGCGTGGTAGGGGTCAGGCGACAGCCGTTGTTTATCCATTTGTGTGACTTCCCAGCCGGGATTCAACGCCTGTTGCAGTTCGTTGACCGGCGCCGCGGTTGGGAGATCCCGTTTGTTGTACTGAATCACAAAAGGCATTTTCGTCAGGTCATAGCCGTACTCGGCCATGTTGTCGTACAGGTTCTGCATCGATTCCTGATTGGCTTCCATGCGGTCGATTTGCGAGTCCGCCACGAACACCACGCCGTCCACCCCTTTCAGGATGAGTTTCCGGCTCGCGTTGTAATACACCTGACCGGGCACGGTGTAGAGGTGAAATCGAGTCTTGAACCCGCGAATCGTGCCCAGATCCACCGGCAGGAAGTCGAAAAAGAGCGTGCGTTCAGTCTCGGTAGCCAGTGAGATCAGTTTCCCACGCGTGCTCGGGGAAACCTTCTTGTACACGTGTTCCAGATTGGTGGTCTTGCCGCCAAGTCCGGGACCGTAGTACACGAGTTTACAATTGATCTCCCGAGACGCGTAGTTGATCATCGACATGCGCGTTCCTTCTGCTACTGAAAGAGCCGATCGATTTCGTCGTCGGCTCCGGCAAGGATGGGAGGCCGCGAGTCGCCGGCCTGCGTGTCGCGCGCCGTCATGGCGTGGACGATTCGGGTAAGGTCGTCAACAGTCGGGCGGAGTCTCAGCCTGACGAGACCCAGCGTCGTGCGGGAATCAAACAGGACGATCAGGATCGCGCGCCGCGCGACGTCACAAACCAGCATGGACTCCTTTTCACCCTGGTGGAACAGGCTGGAGAACTCTGTTTCTCCGAGGAGCCGCGCCAGCTGGTCGTTGGCGCTGAAGTCGGCCGCGGTGAGCGTGGCAAACGTGGTCGTATCGAAGGCCGGCTGTTCACCGGCCTGCGACAGGAGCTGACCGCCGCGGTCGACGAGCATGGCGGAATGCGCGTTGCTCTCCTGCAGCAGGCGCTCCATGCCCCGCCGCAGGGCGTGTTCGTCGTCGGGTGTGAGCGTCCAGCTTGTCGCGCTAATGACCATTCTCTGATTGTTTCGATTTCCAACGAAACGCCGCCCAGACCAGTCAGTATCCCGTTTCGTTGCTGATCGCTGTTCGCTTGTCGCTCATCGCTGCCGTTAGGTCATGTCGCGCCGCGCCACCAGCGCCTGGGCGATGGTCACGCCGTCCGCGTACTCCAGATCACCACCCACCGGCAGCCCCCTCGCAATCCGGGTCACCCGCACCTGATGCGGGGCCAGGGCCTGCTGCACGTAGAGCGCCGTAGCCTCACCTTCGATGCTCGGGTTGGTCGCGATAATGACCTCCCGGATGCTTTCCGCCGCCACCCGCCCCACCAGGTCGTCGATGGCGAGATCCGCCGCCGTGACACCATCAAGCGGCGAGAGACGACCCCCGAGGACGTGATAGACCCCGCGGTATTCGCCGGACCGCTCAATAGCACCGATATCTGACGCTTCCTCTACCGCGCAGATAACACTCGCGTCCCGACGGGGGTCGGTGCAGATACCGCAAAGGTCCTGCTCCGTGAGGTTGTGGCACCGGGGGCACGGGTGGACCCTTTCCGCCAGCACCTCGAGCGCCTGGGCCAGCCGTAGGCTGCGATCGGCGGGCTGTTTGAGGAGGTGGTAGGTCAGCCGGAGGGCCGTTTTTTTGCCAATTCCGGGCAACTTGGCCAGCTCCGAGGTCAAATCTTCGATCGCGCTCATCGACAGCTGGATGGCGGATGGCGGATGGCGGACGACAGAAGGGGCGTCTTCAGATGGGAAGCTTGAAGGGGAGGTTCATCCCCCCGGTCAGCTTGTTCATCTCTTCCTGCGCGAGCTCGGTCGCCTTCTTCTGGGCGTCGTTGACCGCAACCACGATCAGGTCCTCGAGCATCTCGGTGTCGCTCTGGCCGACCAGCGACGGGTCGATCTTGATTCGCTTGACCTGACCCCGGCCATCCGACTCAACGGAAACCAGTCCGCCACCGGCCGACCCGTTCACTACGCGATGCTGCAGCTCCTCCTGCATTTGCTGGAGCTTGCCCTGCATCTGCTGCGCCTGTTGGAGAATCTTGAAGATGTCGGCCATTTTTCTGAGAGGGTCCTCTTACAACGAGACACCGCGAAAAACCTGCAAGTATCCCGTTTCGTCGGGAAAGCGTTCCGCCATCACAAGTTAGGCGGCGTTCCTGCGTCGCGGCAAGCGCGTTAGTCCACGAGGTCGAGATCCAGCGAATCGATCGCGGCGCCCAGAACCGGATCGCGCTTGCGCAACGCGGCCAACGTTTCCGAGCGGACTGTCTCCACGGTCATCCTCGGCGCTGGTCCCGCGTTGATCGCGTCTCCGGCAAGGCGGGTGTTGATCTTCTGCAGCCCCGCGATCCACGGCGCCATGGCGGCAATCACCTCGTTTGACTTTGCTGCCAATCCCTCCTGAACGGCCGGCGCATCGACCTGCAGCACCAGGGTGCCGTTTCCGGAGGCACTGACCGGGAGCGCGTGCTCGAGGAGGGTCGCAATGAATGGCCGGTCGCGTCGTATGCCGGCGACAATGTCATCCCAGACGCCGGCGACGGCATTGAGGTCCGACGCCGAGACGGTGGAGCGGCCGGCGACCGGCGGAGCGACTCTCTGTGGCGCGGATGGTGACGGTTCAACCGCGACGTTCGACACCGGCGTGGCGCGCATCGGAGGTGCAACGCGCGCGGGTGACGATGGCACCTCAGTCACCCGTTCGACGGTCGCGGGCGTTTCCGAGGCCCGTTGCGGTGACCCGCTGACGCCGGGGCGCCCGGATGGCGCGGGCTGTGTGCGGCCGGTCGAGCTGGTTGAACCCCCTTTGTCTTCGCCACCGATGCCTTTCAGCACGTCTTCGATGGCAATCGTGCGGTCGAGCAGCGCAAAGCGGACCAAGGCGGTTTCGAGCAGCAGTTGCTGCTGTGTGCTACGCCGGAACCGCGGTTCGAGCTCGCCTAACGCCGACAACATCCGCAGCAGGTCGCCGGAGGAAAGGCGTCCGCGACGTTCGGCGAGGGCGGCACGCGTCCGCTCGGAGAGGTCGCCGGGCTCACCGCCAAGCTCCACGGCCAGCTGCCCCCGGACCATGTCGCCGAAGCCACCAAGGAAGAGGCCGAGGTCGACGCCCTCGTCCACCAGCCGGCTCACCGCGCCAAACACGTCACCAGCGCGACGCTCGGCGATGATATCGAGGATGGCCAGCTGCTCTTCCTCGGCCACGAGGCCCAGCGCCTCGCGCACGGCCGCTATCGTGAGCCGGCCGTCGTGAAAGGCCAGGACCTGGTCGGTGAGGCTGAGCGCATCGCGCATCGATCCATCGGCGGCGCGGCCGATCATGAGCAACGCGTCGACATCGGCCTCCACTTTCTCCGACTCGAGGACGGCGGCGAGGCGCGAACGGATCTCAGCGCTCGAGATCCGCTTGAAGTCGAAGCGCTGGAGCCGGCTGAGGACCGGCGCGGCGAATTGCGCGATCTTCTGGGGCTCAGTGGTGGCAAAAACGAAGACGACGCGCGGCGGTGGTTCCTCAAGGATTTTCAGCAGCGCATTCCACGCTTCGCGCGTGAGCATGTGCGCTTCGTCGATGATGTAGACCTTCCAGCGTGACTCGCCGGACGGCGCGTACATCGCGCGCTCGCGCAGGTCCCGGGCGTCGTCGACACCGCGGTTCGACGCAGCATCGATTTCGACGACGTCCAGGCTCGAAGCGCCCGACCAGATGCGGGTGCACGATTGGCACTTGCCGCATGGCTCTCCGGACTCACTGCGCTCCTCGCAGTTGAGCGCCATCGCCAGTACGCGCGCAAGCGTGGTCTTCCCCGTGCCGCGTGGTCCGCACAGCAGGTAACCGTGCGCAACACGTCCTCTCGCGATCGCCCCACGCAGCGTGTTGGACACGTGCGTCTGGACGGCGACGTCCGCGAACGACTTTGGGCGGTACTTCCTGGCTAAAGAAATCATGCTCCGTGCTAGTGAAAAAGCCGCGGGGTCCAGTCGCCGACTCGGCACTTGGACTCCCGCGGCAGATACTCCAGGCCTGACGAAGCGACGAAAGACACCACGTGCCGCTGCTACCTTCGGGGTCCTGACGGAGTTGGTGGGCTCGCGCCCTTCGGGACCTGGAGCACCGTGAAAACTAAACCAGGTCGCAAACCGTCGCGAGCGGGCAGCCAGGCTGCCCCAACCATGCGCGACAAATCAACGAAACACCGCTCTAATCAGACAGTATCCCGTTTCGAACTCAGACGATACTTCTCGGCGGCAACGCCACGACCGGCCAGTCCGACGTGTCACCGAGCTCCCGCCACGCGTCGTCGAGCGCATCGAGGATAGCGAGTGCAGCAGTCCGCGCCTCGTCTTCCGAAACGTCGAGATGGAGCACCATGCGAAGTCGCGAAGGATTCCACACCGAGACCAGCACCCCTTCCCTCGCCACCTTGCGCGCCACACTCGCGGCGTCCAGGCCGGGGGCGAGATCGACCATCACAATGTTCGTCTCCGGCGGCATGACCGTGGCCGCGATGGCGCGATCGACGACGTAAGCAAAATCCGCCGCGCGGGCGTGGTCCTCCGCCAGTCGGCCGAGATGGTTTTCCAGGCCGTACAATGCCGCCGACGCGAGGATACCGCTTTGGCGCATCACGCCACCAAGCCGCTTCCTCACCTCGTTCGCGCGATGAATGGTTTCGTCGTCGCCGGCGAGTATCGCACCCGCGGGAGCGCCGAGTCCCTTCGAAAATGACACCATGGTGGTGTCGCTCCATTCCGCAAACTCGGCCAGCGAACTCCCTGACGCGACGGATGCGTTCCAGAGCCGTGCACCGTCGAGGTGGACGCGACAGCCGCGTTCCCGCGCGACGTCGTGCATCGCCTTCAACCCACCAACCGGTGTGACCATTCCGCCGGCGCTGTTGTGCGTATTCTCCAGGCAAACCAGCGTGGCTCGCGGCAGGTACGGATCGAACGGACGGAACGCGCGAGAGAGCGACGCGGCATCCATCATCGGGCCTTCACTACGCACGGTCCGGATCTGCACGCCGGCCAGTCCCGCGGCACCCGCCATTTCCCGCTCGACGATGTGTGCCAGCTGGTCGCAGTAGATCTCTGTGCCTCGTTCGCTCAGCACGGCGATCGCGCACTGATTCGCCATCGTACCGCTCGGAAAGAACAGCGAGCGATCCTTGCCGAGGAGATTCGCAACCTGCTCCTCGAGCCGGCGCGTGGTCGGATCACCATCGAGATAGTCGTCGCCTACCTCCGCGCTGGCGATGGCGCGCCGCATACCAGCGGTTGGCTTGGTGACCGTATCGCTCCGGAGGTCAATCAGCATTGTCGTAAATCTGAGAGGGCGGGTCAGCCGGGAACAGGTACAGTCAACGTGATGTGGCTGGTGTTGCGAATTTCGTATACGCGAGCCACCTCGCCACCGATCAGGAAGATGATCGCGGCGTAGTAGACCCAGAAAACGACGGAAACGATGGTGTAGAGGGCCCCGGTGTAAATGGTCGCCGGCGAAAGGAATCCGGTGAGAGCCGCGTAGCCGACGCGCGTCAACTCGAACATGATGGACGCGGTGATGGCGCCGACCTGAGCGGCGCGCGTCGGGATGCCGCGCACCGGAATGAATCGGTACAGCAGGAAGATCAGCGCCACGACGAGGACGAACGCGAGCAGCCTCCCAATCGCGTATTCCACACCGCTCATCACGTCGCTGCGGAGTCCCAGGCGCTCGAAGAACTGGACGCCTCGCGACGTGGCGATGGCCACGTAGGCGGTCAACGCCAGGTACCCCGTGATGAGGACCGTCGCCACAATGGTCAATCGCAGGTCGTGCAGCTTCCCCGCCACGACACCGCGCTGCGTCCCGAAGTCGAGCACCTGGCTGAGCGCGCTGCGTAAGGCGCCGAAGAGGCGTGCGGTGAACCAGAGGTACAGCACCGCGCCCCAGATGCCTAACGCGCCACGAGTTTCCAGCACGCCGTTGATGAGCCCATGCACCGACTCTTCGCTTGCCCCGTGGCGCGGCAACAACGTGTCGAGGAGCTGGTGAACCGTCAGCGCGGTGCGTTCAGGCGTCGCCTTGAGCAGCGTCGCCAGGCCGGACATGACGAGTAGCGCAAACGGCAACGCCGCCAGCAGGATGCCGAAGGCAACACCGCTGGCGAGGAAAATCAGGTCGTCCTCGGCGCTGTGGTGCCAAATACGGCGGACGTAATCGGCGGCGGCGCCGAAAACGACGTGTCGCCGCTGCGGCGTCACCACCGCAGCGACCGGCGCCTCAGCTCCTTTTGGCGCGATGCTGCTCAGTCGCCGCCGGCCTCGGGTTCAGGTCGATTGGCGCGCGATTCCGCCAACCGCCGCTCGAACGCCGTTCGGGCATCCCGGGCGGCGGCGCGACCACTGCGCACGGCGTCGTTCATGTCCTGGCGCCGCTCGCGCAGCACATCGCGCGCGTCCTTGACCTTCGATTCGAATTCATCGCGCGCTTCGGTAATCGCCTCGGCCGCACGCTCGCGCACGTCGCGGGCGATGTGGCCCGCAGTTCGCTGCGCGCGGCGCGCCGTCCGGCGCATGTTGCGACGCAACTCGGCGCCGCTCGAAGGAGCGAGCAACAGGGCCAGGCCGGCGCCAATCGCCAATCCGGCGAGGAAAACACCGGTGCCGCCTCCGTTGCGACGTTCGACGATCACCGTCGGCTCTTCCTCAAAGTTTCGAGACATGGCGTCACGGGATGAAGGTGAGAATGCATTCGTCAGTCACTGAGGTCCGCGTCGTCGGGTGCCGGCTCGACCACCACGTGACCCGCTGTTCCGGGCGCGGGCCGATGAATCGCCATCGGCTTCACGTGGCGACGCACCGCATCCTTGGTGCCGCCGACTCCCAGCTGCGTGAACAGGAACGTGAACTTCTCATCATACGCCCTCGCCAGACGCTCGCGCACGTCGCCATCGAGATCCCAGAACGCGCGCTTGAATGGACCAAGGGCCTTTTTTCGCGTCTTGTAGAAAAACTGCTCGTCCGAATCGCCTGCCTTCCTCTCCTCCTTGGCGTTTTCGCCGAGCCAGGCATACACCTCGGCGCGCAACGCTGGTGGCAACGCGTCGTACAGCATGTTCTGGAAGTTGGTTGCCAGGTGGATCTCGGCGGTCTCTGTCCTGGGAAAGTTGTTGAACGCTTCGTCAGGCAGCGTGGAGGCGCCGTGCTGCACCGCACCGGACAAACCGTATTTCTCTCGTGCGACCCGCGACAGCTTTTCGAGTGTCATGAGGTCTAGCTTGACGTCTGCAATAGTACCATCGGCAAGCACAACTCCGCCGTGGGATGTACCGGACTGAACACTGATCTTGGAAAGCCCAGCTGTCCCGGCCGCTGCTCTAAGGAGGGTGTCGTTGTACCCGTCCATGAACGCTTCGAGTTCCTCAACTGTGCTGTTGGATGTGCCGACCTCGCCGATTTCCCCACCCACCGAAATGGTCACCCCTTTCGGTTCCAGGGTGCGGAGTGCCAGCGTGATGTCCACGCACTCTTCGTAGTTGCGTCGCTGCTGCTCGATGAGCGTCGCCTTCGAAAGGTCGACCAACGTCGACGTGTCGACGTCGATGTTATAGAAGCCGGCGTCGATGGCCTCCCGCGCCAGCGACTTGACTGCGTTCACCTCGGTATCGCGATCGGCGGCGTATTTCTTCGAGTTGACCTGGAAGTGGTCACCCTGGATGAATACCGGCCCGCGAAATCCCTCGCGTAGCGCGGCCGCCAGCATCACGGCCACGTATTCGGTCGGCCGCTGGTCGGTGTAGGCGATCTCCGATCGCGCGATCTCGAGGATGAACGCGCCGGCATCGAGATGATGGGCCACGCGAAAAATCGCGCGTGCGGTGTTGTACGACATCCCGCGGACGTTCATGGCCGGCACGGTGAAACCGCCCACCTCGCCGCGACCACGCGCGAGATACAACTCGTGGATTGACGACGCTCGCACACCCACGGCTTGACCGAGCTCCCAAATCAGCCACCGCGCGTGGTCGCGCGCGTCACCCGCGCCGAAGACGGCATCACGCACCAGAGCGTCCATCGCTGGACCAGCCAGAATCGATGGATCGTGCACCGCCACGGTTCCGTTGGACCGCGATACGGCGCTGCCGAGCGCAGGATGGGCTTGCACGGTTGCCTCATCGATCATGTTGTCCTGCTCTCCTTGCAAGAGTGATGCGCGTTTGGCCTTCAACGGAAGCGCCGAGTCCGCTTGAGTCAGAGTCAGGGCCGAGCGCCGTACACAGTTTACCACGCTTTCCACGAAACGCCGCTGGTATCTGCCTGTATCCCGTTCGGTGCTTTCCACGAAACGCCGCTGGTATCTACCTGTATCCCGTTCGTTCCGGTGCTTTCCACGAAACGCCGCTGGTATCTGCCTGTATCCCGTTTCGCTCCGTTTCGTTTTAGATGACGCGCCCGGGATCGGGTTTCGGGAGTCCGTTCCAGGCAGCGAGGTCTTTTTCGTAGCCCGGTCGCCCGAACATTCCATACGCGAAACGCTTGCCCAGTTCCACGCCCGGCTGGTCAAACGCGTTGACGCCGTACAACTCGCCGGCAAAGGCAGTCGCGATCTCGAACAGCATGATGAGTCCACCAACGTGCCAGACGTCGAGGCGTTCGATCGAAATCGTCATGTTCATCCGGCCGCGCGCGGCCAGCGCGCCGGCGGTCGCGCGTTGCTCCACCGCCAGCAGCTCACCGAGCGAGTGGCCGCCAAGGTACGCCAGGTCGGGATGTTCGCCGTGCAGCCGCGGAATCGCCACATCGTTAGGCGATCCGTCGACTGTGACGAACGTGACGGTCTTGTCGTTGGGCCCTTCCATGAAGAGCTGCACCTGGCTGTGCTGGTCGGTCGCCCCGAGGGCGGCGATTGGCGTCGGGCCGACGCTGGTGCCGTCGGGGCGTATCTTGCCGAGGCTCTCGGCCCACAGCTGAACGAACCATGCCGCCATGTCGCGCAATCCGTCCGCGTAAGGCATGAGGACCTGGCCATTGCGCTGGCGCCGCGTGTCGGCGAGCCATTGCAGCATGGCAAAAGCCCCAGCGGGATTCGCCGTCCAGGCCGACTCCTCACAGCGCCGGCGCATGTCGGCAGCTCCGGCCAGCAGCCCCGCGATGTCGACCCCCACCAGGGCAGCCGGAAGGAGCCCGACCGGCGAGAGGACGCTGAAGCGACCGCCAACCGCGGACGGAAGCGGCACGGACGCGATCCGTTCGTCGGTGGCGATACGCCTCAGCGCACCCCGTTCCGGGTCCGTCACGAATATCAGGTGCTCACGCACCGGCCGGCCCGCCGCCTCGAGACGCGCGCGCACCACCAGGTATTGCGCCATGGTTTCCGCGGTGCCGCCGGACTTGGACGTCACGATGAAGATCGTGGCGCCGAGCTCGAGCCGATTGAGCAGCGCGGACATCGTCGCCGGGTCAACATTGTCCAGGACATGAAGTCGCGGACGACCGTCTCGGCTCGCCGCCGGCAGCGTGTTCCACCCCGCGGGCAACAAGGCCGTTCTCAGGGCAATCGGGCCTAACGCCGACCCACCGATCCCCAGCACAACGATGTCCCGCGCGCCGCGTTCTGTCGCCCAGCGCGCCAGCGATTCGCAGTAGCGCACCTGTGCCGCGTCGTCAGGCAGGTCGAGAAACCCGAGCTCTCCGCTCTTCCAGCGACGCTGCACGGCGGCGCGCGCCTCCCCGAATGGCGCCGCAGCGCCAGCCATTTCCGCGTTGGACAACGCGCCCGCCACCGCGGGCTCCGTCATGAACGTGTAGTCGAGCCGGATCATTGGGAGAATGCAGAATGCATTTCTAGTCGACCTTCACGACCAGCCCGTCGAACGCAGGACTGATGCCGCGCGGCAACTCTGATTCAAGATCGGCGTGGAAACTTTCGTGCGTGAGGTGCGTGAAGTACGTTCGGTCGGCGCCCACCTGCTGCGCGACCTTGATCGCTTCGGGAATCGACAGGTGCGTCGGATGTTCCGTGCGGAGCAGCGCGTTGATGACGAGGACCTTCGAGCCCTTGAGGCGCTCCATCGCGTCCGGAGGAATGCGCTTGGCGTCCGTCACGTAGGCGAGCGCACCAATCCGGTACGCGAGGACGTTCACCGCGCCGTGCGGCACTTCAATGGCGTGCACGGCGATGTCCCCGATCTCGCACGTCTCGCCCGGTGCGAGCACACGGAGCTGGCCCTCCGGCTTCGACGTCCCAGGTAAAGGGCGAACACGGTCGTCGAAAATGTACGGGAATCGCTTCGAGATCCGGTCGAGCGTTCCCTCGGACCCGTACATCGCCAGCGGCGCGTCGCGGCGCATCGTGAACGCACGAACATCGTCCAGACCCTGCACGTGATCCGCGTGGTCGTGCGTGAAGAGCACCGCGTCGATCCGGTCGATGCCGGCCGCGATCAGCTGCAGTCTCAACTCGGGCGGCGTGTCGATCAGGAGCCGCGTGCCGCGATCCGTTTCGATCACCGCACCAACACGGGTCCGACGGTCGCGCGGATCGGGCGATCGGCACACCGGGCAATGACAGCCGATCTGCGGCACGCCGAAACTGGTGCCCGTGCCGAGAAAGGTCAGCTTCATACGACTTCGATCTTCAGCAGGTTGGTTGTCCCGGGCACATCGAAGGGGACGCCGGCGGTCACGAGCACCCGGTCGCCACGCTTCGCAAGCCCGCGCTCGAGAATCTCCTTGCGGGCGTATTCGAACATCTGCACGTAGGTATCAATCGGCGGCGCCAAAGCCGGAATGACGCCCCAGATAAGCGCGAGCTGATGATACGTGCGTTCGACTGGTGTGAGTCCCAGTATCGGAACGTCAGGTCGCTGTGCTGACACAATGCGCGCCGAAAAACCGCTCTTGGTGAACACGACGACCAGCGGCGCGCCGAGCAGCACAGCGGCGGCACGTGTGGCAGCGGCAATCGTCTCCTCGGTCGTCGCTCCCACGAGCGCGGCTGAACGCTCTTCACGTCTCGAGCGCACACCGTGGCGTTCGATTTCGGCAACGATGCGTCGCATGGCGCGGACCGCGAGCTCCGGATATTGCCCCGTCGCCGTTTCCGCCGACAACATGACGGCGTCGGTGCCGTCGAGGATGGCGTTGGCGACATCGCTCGCCTCGGCGCGCGTTGGTCGTGGGTGCTCCACCATCGACTCGAGCATCTGAGTCGCGGTGATAACTGGCCTGCCGAGCTGGTTGGCCATCCGGATCAGCCGCTTCTGCACCAACGGGACTTCCTCGAACGGGAGTTCGACACCCAGGTCCCCGCGCGCCACCATCACGCCGTCGGACGCGCGGATGATGTTGTCCATGTCGTCGAGGGCGCTGTCCTTCTCGATCTTCGCGATGACCAGCAGCGACTTCGGAATCAGCGCCCTCAGTGCTGCAATGTCCTCGGCCCGCCTGACGAAACTCATGCCGATGTAGTCGAGCTCCTGCTCGACGGCGAACTGCGCGTCCGCCTTGTCCTTCTCGGTGATCGCGGGCGCCGAAACCTGCACGCCGGGGAGGTTCATGCCCTTATGGCTGCGGATCTCGCCGACGTGCAGGACGCGCGTCACGACCCGCT
>Ga0070698_100001207_pt1 | contig 28694 bp, 33 predicted proteins | sample KBSK1502metaG_FD_65477 | JGI IMG/M metagenome (GOLD analysis project Ga0070698, IMG submission 65477) | Corn, switchgrass and miscanthus rhizosphere microbial communities from Kellogg Biological Station, Michigan, USA - KBS K1-50-2 metaG | ecosystem: Host-associated > Plants > Roots >...
CACCCGAGAGCCGGGCGGGCGTACCTCAACCGCAAGCGCGGGCGACCCGGGATGGCGGTCCCCGGCGGTGTCCTCGTTCGCGCCTTCGCGTCAGTCGGCTGGCAGTGGGGCGGCCGCTGGACGACCGCGCCCGACTACCAGCACTTCTCAAAGACCGGCGGTTAAGGGTTCAGGCGGAACGGCGGGTACTGGTCGGTCACGAGGATGAAGGCGTACGCGTTGACACGATTCGCCCAGCGCAGCACGCCCTCCACGAAGTCGAACAGGCCCCGCGGATACCTCCCAGTGAAGAGGATCGCGAACCACGAGATGATCACGCAGACCACCGCCGCGAGCGCCAGGAAGAGGAGCACGATCAGATGGGGGATCGCAAGCAGCCACTTCACGAGCGGCAGCCAGCGGTTCAGGTCCCGCTTTGCGTCCGGATAGGGGAAGGTGAGCGAGACGGACTGCTGCTCGTCCGTGGACGGATAGGTGTCGTCCATGAGGGCGACGTAGGCCCAGACCCGGTTCGAGAACCTCGACAGCTCGAGGTTCCAGTCGAACCACCAACGCGGGTACTTCTCGCGGAACAGGATCATCAGCAGCGGGGCGAAGAAGAGTGCGCCGCCCCCGCCGGCCCCCGCGTAGCCCGCGCCGTGCCCGCCCCAGTTTCCTCCCCAGTCCCAGTAGTGCGCGCCAATGGCGCCCAGGACGATGAAGATCGGGATCGCAGCGAAGATCCGGAAGAACGTCGTCAGTTTGTTGAGGTCGCGGTCGGGATAGACGACCGAGAACTGCACGGGATAACCGCCGGCTGCGGGCTCGGCTTCCATTCCTGCCTCCTCCTCTAGGGGACTGCTTGGGCCGAGTCTAGGCAACCGTAGCCAGCGCGAGCGCCGCGAGCGCCGTAGCCTAGAAGCCGTGCGCGCACAGGTTCTGCATCTTCCAGGCGAGCCCCTGCGAGAGGCAATCCTGCCGGACCCCGAGCCGGGGCCGGGGCAGCTGCGCGTCCGCGTTCAGGCCTGCGCCGTCTGCCGGACCGACCTCCACATCGTCGACGGCGAGCTTCCAGGCCCGAAGCTGCCGCTCGTGCTCGGGCACCAGATCGCGGGAGTCGTCGACGAGGTCGGCGAAGGGGTCGAGCTCGAACAGGGCTCGCCGGTCGGCGTGCCCTGGCTTGGCTGGACGGACGGCGAGTGTCGCTTCTGTCAGAGCGGGCGCGAGAACCTCTGCGACAACGCACGCTTCACCGGCTTCCATGTCGACGGCGGCTACGCAGAGGCCGCGGTCGCGGACGCGCGCTTCTGCTTTCCGCTCCCCGCGGGCTACACGCCCGTGCACGCGGCGCCCTTGCTCTGCGCGGGGTTGATCGGCTACCGCGCCCTGGGGCTCGCGGGAGACGCAACGCGGCTCGGGCTCTACGGCTTCGGCTCATCGGCGCACCTGATCTCGCAGGTCGCCCGCTGGCAGGGCCGGCGCGTCTTCGCGTTCACGCGCGAGGGCGACACCGAGGGCCAGGAGCTGGCGCGGTCGCTCGGAGCCGAGTGGGCCGGCGCGTCCGACGAGCAGCCGCCCGAGCCGCTCGACGCGGCCATCATCTTCGCTCCCGTCGGCGCGCTCGTGCCCGTCGCTCTGCGCGCGCTCGAGAAGGGCGGCGTGGTCGTGTGCGCGGGGATCCACATGAGCGACATTCCCTCCTTCCCGTACGAGCTGCTCTGGGAGGAGCGTTCGGTGCGGTCGGTTGCGAACTTGACACGCGAGGACGGCAGGGAGCTCCTCGAGCTGGCGCCGCGGGTGCCGATCGAGACGCACATCGAGGTCTTCCCACTCGAGGCGGCCAACGAGGCACTTGACCGGCTCCGGTCGGGCGAGATCACCGGCTCCGCTGTTCTGGACTTAGCTCGTTAACTCGCGCGCGGCGGCGTCGAAGACCTCGGTGTGCCGGTCGACGTCCGCCTCGACAGTGGCCGGCGACATCAGGGCCATGTTGTGGAACGGGGTCAGCAGGATCCCGCGGTTGAGCGCGTAGAGGTGGATGAAGCGGTCGAGGGCCTCGTCGGCCCCGGCGGCGGCCTCGGCTCCGGTTCGCGCCGGCTCCGGCCGGAACAGGTACTCGACGCGGCAGCCGAGCCGAACGACGTGCCACGGTAGCGAGCAGTCCTCGATGACCCCTTGCACCCCGGCCTCGAACCGCTCGCCGAGGGCGATCATGCGTGCGAACGCCTCGTCCGTGAGCACCTCGCCGAGCGTCGCCCGCATCGCCGCGAGTGAGAGCACATTCGCCGCAAGCGTGCCGCCCACACCGCCGACGTCTGCCTCGCGCTCCGGAATTGCCTCGTCGACGCGGCGGGCAACGTCCTCGGAGAAGCCGTAGGCCGCGGCCGGGATCCCACCGGCGATCGGCTTCCCGATCGTCAGCAGGTCCGGCTCGAGCCCGTACGCGGCCGTGTAGCCGCCCGGCCCGGCGCAGATCGTGTGCGTCTCGTCGATGATCAAGAGCGTCCCGGTTCGGCGGGTTGCATCGCGCAGGGCTTCGTGGTAGCCGGGCTGCGGCAGGACGATGCCGATGTTCGTGAGCGCCGGCTCGGCCAGGACGCAGGCGACGTCGCCTTCGCCGAGCTCCCGCTGGAGTGCCTCGACGTCGTTGAACTCGACGACGCGCGTGGTCTCCGCCGGCTCGACGGGCGCGCCGAGGGTGCCCTCCCGCTCGCGCACGTTGCCGTCGACGATCGTGGCGAAGGTCTCGTCGACGGTGCCGTGGTAGCACCAGTTGAAGACGAGGATCTTCCGCCTGCCCGTCACCGCCCGCGCGAGCCGGATCGCGAACCGGTTCGCGTCGGTCGCAGTGAGCGCGAACTGCCAGTACGGCAGGCCGAAGCGGCGACCGAGCTCCTCGCCGACCCAGAGCGCGTCTTCGCTCGGGAGCATCAGCGTGATTCCTCGCTCGGCCTGCTCCTCGACAGCCCGCACGGTCGCGGACGGCGAGTGCCCCGTCATCGCGCCGGTGTCCCCGAGGCAGAAGTCGACGTACTCGTGCCCGTCGACGTCCCGGAACCGCGCCCCGTGAGCCTCGGTTGCGAAGACCGGGAAGCCGCCGGCCCAGCGCACCATCCAGTGCATCGGCACGCCGCCGAGCAGCGACCGCTTGGCCCGTTCGCTGAGCTCCGCCGAGCGCGGATGCTCGTCACGGAACCGCTCGAGCTCGCGCTCCATCAGCCGGCCGAGCTGAGGGAACTGTGTCATTGGAACCAGCGGTCGAGCGGCGGCGCCGGACCGAGGCTCGAGAAATCGCCGTCGTCTCGGATCGCCTGAGCCGCCGCGGCGAACGCGGTGACTGCCGTCCAGGTGAGCGCGCCGCCCACGCTGACGCGCTGGGCGCCGGCCCCCACGAGCTCCGCCATCGTCAGGTTGGGCCGCGCGAGCACGTTCACGGGTTTGGAGACCGCGGCGCAGACCGAGCGGATCTCGTTGACCTCCCGCAGCCCCGGCGCGTAGAGCACGTCCGCGCCCGCCGCCTCGAACGCCTGTAGCCGCGCGATCGTGTCGCCGAGGTCGGGGTTGCCGCGGATGTGATTCTCCGCTCGGGCGGTCAGCATGAAGGGGTAGGGCAGGCTGCGCGCCGCGTCCGCGGCGGCCGTGATCCGCTCGACGGCGAAGTCGCGTTCGTAGATGCCGGTTTCGGGATCGAAGTCCTCGATCGACCCGCCGACCGCGCCCGCCTCGGCGACGCGCGTGATCGCTCGCGCCGCGGACTCGGGCTCCCGGCCGTAGCCGTTCTCGAGGTCGACCGAGAGGGGCAGCGGAGTCGCCTCCGTCAGCGCGGCGACGTGCTCGGCGACGTCATCCAGCGTGGTCTGCCCGTCGAGCCGCCCCAGCGTGAAGGCGAAACCGGAGCTTGTCGTCGCAAGAGCCTGGAAGCCGAGCGCGGCGAGGACTCGGGCGGAACCCGCATCCCACGGGTTCGGGATCACAAAGGGGTCACCGGTATGAAGGGCGCGGAACCTCTCGGCTCGCTCGCCCTGCGTCGCCATCAGTTCTGCTCCTCGAGCCACGCCGTCGCGAGGCGCTTCTGCGCGCGGGTGAGCCAGGCCTCGGCGACGAGGTCGCCGAGCTCGCCGAGGTCGAGCCGAGCGAGGTCCGGGATCCGAACGAGCACCGCTGGGTACCCGTCGAAATGCGCCGTGGTGAAGTAGAGCCCGCGCGCGTCGGAGAGCAGGAGCTCCTTCACACCGAGGTCGGCGACGCGGAACATGAGCACGTCGTCGAGCCGTTCGCCGGTCTCCTGATCGAGCGCGTCGGGGCGCCGGCCGCGGTGCACGAGATAGAGCTTGCCGTGCACGCGGTAAGACGGCCTCCCGTCGTCGGAGACCTCCTTGGTTGTCTGCGGCATCGCCAGGGCGAGCGCGTCTAGGTCGGCCATCGTTGCGATGGCCGGGACTCTGTCAGCTTTCGCCCACGCCGATTGCCGTGAGGAAGACCAGGACGAGTGTCGTCGTGGCGAGCAGGCCGTGCAGGCCGACGATCGGGACCGGGAAGTGCTGTTCTGGCGGCCGGGACGCGGTTCCGGTCTGACCCTTCCGCTGCTGGAGCCAGATCGCGAGCATCGTGAACCCGAGGAGCGCGACCACGAGCAGGAGCCCGAACGCGATCCACGCGAGGGGGTCCGAGTCCCTGGCGATGTAGATGATCCAGAGAACGAGGCCGGTTGCGGCGAGCAGGAAGTGTCCGAGGATCAGCGGCGGCCGGATCCGGGCTCCGGACTCGCGCGCCTGGCGCATGCCTCCCCGCGCCAGCCAGATCGAGAGCAGGACGAAGCCTCCACCGGCGGTGATGACCCAGGCGATCAGCGCTGCCCACTTCATCGAGTGCCTCCTTCGGTCGGGTTGCCGGCCGCGATTCTATAATCAAAACTCTTGTGAATAGAAATCGACTGGCAGCGCTTGGCAGCAGTGAGCTGCGCGCCGTCCTCGAATTCGCGCGCAGCCGACGTGAGGCGCCCACCGCCGCCGAGGTTGCGGCCCGCCTCGATCTCTCGCCGTCGGTCGCCCGCTGGCGGCTCGAGCGGCTCGTCGAGACCGGGCACCTGAGGCCGGTCTTCGCGAGACGCAAAGGCGGTCCCGGTGCTGGCCGGCCCGCGAAGCGGTACGAGGTCGTGCCCGAAACCGAGGCGCTGGAGTTCCCCGCGCGGCGCTACGTCGAGCTGTTGCGGCTCGCGCTCGGGCCGCTGCCGTCCGAACGCCTCGAGGAAATCGGCGCCGAGTACGGCCGCGTGCTCGCGCGCGAGTCGCGCCTCCGGCCGGCGGACCGCCTCGCGACCGCGCTCGATCGTGTCTGCGGCGCGCTCGGCGGGCTCGGCTTCCAGTCGTCGGTCGAGTCGGTGGAGACAAATCGCGCTGTGCTCGTCACGCGCACGTGTCCGCTGCGCCCCCTCGTCGTGGCGGTCCCGACGGCACGCGAGGTCGACCAGGGCATGTGGCGGGGGCTCGTCGAGGAAGCGCTTCGACGCCCGGCAGAGGCGCGCTGCGAGACGCACGACTGCCTGTCGGGCGACGCGCCCTGCCGCGTGAAGGTCGAGCTAAGGCGTCGCTAGCGACGGGGAAGTCATCGCCGCCCCGGGCGGGGATGCACTACGCATCTTCGGGCCGCTTAGTTTCCGCGGCTGCGATCGTCTATTCCGCACGTAACCGCAACTCGAAAGGAGCCGGAGATGGAGAAGCTCACTCCCTGCCTGTGGTTCGACACCGAGGGCGAGGACGCCGCGAAGTTCTACGCCTCGATCTTCCCGAGCTCGCGGATCGTCGAGACCGCCTACTACGGGCCGGCCGGCCCAAGGCCCGAGGGAACGGTGATGACGGTCGACTTCGAGCTGGACGGCCAGCGGTTCATCGCGCTCAACGGCGGCCCGCAATTCACGTTCAACGAGGCGATCTCGTTCCAGGTCAACTGCGAGAGCCAGGAAGAGGTCGACGACTACTGGAGCAAGCTCTCCGAGGGCGGCGAGGAAGGGCCCTGCGGCTGGCTGAAGGACAAGTTCGGGGTCTCGTGGCAGATCGTGCCGACGGCGCTCCCGCAGCTGCTCACCGATCCCGACCGCGAGAAGGCGCAGCGCGTGATGGCGGCGATGCTGAAGATGGGCAAGATCGAGATCCCCGAGCTCGAGCGCGCCGCTGCGGCTCATTGACCAAGGCATCGCTTGCGATGCCGACCAGAGAGGCCGTGCCGGCTTGGCCGGCGCGGCCGTCTTAGGTCCGCCGTTTGATCGCCGCCGTGTAGATCGCTTGGAGCGCCTAAGGGGAATGGGTGCGCGCCGTGCCGCGTTGGACGCCGGTGTGGGGCGCGAACCTCGGACGGTGCGTGTGCTCGTGCGCTGGAAGGCCGGGCCGATGTGGACCAGCGGGGCAGTCGACGACCAGCTGGGCTGGGACGAGCACGCCGCGTTCATCGACGACCTGATCGACCGCGGCATCTTCGTCATGGGCGGGCCGCTCGCGGATCAGTCGGGCTCGCAGAGCCTGCTGGAGAACGTGACCGAGGAGGAGGCCCGAGAGCTCGTGCTTCAGGATCCGTTCGTCGCGAACGGCGTGTTCGAGCTGGAGGAAGTCCGCGCGTGGAACGTCTTCGTGGACGAGTTGACGCCGCAGGCGCGTTAGCCGGCTCGCCCGCCGCAATGCGGCAGATGGTGCTCGGCGAGGCGCAGGAGGAGCGCGTGCAGGCGTCGCTGCTCGGCTGGATCGAGCGGGGCGAGGAGCTCGTCCTCGAGGCGAAGGGCAACCGCGCGGAGCCGGCCGAGGGCCTTCCTTCCCTCCGCGGTCATGCTGACGATCTGGCGGCGGCGGTCCTTCGGGTCCCGGCGCCGCTCGACCAGGCCGCGCTCCTCGAGCTCGTCGAGCAGGCCCACGAGTTGGCCGCGGTCAAAGCCCAGCGCATCTGCGATCGATCCCTGGGTCTCGTGCTCGTCGTCGTCGAGCGCGATCAGCACCGCGTGGTGGTAGGGGCTCAGGCCGGTGTCCTCGTAGGCGAGGAGCGCCTGCTCCTTGGCCTTGAAGCCGAGCCGCTTGAGGAGAAACGCGGCCGAACCGACCAGCTCCTCGGGAAAACGTGGGAGTGAGCGGGCCTCGGTCTGTTCAGGATTCGTGACGCTCATCAGAAATAGAGTAGCGCGCCCAAGCGTTGTGATGTTGTATGATTGAGAAAGTCAACGATTTGGGAGGCCCATTTAGTGCCAGTTTCAATTGATCGCCGCTGGAGCGCCCTCGCGCTCATCGTCACGGCGCAGTTCATGGTCATCCTCGACGTCGCAATCGTGAATGTCGCGTTGCCGTCGATCAAGACGGACCTCGGGTTCTCGCAGACGAATTTGCAGTGGGTGATCTCGGCGTACGCGATCCTCTTCGGCGGGGCGCTCCTACTCGGCGGACGACTCGCCGACCTGCTCGGGCGCCGGCGGCTCTTTGTCGGCGGGCTCGCCCTCTTCGCGGTGAGCTCGCTGCTCTGCGGCCTCGCCTGGTCTGAGGGATCACTGATCGCGTTCCGCGGAGTCCAGGGGCTCGGCGGCGCACTGCTCGCGCCGGCTGCGCTCTCGCTGCTGATGACCACCTTCGCGGAAGGCCGCGACCGCAACCTCGCGCTCGGCATCTACGGGGCCGCCTCCGGTAGCGGCGCCGCGGCCGGCGTCCTGCTCGGCGGGCTGCTGACCTCGTACCTGAGCTGGTCGTGGATCTTCTTCATCAACGTCCCGGTCGGGGTCGCGGCAATCGCGCTCACGCCTGTGCTCCTCCGGGAGAGCCGTGCCGAGCTCGACCATCGTCACTTCGACTTCGCCGGGGCGGCTTCCGTGACCGGCGGCCTGATGCTCCTCGTCTATGCGATGACGCGCGCGACCAGCGACGGCTGGGGCTCGGCCACGACGCTCGGCCTGCTCGCCGGCTCTGCGGCGCTCATCCTGGCCTTCCTGGGGATCGAGCAGCGCTCCCGCTATCCGCTCCTGCCGCTCCGGATCTTCCGCTCGCGGAACCTCTCGGCCGCGAATGCGGCGATGGCGATCGTCGGCGGCGTCGCGTTCTCCGAGTTCTTCCTGCTGACCCTCTACCTCCAGGACGTGCTCCACTACTCGGCGGTCCAGACCGGCCTCGCGTTCAGCGGCTTCGCCCTGTCCGTCGTCGTGGTCTCGAACATCGCCCAGTGGGTGACCGGCCGGTTCGGAGTGCGGCCGACGCTCACCGCCGGGCTGCTGGTCTCGGCCCTGTCGGTCGGCCTTCTGACCCGCCTGCCCGTCGACGGCAGCTACTTCTGGGATCTCTTCCCGGCCTTCGTGCTCGGCGGCGCGGGCATGGGCCTCTCGTTCGTGCCCGTCACCATCGCGAGCCTGACCGGGGTCGAACGCTCCGATGCGGGCGTCGCGTCAGGGCTGATCAACACCAGCCGCCAGATCGGCGGCGCGGTCGGCCTCGCCGCGGTGAGCGCGATCGCCACGGCCTCCACGCACGGGGCGGGTGCGGTCGCGCTCGACCACGGCTTCCAGGTCGGCCTCTACGCGCTGCTGGGCCTGCTGCTCTTCGGCGCGTTCCTGGTCGCGAGCCTCGTGCGGCCCCCCAGGGCTCCGCAGGTCGAGCACGAGGCGGTTCCGCTCCAGGAAGCCGCCTAGGCCTAGACCTCTGCGGGCAGGACGTCGCCGGTCGGGCGGTCGCGCTCGTTCAGGCGGTGGCGAACGGTCAGGTCGTAGTAGAGGTACGTCGTCGTGATCGCGGCGAACGGGAGCGTCTCGAGGTAGACGAGCGCGGAGACGAGGTTCACAAAATCGAACGAAGCGCTGGTCGCGAAGAGGAGCAGTGTGCCGATCAGCGGCCCGAGCAGCAGTGCGATCCCCGTCACGAAGAACGTCACCGACGCGGCTCGCCACCAGTGACGCCGCACGAGCTGGGCGCTTCGCCGTAGCGGTCGGCCCGAAGCGTCCTCCTCGAGCACCACGACCTGTGCGAGCAGCGACCAGCGGACGGTCAGCCAGAACCCGATCAGAATGCCTGCGACGGTCGCGCTGAGGGCGGAGACCAGCAGCACGGCGACGACCAGCGGGCCCACCAGCGGCCGAAGACGGGGCAACGCGAGCCGGTAGGCCCCGCGGGCGGTGATCTTCCTGCCGTTGTCCAACTCGACCATCGCCAGCGCGGTTGCGGCCTGGACGAGGCTCAAGCCGAGCACGCTGACGAACAGTCCGAGGGCGAGCGCCAGTCCCGCGACGACGGCGTTCGAAGAACCTGCAGAGGAAACAAGGGGCGCGAACGTCCCCTGCTTGAACAGGAGGTACTGGAGGCCCGTGATCAGCAGTCCCAGGGGGATGAAAAGTACCCCGATGCCCATGAACAACCGTGGACGCTGCCCGTACTGGCGCGCGGCGGAGGAGACGAGCGACCCCCACGGGCGACGTCGTGCGAGGCGGAACGGTGCCGACTCGTCCCAGCGGGTTCGCGAGGTGAGCCACATCAGGAATGCGGCGACGGCGATGAGGGCGAGGAGCACGGGAGACGGGTCTCCGACGAAGGCGGTCAGGACGCCCGATCCGGTCGCGACGGCTCCGCAGAAGATGTCCGTCGCCGTGACTCCCAGCGATCCTCCCGCCGGCACGGTGTAGCTGCGGTCCCGCCAGGTGTCGTTGGCCCAGCCGATCGGCTCGGTCCACTGCCGCTTCGTGTTCGGCCCGGTCGGGCCGTTGTAGAAGCCGCTGTGATGCTCGCCCCAGCGGCCGACGTAGCCGAGCCACGGGTAGGCCTGTAGATAGGCGGTCCGCTCGGTCGGGACGACGGTGACCTCGGGGCGTAGCTGGCTCGATGGTCCCTGGCTCTCGTCGCAGCCGACACCCTCCGCGGCGCTGCGCCCCAGGTAGAGGGCAGCCCCGAAGTAGTTCGCGTGCGACCCGAGGGCAGGGTAGACGACAGGATGGGTGCCGTCGACGAGCCGTAGCTTCTTGTCTCCCCAGTGGGCCCGCTCGGCGCCGCCGTGCTGGCTGTAGCCGATCTCGAAGGGCTTCGACGCAAGCGCCTCCTCCGCCGAGCCGGCGTGGAAGTCGACCTGGATCATCTCCCAGTCGCCCTCGTGCTTGTCGTTGAAGTTGTTGAAGACGTAGAAGAACCAGTACTGGAGCGCCAGCTCGCCGGGATGCGACGCATCCGTGGCGACATGCGCGTACGTAGTTGGCCGTGAGCCGGCCGAGATTCGATCCGACCACGTCTCGTACGTGCATCCCGGAGCGAGCGCGTTCCCCGGGAAGTCGAGGTTGTACTCGAATCGGCCGTCGGCGAGGTCCTGGGCGGTCGGCCCGACCTTGACGATGTTGGCCCCGCTCCACGGCCCGCGGAGGGCGACGTCGGGGTTGCCCAGCACGAGGTCCACGTTCGTCGGCCGAAACGCCTCGCCGTGGCCGCACGGCCTGGCCTGCTCCACGAGCCGCACGACCGGCGCGTACCGCTCCGCCAGCTCGGTGACCCCGTCCGCCGCGGCCGAAGGCGTGACGGTGAGGGCGATGAGACCCGCCACGCCGAGCATCGCTGCCCTGCCCATGGGCGGACTCTTTCAGGCCGTCAGCTCTCGATCTCGGCCAACCGCTGCTCGAGGAACCGGCGCTCCGCGTCCGCATGGACGAGATCGAGAGCGCGCGCGTACGCGGCCCGCGCCTCGGCCACTCGATCCAGACGCCGGAGGAGCTCCGCACGCGTCGCGTGGAGATAGTGGTAGCTCTCGAGCTCGAGGCCATCGACGATCTCCAGGGCCGTCTCGGCCTCGCCGGCCTCGGCCAGCGCCGCGGCGCGGTTGAGCTCGACAACCGGCGAGCCGGTTCGGCGGGCCAGCTCGCCGTACAGCGCGGCAAGCTGGGGCCAGTCCTGCGGCTCATCGACGTGCAACGCGGCGATCGCGGCCTGGAGGACGTAGAGACCGCGCCCGGCCAGCGCGCCGCCGCGGTTCAGCGCGGCCCGGCCCTCCTCGATCTCGTCGCAATCCCAGAGGGAGCGGTCCTGGTCGCGCAGCAGCACGACGGTCCCGTCGGCAAAGCGTGCGTCGCGGCGGGCGTCGTTCAGCAGCATCAGCGCGAGCAGGCCGTGGACTTCGGGCTCGTCGGGCATGAGCTCCGCGAGCGCCTGCCCCAGCCGGATCGCCTCGGCGGCGAGGTCGCCGCGTCCGCCGTAACCCTCGTTGAAGATCAGGTAGACGACCGCGAGGACGGCGGCGAGCCGGTCCGGGAGCAGGTGCGGCGGCGGAACGCGGAACGGGATCCCAGCGGAGCTGATCTTGTGCTTCGCCCGGACGAGCCGCTTCTTCATCGTCTCCTCGGGAACGAGGAAGGCGCGCGCGATCTCGCCGGTTGTGAGCCCGCCGAGCGTGCGCAGCGTGAGCGCGACCTGAGCGTCGAGCGAGAGCGCGGGGTGGCAGCAGGTGAAGATCAGCTCCAACCGCTCGTCGAGAATCGCTGCGTCTTCCATGTGGTCCTCCGTGGCCTCGGGCACGTCGAGGAGGCGGGTCTTCTCGGCGAGGGCGCGGTTGCGCCGGATGCGGTCGATCGCGCGGTTTCGGGCGGTTGTGACGAGCCACGCCCGCGGGTTCTCGGGCACCCCGGCGCGCGGCCAGCGCTCGGCGGCGATGGCGAACGCCTCCTGGGCGGCTTCCTCGGCGAGGTCGAAGTCGCCGAGGAAGCCGATGAGGGCGGCGAGGACGCGTCCCCATTCGTCGCGGAAGGTCTGCTCGAGGCTCAGGAACCCTCCTTGATCGGGCGGATCTCCACGGCGCCGCCCAGGCGTGCGGCCGGGATGCGAGCCGCGAGCTCGATCGCCGCGTCGAGATCGTTCGACTCGTAGAAGAGGTACCCGCCGAGCGCCTCCTTGACGGCGACGAACGGCCCGTCGGTGGTCAGCGTCTCGCCGTTCTCCACCCGTACGGTCGTGGCCGTCTCGGGCTGCTCCATCCACGTGCCGGGAGTCACGCCCGGCGTCTCGTTGATCGCCTGGTAGTCGGCGTAGACGGCCTTCTGCTCGTCCTCCGACAGCCGCTCCCAATCGGTCGACCCGGGCTGCGGAGTATCGCCTTGCTGGATCAACAGCATGTACTTCATTTGTCTCCTCTCCGGATGGTTGCCCCTAAGACGAACGTGGAGCGAGGAAAGGGACAGGCCAGGCCCAATGGTTGAACTCGGTGAGCGAGGGGCGTATGTTCGTATCGTGGCAACCGCCACGAAAGCGCTGTCTCCGATTCCGGTCGAGCCGCACGATCCCACGCCGAAACAGCATGTCTGGTGGTACGAGGACGACCGGATCACGCACCGCCTCGCCGGGGTGTTCGAAGGTGGGGGCGCCAAGGGAATGGCGTACGTCGGGGCACTGGAAGAGCTCGACCGGGAGGGCTTCTGGTTCAAGAGCGTTGCAGGCTCCTCCGCAGGCGCGCTGACGGCGGCGCTGATCGCTTCCGGGGCCAGACCGAACGAGATTCGAGAAGGCATGAACAGGATGCTCGACGCGGTGCGCGGAGGACGTTTGGCGAAGTGCGGAAGGATGATGCGGCTCTACTGGCACGGCGGCATGTTCCCGAAGGACTCGCTGCATGTCTGGTTGGAGAACTGGCTCGTCCACCAGGTCCGGGACGTCGCCTTCCCGGAGACCGTTCCATCGAGGCGCAAGCCGAAGTATCTCCAACCGGATCAGCCGGTTTCGTTCAGCGAGCTCTATGAAGCCACTGGGATCGAGTTGAACGTCGTGGCGGCGAACCTGTCGATCCAGCGGCAGATGGTGTTCAGCAAGCACGACACACCTGACTGCCAGGTCTCCGACGCCGTCATCGCATCATGCTCGCTGCCGCTCGCCTTCCATAACGCCGACCTCATTGCCACGGATGACAAGGACGAGAAGCAGTACCTCTATACCGTCGTCGATGGAGGAGTCTGGTCCAACTTTCCGATTTGGCTTTTCACCGACGAGGCATTCCGGCGCTGGTCGGGTAGGACGGAGGGGCCTGAGCCTGGCGAGGTGGTTGGATTTGTGCTGAAGGAGCCCCGGCCGGACGAGGCGCTTGTTGACGCGCGCTTCCACCGCTACGGCCCTAAGCGCAATTGGCTCGGCCGCGTGCCTTGCACGGCGTACGAGTGGCGGAAGAGCAATCCGGCCATTTGGTTGAACGGCCTCGTCGTCCTCGCACCTACGAAGTTCCTGGATGCACTGAAGATCCGGAATCTCAGCAGGGCGCGGTGGCCCGACCCGTCCGGGTGGATGAAGCGCTTCTTCGGCGCGATCATCGATTCATGGCTTCGCTTGATGAGCGCCTTGCCTGCCGGATTGGTCGTACTGGCGATCGCCGGGTATGGCGGCTATCGCGTATTCGAATGGGCCAACGACCGATTGACTGCCGGGAAGGCCACTCCGATCGGAATCGCGGGCCTCCTGTTCGATGCGATGTACGTGCTCGGCGGCATCACAATCACCCTCGTCGCGCTGTTTCTGGCGAACTTTCTCCTCGGTACTGCGATGCGCCGAATCGGCTATGGCCTCATGCGCACGTTTGCCACTGCCCCTGGGGCCCCTGCCTGGGTTGAGGAACGTGATGACGTGATCGTGATCGACCTGCCCGAAGGAGCGACGACGCTGAACTTTGACTTCGACCCCGAGCATCTGATCGAGACCGGCCGTCTTGCAGTCGCGTCGAGTGCGGAAGCTCTCCGCGTGCGATTGTCGGCCCGCGACGACTAGCTGTTCGCCCGGTGGAGCCGTTTTTGGCGCACTCGTCGCTGGGGCCGGTTGCCTACTTGGGCGGAAGCGAGCGCGCGAACGAGACGCCGCGCTCGACCCAGGCCGCGAGCTCGTCGTCCGGCGGGTCGACGCGGAGCCACCCGGCCATCTCGCGGCCGCGCATCTCCATCGGGCGGGCATCCGACGAGGCGACGAGCGCCTCGGACTCATCCGGGTCGACGCGCACCAGGAGCCCGCCCTGGCCGCTTGCCGCGACGGCCATGTTGCCGCCCACGAGGAACCCGAGCCCGCCGAACATCTTCTTCTCGGTCAGGCCGGGCTCGTCGCCGACGAGCGCTCGAATGCGGCCGGCGAGCTCTTCGTCGTACGCCATCGCCGGCGATCGTACAGCCGTTGACCTCGCTTCAGGAACCCCGTAGGGTTGCTTCAGTTTTCCTTCGACGGGGTCTGAGGGGATCTGATGCCGTCAAGCGTTCCCGAGGTCGCAGCAGCCGAGACCGATGTCGGCGAGCGGCTGCGGGAGTTGCGGCGCCTTCGCCGCGCGACGCTCCGGAGGATCGCCGACCGCTCAGGGCTCAGCGAGAGCTTCCTGAGCCAGGTCGAGCGCGGCCGCTCGAGCGCGAGCATCGCCTCGCTGCGGAAGATCGCGGACGCGCTCGGCGTCTCGATGGCCGATCTCTTCGAGCCCGCCGGGCTTCCGGGACCGAGGGTGCTGAGGCGCAACGAGCGCCCAGCGCTCTCATTCGGGATTCTGGGCCGCAAGCTGCTGCTGACGCCCAAGCCGCTCCACCACCTCGAGGTCTTCGCGGGCGAGCTCGAGGTCGGCGGCTCGACCGGCGAGCAGCCCTACGCGCACGGCGACTCGGAGGAGCTCTTCCTCGTCATCTCCGGGAGCGTCCAGCTCGAGCTCGGCGGCGAGCTGTTCGAGCTCGAGACCGGCGACAGCATCGACTACCCAAGCTCGACTCCGCATCGCGTCACGAACACCGGCCAGGAGCTCGCAGAGGTGATGTGGATCATCAGCCCACCCAGCTACTAGGAGGGGGAGAAGGAGGAGCGCAATGGAGGAGTCACTCGAGCGGCGCCTGAGCCGCGAGCAGCTCCTGAAGATCGCGGCCGCGGCGGGAGGAGCGACCCTGCTCGCAGGCCGCCTCGGCACAGCGGAGGCGGCGCAGGCCGCGCAGCTCGCCGAGTCGGGGCGCCTACAGGTCCTCGACTGGGCGGGCTATGGGAACGACGGCGGTCAGGCCATGTTCTCGGCGTACGTGAAGGGCCATCCGCGCAACAAGCCGCAGTTCACGTACATGACGAACGAGTCGGACGCGCTGGCGAAGATCCATGCCGGCCTCAAGCCCGATCTCTTCCGGCCCTACGTCGGCTGGGTCAAGTACTTCGCGACCAGCGGGCTCGTTCAGCCTTGGAACCCGAAGCTGATGCCGAACTTCAAGCACCTGAACCCGTTCATGGTCAAGGCCGGCCAGTACAAGGGGAAGCAGTACGGCATCCCGGACGACTGGGGCTTCGACGCGATCCTGTACCGCGGCGACAAGGTGCACCCGCGCGCGAAGTCGTGGGGCCTGCTGTTCGACGAGCGCTACAAGGGCAAGATCGCGTGGTTCGACGACCTGGAGATGCTCGTCATCGCCGGGCTCTACCTCGGGATGCCGAGGCCCTGGCGCCAGTCGGACGCGGAGCTGAAGCGCTCGCAACAGTTCCTGATCAAGAAGAAGAAGCTCGCCCGGCTGATCTGGTCCTCCGAGACGAACCTCTGGGAGGCATTCGGCTCGGGCGATCTCTGGATCGCCTATGCCTGGCCCAACGACTGGGTGCAGATGAAGAAGAAGAAGCTGAAGGTCGTCTACATGCGTCCGAAGGAGAAGCCGATCGCGTGGGTCGGGATGTTCATGCTCCTGAAGGGCTCGCCGCGGCCGCGCCTCGCGCACTCGTACGTCAACGCCTGGAGCTCCAAGCGCTCGGGCAAGTGGCTGGAGGACAACTACGGCTACGGTCACGCCAACGTTCTGGCACGGCCGTCGTCGAGCGACCTCCTGCGTGCGCTACAGCTGACGAACCCGAAGGCGGTGACGGAGCCGGCCGCACACCTCGACCGCGACGTCCCGCGGCGCGCGGTCTACGCGCGGATGTGGGAAGAGGTGAAGGCCTCCTGACGCGAACCTAGATGTCGATCGCGGCCCGCGCCTCGCCGGCTTCGGCCCGCCGCAGGTGGTTCCGGCTGGACCTGACGACGCCGACGCTGCTCGGCCTGCCGCTCGCGTGGCTGGCCGTGTTCTTCCTCGTGCCGATCGCGATCGTCGCGGCGTACAGCTTCGACGTCTACTCGATCGACCCGGGTCCGCACGGCTTCACGCTCCAGGCCTGGCATGCCTTCCTGCACAGCTCCGTCTACCTCTCGCTGTTCTGGAAGTCCGTGAAGATGTCGCTGATCGTCTCGGCGACGATCGTCCTGCTCGCCTACCCGCTCGCGTACTACCTCGCCCTCTCGGGCACGAAGCGCAAGTACGTCCTCCTGCTCCTGCTGATCGCGCCGTTCCTGACGAGCTACCTGCTGCGCGTGCTCGCGTGGAAGGTGATCCTCGGCAACCAGGGGGCGCTCAATTCCTTCCTCGTCTGGACCGGGCTTCGGTCTCCCGACCATCCGATCTCGCAGCTCCTCTACAGCCGCTTCGCGGTCATGCTGGTCCTGGCATACATCTGGCTGCCGTTCGTGGCACTTCCGATCTTCGTCTCGCTCGAGAGCCTCGACCGCCGGCTGCTCGAGGCTGCGAGCGATCTCGGCGCTACCCGGCTGCAGGCATTTCGCCGCGTGACCCTGCCGCTTTCGCTGCCGGGCATCTTCGCCGCCTTCCTGTTCGTCTTCATCCCGACGCTCGGCGAGTTCGTCACGCCGTCGCTGGTCGGCGGCACGAGCGGCTACATGTACGGCAACCAGATCGTCGACCTGTTCGGTACCGGCTTCCCCGACTGGGAGACCGGCTCGGTGCTCGCAATCTTCCTCCTCGGGGTGGTCGGGGTGCTCACGATCGTCTTCGCGCGCTTCCTCCAACCGCGGCAGGTGACGGCGGAATGACCGACGTCGCGCTCTCGCGGACCGGCGCGTGGCTGCTGCGCGCGTTCTTCGTCTTCGTCGTGCTCTTCCTCTACGCGCCGATCGTGATCCTGTTGATCTTCTCGTTCAACGACTCGGCGGTGCCGTCGTTCCCGCTCTCGGGCTTCACGTTCCACTGGTACCGCGAGTTCCTCGGCAACTCCGATCTCAAAGGCGCGCTGGAGACGAGCGCGATCGTGGCCGCGCTGTCCAGCGTGGGGGCGGTCGTGCTCGGCGTGCTCTCGGCGATCGCCCTCACTCGCCGCCGCTTCCGGGGTAAGTCGGCCGTCTCGGCGCTCCTGCTGAGCCCGCTCGTGATCCCGTACCTCGTCTTCGGGATCTCGCTGCTCCTGCTCTTCCACCAGCTTGGGGTGCCGCGCTCGCTCCTGACCGTGGTGATCGGGCACATCGTCATCAGCCTGCCCTACACGATCCTCGTTCTCGTCCCGCGGCTGGACCAGATCGACGTCTCGCTCGAGGAGGCGGCCTTCGACCTCGGCGCGAGCCGTCTGCGCACCTTCCGCTCGATCACGCTGCCGCTGATCCTCCCGGCCGTCGTCTCGGCGTTCCTGATCGCGTTCACGACGTCGTTCGACGAGTACGCGGTTGCGTCGTTCGTGGTCGGAAGCCGCCTGACCTTTCCGATCTACCTCTACTCGGCGCTGCGGTTCCCAAACCAGCTGCCGCAGGTGATCGCGGTCGCCGTCGTCGTGCTCGTGCTCTCGCTGACGGTCGTGATCGCCGCCGAGGTCGGGCGCCGGGTCGCGGAACGGCGGCTAGGCGCCGCCGAGTAGCGAAGCCTGCTCGGGCTCCCAGGAGAGCGCCACGCGCGAGCCCTGCCGGAGCGGCGCGAGCGCCTCGTCGGCCAGCCGGTGCGCGACGAACCGACCCGCGCCCGTGTCGACGTGGAACTGCGTGTACATGCCCAGGAAGACGATCTCGGCCACGGTTCCCTCGAGCCGCGAGCCGCCGTCGAGCAGCGCGGTGCCGGCGTGCTCGATCTGCACGCGCTCGGGACGAACGGCCGCGCGCAGGGTCTCGCCGGGGTGGTGGCCGCCGTCGACCGGGACGACGACGCGCTCGTTCTCGCCGAGCCGCATCACCGCGTTCTGGCCGACGAGCTCGTCGATCCGCAGGTCGAAGGCGTTCAGCGAGCCGATGAAGTCCGCCACGAAGGCGGTCTGCGGGTGCTCGTAGATCTCGCGCGGGCTCCCGGTCTGCTCGACGCGGCCGCCGTTCATGACGGCGATCCGGTCGGACATCGCGAGCGCCTCCTCCTGGTCGTGCGTCACGTAGACGAAGGTCGTGCCGAGCGTGTGCTGGATCCGCTTCAGCTCGAGCTGCATCTGCTTGCGCAGCTTCACGTCGAGGGCGCCGAGCGGCTCGTCGAGGAGGAGCGCAGCCGGGCGGTTGACAAGGGCGCGCGCCAGCGCGACCCGCTGCTGCTGGCCGCCCGAGAGCTGCCGTGCGCGGCGCTTGTCCATGCCTTCGAGCGAGACGACCCGCAGCATCTCCTGCACGCGGTCGCGGTGCTCTGCGCGCGGAACCCGCTTGACCTTCAACCCGAAGGCCACGTTGTCGTAGACCGACATGTGCGGGAAGAGCGCGTACTGCTGGAAGACCATGTTCAGGGGCCGCTTGTTCGCGGGCACCGTCGTCACGTCGTTCCCCTGCAGGACGATCCGGCCTTCATCGGGCCGCTCGAAGCCTGCGACCATCCGCAACGTTGTCGTCTTGCCGCAGCCGCTCGGGCCGAGCAGCGAGAAGAACTCGCCGTCGGCGATCTCGAGCGAGACGTCGTCGACCGCGCCGACCGCGCCGAAGCGCTTGCTGACGCCGACGAGGCCGATTGCCGCTTGCCGCTCCTCCATTCGCCGAGTCTAAGGGCCACGTAAGGTTGCCTCAATCGACATGGGAGGGTTCCGATGGCAGTTGCACGCGTAGTGACCTTCGACGGCGTGAGCGCGGACCGGATGGAAGAGATGAACCGCCGGATGGAAGCGGGGGAACCGCCGGAGGGCTTTCCGTCCGCCGAGCTCGTCGCCCTGCACGACCCGGAGGCCGAGAAGTCGCTCGTGCTCGTCATCTTCGAGAACGAGGACGACTACCGGAAGGGCGACGAGATCCTGAGCGCGATGCCCGCGGCGGACACCCCGGGGCAGCGCACGTCGGTGACGAAATACAACGTCGCCACCCGGATGAAGAATTAGGAGGGTGGGGCGGGAATCTCGCTGACGAGGTCGCGCGCGAGCCCGTCGACCAGCTGCCGAAGCTCGGCCTCTTGCTCTGGACGCCAGCCGTCGAGGAGCTCGTGGAGGCGTTTGCTCCTGGCGGCGACGAGCCGTTCGTAGTCCTCTCGGCCCGAGGCCGTGAGGGTGATGGTGCCCGTGCCATCGACCTGGACGAGGGAGCGCGCTCGGAGGTGTCCGAGCGCCTCGCTCGTCGGCTTCGCGTCGACGCCGAGCTGTTCCGCCAGGCCCGCCGCCGCCACCGGTGCTCGTTCGCCGAGCCGCGAGAGCAGCCACAGCTCCGGCGGCGGGAGCTCCACGCCGGAGCGGGCTGCGACCCGTTCGTAGAGCTGCCAGCGGTGCTCGCGCCGGGCCAGCGACGAGAGCGAGCGCTCGATCTCGCGGAACGCATTGTCGTCGCGGGCCGGTTCGAACCCGGCACCGACGTTGGGCGCCTGGGCGGTCGCCCGGAGCGGTACCTCGCGGAGAAACCAGGTCAGGACGAACGCGACGACGGCCAGTCCGGCGGCGGAGAGAAAGACCGGGTGCAGCGCATTGGTGATCGCGGTGGTGTAGGCGCCGTGCACGGCGGATGGAAGCCGCTTGATCGCGGCGGGGTTGGGGGCCGCCGGCACATGCGCCCCCGGTGGAAGGCTCGTCGAGAGGTTGGCGTGGAGCCGGTTCGAGAAGATCGCGCCGAAGGCCGCGACGCCGATCGAGCCTCCGACCTGCCGGAAGAGCGTCGACCCCGAGCTGGCCACGCCGAGGTACTTGTAGTCCACGGAGTTCTGGGCGGCGAGCACCAGCACCTGCAGGACGAGCCCGAGGCCCAGGCCGAGCACGAGCATGTAGAGGCCGGTGACCAGCGTGGACGTGCCGACCTGCAGCCGTGAGAGCAGGGCCAGCCCCACGGCCATGATCGCGGTGCCGGCGATCGGAAACGGCCTGTAGCGGCCGAAGCGGCTGATCAGCTGCCCGCTTGCAATCGATGTGGTCAGGAGCCCGGCCATCATCGGCGTGATCAGCAGCCCGGAGGTCGTTGGGCTGTGACCCTTGACATCCTGGAGGTAGAGGGGGAGGTAGGTGATCGCGCCGAACAACGCCAGGCCGACGATGAAGCCGATCGCGCTCGTGACGGTAAAGATTCGGTTCCGGAAGAGCTCGAGCGGGATGATCGGCTCCGGCGCCCGGGATTCGACGAAGACGAACGCGGCCAGCAAGAGGGGGCCGGCGACGATCAGGGCGAGCATCCCGGGTGCGCTCCAGCTGTAGGTCGTGCCCCCGAGGCTCGTGTAGAGGACGATCGCCGAGAGGCCTCCCGCGAGCAGCACCGCCCCGAGGTAGTCGATCGTGTGCCTCGTCTTGTCGGTGCGAGCCTGGAATGCGGTCCCGATCACGGCGAGCGCGATGAGCCCGATCGGCACGTTGACGTAGAAGATCCAGCGCCAGGAGAGGTTGTCGACGAAGAAGCCGCCGAGCAACGGCCCGATCACCGTCGAGACGCCGAACACGGCGCCGAAAAAGCCCTGGTAGCGGCCCCGGTCGCGCGGCGGGATGATGTCGCCGACGACGGCGATAGTGATCACGAACAGACCGCCGCCGCCGAGCCCCTGGATCGCCCTGAAGACGATCAGCTCGGTCATGTTCTGGCTGATCCCGCAGAGCGCGGAGCCGACCAGGAAGATCACGATCGCGGCCTGGAGCAGGACCTTGCGTCCGTAGAGATCGCCCAGCTTCCCGTACAGAGGCCCGACCACGGTCGAGGCGAGGAGGTATGCGGTCACGACCCAGGAGAGCTTGGAGAGGCCGCCGAGGTCGCCGACGATCGTCGGGAGCGCCGTCGAGACGATGGTCTGGTCGAGCGAGGCCAGCAGCAGGACCAGCAGCAGCGCGCCGAAGATGAGTCGCACGCGCTGGCGGCCGGCGGCCGGTTCGGTCAGTGCGCTTGTTCCTCTTCCGCCGTGCGCTCGGCCGTCGGGATTGCCTCGAGGCGCTCGTCGGGAATCGGCTTCCCGCTCTCGACCGAGAGCCCGTAGGTCCCGGCGGCGAGGCGGGCCTCGGCTCGCTCGATCGCCTCGAGCTCCCGGAGGAGGCCCTCGGCCAGTCCCTCGTCCAGCTCGTCCTGGGTGAGCTCCGAGGCGAGGTTCCCAGGATCCTGGTCGTCCGCCTCTTCGCCGGTGTCCTGGTGGCGGAGCCCGACGAGACCCCGCTCGATCCGCTCGCGTTCGGCGGCCAAAAGCTCGCGCGCCCGTTCCGGGTCCATGTGAGGCACGCTACCGCATCGTGACGCTCACGCAGTACTACACGGCCACGAGCCTCGACGGCTTCATCGCAGACCCCGACAACTCGCTGGAGTGGTTGTTCACGCGCGCGCGCGAGCCGGGCGCGGGACGGCGATTTCGTCCCGGCCAGGTTCTCGGGCGTCCCGCGATGAGTTTGTGCGGAACGGCCGGTCTATAGGTCTTGACACCGCGAGAAGAGAGGATCGGCCACGCCATGACGAGTACTCGGACCGCCGCGCTCACCGCGACCCTCGGCGTCGCGGCCGCGTGCTGGGTCGTCGCGGTCCGGCAGATGCAGGGCATGGACATGGGCGCCGCGACGGAGCTCGGCTCCCTCGCGTTCTTCATGGGCGCCTGGGTTCCAATGATGGCCGCGATGATGCTCCCGGGCGCGGTTCCGGCCGTCTCGAGGTTCGTCGCCGCAAGCGGCCGGGCGCCGGCTGCGCCGATCTTCAGCGCCTCGTACGTCGCGGTCTGGGCGTTGTTCGGGCTCGTGGTCTACGCCGTGTACCAGCCGCACAGCGCGGCCATCGCCGGGGTGCTGACGATCACGGCCGGCCTCTACGAGCTGACGCCGCTCAAGCGCTACTGCCGCCGGCGGTGTCGCAGCAGCGTGCGCTCAGGGTTCCAGTTCGGCCTCTACTGCGTCGGCTCGAGCATCGGCCTGATGGTCATGCTGGTCGCGCTGGGCCTGATGAGCATCGCCTGGACGGTCGTCGTCGCCGCGCTGGTCCTCGCCCAGAAGCTGCTGCCGCCCAGAACTTCGGTGGACGTGCCGGTGGCGCTGGCGATCGTCGGCGTTGGGATACTCATCCTGACGTGACCGACCACCGGACGGGAACCCGGGAGGAGTGGCTCGCCGCCCGCGTCGAGCTGCTGAAGGCAGAGAAGGAGCACACGCGCCGCGGCGACGAGCTGGCCCGGCAGCGCCAGGAGCTCCCGTGGGTACGCATCGACAAGGAGTACCGCTTCGACACGGACGAGGGCAGCAAGTCGCTCGCGGATCTCTTCGGAGGGCGCTCGCAGCTCCTGATCTACCACTTCATGCTCGGCCCCGGGTACGAGGCTGGCTGCCCGAGCTGCTCGGCGATCGCGGACGGCTTCAACGGCTCCGTTATTCATCTCGAACACCACGACGTGGAGCTGATGGCCGTCTCGCGAGCCCCGCTCGACCACATCCAGGCCTACAAGCGGCGCATGGGCTGGAGCTTCCCGTGGGCCTCGTCGTTCGGGAGCGACTTCAACTACGACTTCGCCGTCTCGGTCACCGAAGAGCAACAGCGCCAGGGCGTCGCCGAGTACAACTTCCAGCCCCGAGACCTGCTCACTCAGCTGGAGGCGGGGCCGGACAGTGTGATCGCCCAGATTGCGGCCGACTCGGGCACCGATGTCGCGACCTTCACGCGGGAGGCGCCGGGGATGAGCGCGTTCGCCCTCGAAGACGGCGTCGTCTACCACACCTACTCGGCCTACGCCCGCGGCCTGGACGGGCTCTGGGGCATGTACCAGTGGCTCGACCGCGCGCCGAATGGCCGCAACGAGACGGGCATCTGGTGGCGCCGCCACGACGAGTACGACGAGTGACCGCGTGAAGATCCGCGCCGCGGTGCTCGAGCGGTTCGGCGAGCCGCTCGAGGTTCAGGAGCTCGACCTTGCCGAGCCGAAGGCGGGAGAAGTCCTCGTCCGGCTCGCCGCCTGCGGGGTCTGCCACACCGACCTCTTCACGGCCTCGGGAGCGGATCCGTCAGGCTACTCGCCGTCGGTGCTCGGGCACGAGGGGGCGGGAGTGGTCGAGGCGGTCGGTGACGGCGTCACCTCAGTGGCTTCTGGCGACCACGTCGTCACGCTCTTCTCGCCGCAATGCCGCGAGTGCGAGCACTGCCGCGATCCGCGCACGAACCTCTGCCTGGCGATCCGCGAGCAGCAGAACCAGGGTTACCTGCCGGACGGGACGACGCGGCTCTCGCGGGACGGCGAGCCGATCCGCCACTTCATGGGCACGTCGACCTTCGCGGAGTACACCGTGATGCCGGAGATCGCCCTCGCGAACGTGAACAAGGACGCGCCGCTCGACCGCGCCTGCCTGTTCGCCTGCGGCCTCTCGACCGGGCTCGGCGCGGCGATGAACAACGCCAAGGTGCAGCCGGGCTCGTTCTGCGTCGTGTTCGGCGCAGGGATGGTCGGCCTCGGCACGGTCGCCGGCTGCCGGCTGCAGGGAGCCGAGCGGATCGTGTGCGTCGACCTCTCCGATGAGCGACTCGAGCTCGCGCGAGGCCAGGGTGCCACCGACACGCTCCAAGGCGGCCCCGGCGCCGCGCAGCAGATCCTCGACATGACGAACGGCTTCGGCGCCGACTACACCTTCGAGGCGACCGGAAACGTCGACGTGATGCTCCAGGCGGTCGAGTCGGCCCGGATGGGCTGGGGGCTCGCGACGGTCTGCGGCGTCGCGGGCAAAGGCGAGACGCTCGACGTCGTCCCGCGTTTCCTGATCACCGGCCGCCGGCTCGCCGGCTCGTCGTTCGGCGGCGTCAAGGGCCGCGACCAGGTGCCGCAGCTCGTTGACCGGTGGCTCGCCGGCGAGATCGACGTCGAGCCGTTCGTCTCGCACAAGCTCAGCCTGGACGAGGTGAACCGCGGCTTCGAGCTGATGGAGGCCCAGGACGGCATCCGCAGCGTGATCGACTTCCGCTAGTTCATCTCTCGTTCATCTGCCGTCACTACGTTCCGGCTCCTTGCTGGGACGACTCGCCTCGGTCCTGTACCCCATCCTGTTCGCGGCCTTTCCGCTGCTCTCGCTGTTCGAGCACAACCAGTCCGAGATCGAGCTCAGCGTGCTCTGGGTGCCGCTCACGGTCACCGTCGCCGCGGCCGCCGCGCTCTACGGCGTCCTTCTGCTCGTCCTCAAGCAAGACGGGAAGGCCGCAGCCCTGACGGCGCTGGTCGCGGTCGCGGTCTTCTACTACGGGACCTTCGCGTCTGCCGTCGGCCTGAGGGACCGCTGGTTCTTCCCGCTCTGGGCGGCCCTCTTCGTCGTCCTGGCCGTTGCGCTGGTCCGCGTGAGGCGCGACTTGAGCAACCTCACCTGGGTGCTCGGCGCCGCCGCGCTGGTGCTCGTGACCTTACCGGTGGCGGGAATCGTGAGCTATCACGCGAACCACCCCGCGATCTCGGTCTCGGATCCCCGCCTCTGGCCGACGAAGCTCGAGCGACCGAGCGGCGCGAACCGCCCCGACATCTACCTGCTCGTTCCCGACGACTATGCGCGGGCGGACGTCCTGAGGCACTACTTCCGCTACGACGACTCGCGCTTCCTCCACGAGCTCGAGCGACGCGGCTTCGTCGTCTCAACCGATTCGCGCAGCCCCTACTCGGACAGCGAGATGAACATCGCAGCGGCGGTGAACATGGACTACCTCAGCGGGCTCCCTAAGATCTTCGGCCCGAAGTCGCAGGACGTCCGCCCGGTCTCGAAGCTGATCCAGGACAACCGCGCCGCACGCCTGCTGCAGTCGGTCGGCTACCGGTACGTCCACCTCGACACCGACGAGGTCACCTTCGACGGCGGGAACCCACATATCTCGCGGCTCGCCCCACCGGACAGCTTCGCCAACCTCTGGCTCCGGCACAGCGTCCTGCGGCTGATCGGCGGCCCGTTCGGCTTCGACCAGGCGGCCAGAAACGAGCGCTTTCGCCACAGCGTCCGCAGGGTCTTCGCGCAACTCGAGGCGGTGCCGAAGCAGCCCGGACCGAAGTTCGTCCTCTTCCACACGCTGCTGCCGCACTACCCGTACGTCTTCGGCCCGCACGGCGAGGCGGTGACCTTCCCCGGCCACTCGGACAACGACCTCGGTTCGAGACTCGGCATGCGGTACTACCTGAAGCAGCTCCGGTACCTGGACGGGAAGCTCCTCGAGGCCGTCGACTCGATCCTCGCCGGCTCGAAGCGGCCCCCGGTGATCGTCATCCAGTCCGACGAGGGCTTCCAGGCGAACGACACGACGTTCGGCGAGACGGCGATGCAGCAGATCCGGGTCAAGGGCCTGATCGCGCTGTATCTCCCGGGCGAGAAGAAGCCCGCCGTCCCGAGGCCGACGAACACGGTGAACACGCTGCGCTTCGTGCTCAACCGCTACCTCGGAACGCAGTACCCCATGTTGCGCAGCGCGAGCTATCCCGAGCTGGACTCTCCGTACCAGTTCGAGGAGATGCGCGTCCGGTGACTGCCGGCGAAGCGCGAGCGAAGCAGGCGAGCCTGGAGAAGGCGGTTCCGGAGATGACCCAGGGGGTGCAGTCGGAGGATCCCCCTGATCTAGCCGCCTGTAGCTAGGGTCACCGAATGAGCTCTACCCGGGACCGGGTCACGAAGGAGTACGGGACCGACGAGATCGTGGTGGAGTGGGAGCCGAGCCTCTGTTACCACTCCCGGAACTGCGTGCGCTCGCTCCCGCAGGTGTTCGACGAGAAACGGCGTCCCTGGGTGAAGGTCGACGCAGCGACCGCCGACGAGGTCGAGGAGGCGGTCGCGCGCTGCCCGTCAGGCGCGCTCCGAACGCGGCGGGTCGGGGTGAGGCCGCTCCCGCGGCGAGGGGCGCCGAGGATCGAGGCATCGGAGAACGGCCCGCTGCTGGTCACCGGAGGCGTGCGCATCGTCGACGCGAAGGGCGACGTGCTCTACGAGGGGGAGAACGCTGCGCTCTGCCGCTGCGGCGGGTCCGCGAACAAGCCCTTCTGCGACGGCACGCACAAGACGAACGGCTTTCGTGGCTGACCTGCCGCTGACGCTCTACCAGGCGGAGTGGTGCCCGTTCTCCTCGGCGGTCCGGGAGGTGCTGACGGAGCTCGGCCTCGACTTCGTCGCGCGGCAGGTCGAGCCATGGCCCGAGGACCGAGCACGGCTGAAGGACGTTGCCGGAAGCGACCAGATTCCGGTCCTCGTCGCCGAGGACGGTCAGCTGTACCGCGGCACGCGCGAGATCTTCGGGCACCTCCGCGAGCGCGGCGCGTGGCAGTTCGCCCCCGCGCACCGCAGGCGATTCGCGGATCACCAGGACGCGCGGGAGACCGACGTCACCGGCCAGCTGATCGAGTTCTTCCGCGGGACCGACGAGCTCGAGGGCGCCACCGGCTCGACCGAAGAGGCCGAGGTGGTCAACGTGCCCGAGGAGAACCGGTATGAGCTACGGCTGAACGGCCGGCTGGTCGGGCTCGCCGCCTACCGGCGCCGCGACGGGCGGATCGCGTTCACGCACACCGAGGTCGACGAGTCGCTGGAGGGCCGTGGCTTCGGCAGCCGGCTCGCGGAGGCCGCACTCGAAGACGCTGCCCGCGAGGGCCTGAACGTCGTGCCGCTCTGCCCGTTCATCGCGTACTACATCGAGCAACACCCCGAGTACCAGCGGCTGCTACCCGCGAACTACCGTCAGTCGCCCCAGTAGCGCTGCTCCTTCCACGGGTCGCCGTAGTTGTGGTACCCGTTCGTCTCCCAGAAGCCGGGCTGGTCCTCGATCATCAGGCGTAGTCCGCGCACCCACTTGGCGCTCTTCCAGAAGTAGAGGTGCGGGACGAGCATCCGCGCCGGGCCGCCGTGCTCGGGATCGAGCGGCTCGCCGCCGTAGCCGAACGCGACCCAGGCCTTGCCGCCGGTGACGTCCTCGAGCGGCACGTTGGTCGTGTAGCCGCCGTCGGAGAACTCGAGGACGTGCTCCGCGGAGGTCTCGACGCCGTCGAGCAGCGTGTCGACCGAGACGCCCTCCCAGTGCGTGTCGAGCTTCGACCACTTGGTGACGCAGTGGATGTCGGTGTCGATCTCCTCCCTCGGAAGGGCTTGGAGCTCGTCCCAGGTCCAGCGCCGAGGCTCGTCGATCTCGCCGACGATGGTGAAGTCCCACTGCTCGAGCGGGGTGTGCGGCGTCGGGCCGGCGGAGAGCACGGGGAAGTCCGGCGTCACATACTGGCCCGGTGGCACCCGTGAGGGATCCGCGTCGGAGCGTCGACCGCGGAATCCCCGCGAGATGATGGGCATCAGGAGGCTCCGGCCGGCAGGGACGCGCGCAGCATCCACTGCTGCTTCTCGAGTTCGCGAATCGTCTCGATCAGGACGTCCTGCGATGCGAGGTCGATCTCTCCGAGGCGGTCCATGCGCGAGCGGATCCGCTCGGTGACGTCTGCGAGTCTCTGGACCAGCTCCCTCGTCGCGGTGTCGGTGTCGATAACGCCGCTGTCGACGGGGGCGATCTCGCTGCCGTCGTTGATGGCAGCAGCCTGGCCGTCGGGTGCAAAGCCAAGCGCCACCGCGCGCTCGGCGACGGTGTCCGAAAGCTCCCGCCACGAGTCGACGAGCTCGTCCAGGTGCTCGTGGAGGGGCTTGAACGGCCGGCCGAAGATGTTCCAGTGGAGCTGCTTGCCGATCAGCGAGAGGTCGACGAGCTCGACGAGTGTCGCCTGCAGCTCGCGGCCGACCTCGTCGCGCTGGTGATGCCCCAGCGCCGGCAGATGCGCTTCGTGGGTGGTCAATGACATGTCTCCTCCTTCACGGGAGCTCTGCCTCGGTGCAAGGCTTCCAACGAGCGGAGCCGGAAGGATCTTCCTCCTCCCGGCGTCTGCTCGCCAGTCACGTCACGCCGTTGGGAGACCGCGGCGGCGGTTGAAGCGCTCGACCCGGTCGCCGTGCGCAGCTGCCCGCTGCACGCCGGTGTACGCCGGGTGACAGCTCGAGCAGATGTCGACGGACAGGGACTGCGCCGTCGAGCGAACCGTGAAAGCCGTCCCGCAGGTCGCGCAGACGGCCTCGACGAGATGGGTTTCAGGATGCTGTGTCAAGGTGTTCCTCCTATAGTTGCGTCAAAAAACTACCGCAACTTTAGCAGATAGAGTTGCTTCAAGCAACCGACGCTGCTACTCCGGACACATGCTCAAGCGCGACTATGAGGGCCAGAACTGCTCGATCGCCGCCGCCCTGGAGATCGTGGGCGAACGGTGGACCCTGCTGATCGTTCGCGATGCGTTCCTCGGCCTTCGCCGTTTCGAGGCTACAGCGAGCGCCCCGAGCGCTTCGAGTTCCGGCTGACCCAAAAGGGTCGCGACCTCCAGATCGCCCTCACCGGCCTGAGGCAATGGGGCGACAAGTACGTGAGCGAGAGGCCTCCGGCACTGCTTCGTCGCAAGGCCGACAGGAAGCCGGTCGTCGCGGCGCTCGTCCCAAAGGCGTCGGAGCACCTCCGCCTCGAGGACGTCGAGCTCGTTCCCCGGCCTGGGGGGCCGCCTAGAACTCGGGCGGGAACCGGGCCTCTCTGAGGTCGACTCGGTCGCCGCGCATCGGAACGCCCTCGCTCAGCAGCAGCTCGCGTTGCTTTGCGCCCTTCGGCAGGCTGCC
>Ga0070698_100001208_pt1 | contig 28691 bp, 32 predicted proteins | sample KBSK1502metaG_FD_65477 | JGI IMG/M metagenome (GOLD analysis project Ga0070698, IMG submission 65477) | Corn, switchgrass and miscanthus rhizosphere microbial communities from Kellogg Biological Station, Michigan, USA - KBS K1-50-2 metaG | ecosystem: Host-associated > Plants > Roots >...
CGACAGCGCTCGTCGGCGGATGCGTCTCGACCGCCAGCGACGGCCGGTACCAGACCAACCCGCGGGGCGGCTGGGACAATTTCCGCGCCGAGGCGCCGACAACGGAACCGTGGCAAGCGTCGATCGCATGAAGGCGATTTTCCTCAGGGCGCTGGCGGGAGGTGTCGTGTTGACCATGATTTTGCTGCTTGCCGGCTGTCCCGGCATTCCCAACGACGGCCGCTACCAGGATCACGACGGCGGCCGCAGCAATTTCCGCGCATGAAAGCGGTTCGCCCAAACCTGCTTGCGGGCCTCGTTGCGACGGCCATAGCTCTGCTCGTCGCCGGATGCCCCGGCATCCCCAATGACGACCGCTACCAGATCCACGATGGCGGCCGCAGCAACACGCGCGCCGAAGCGCCGCCAGTGTCGGTCATACGTCCTTCATGACGTCCCACAGGTCGGCCTTGCGCTCGAAGCCGATGCCCGGCGCGTCGGGCAGGGCGACGCGGCCGTCGACCACAGGGCAGTCGTCGGCGAAACCGCCGAACGGCGCGAACACCTGCGGGTAGGATTCGTTGCCGCCACATTGCAGGCCGACGGCGATGTTGAGCGCAAATTGATGGCCGCCGTGCGGCACGCAACGCCGCGGCGACCAGCCGTTTGCCCGGAGCATGTCGAGGGTGCGCAGGTACTCGACCAGGCCGTACGACAGCGCGGGATCGTACTGCAGGATGTCGCGGTCGGGCCTGAGCCCGCCGTGGCGGATGAGGTTGCGCGCGTCCTGCATGGAGAACAGGTTCTCGCCGGTGGCGAGTGGCGGGGCGTACTGAGTAGCGAGTGCGGCGTGCGCCAGATAGTCGAGCGGATCGAGCGGCTCCTCGTACCAGCGTAGGCCATAGGGTTCGATCGCCTTGCCGAAGGCGATGGCTGTCGGCAGATCGAACTTGCCGTTGACGTCGACCGCCAGCCGATCGCCTGCGCCCACGATCTTCAGCACCGCCTCGATGCGTTTGAGGTCCTCGGCGAGCGGCACGCCGCCCACCTTCATCTTCACGCAAGCGTAACCCAGGTCGAGATAGTGCTTCATCTCGTCCTGCAGCCCGTCGAGGTCCTTGCCGGGATAGTAGTAGCCGCCGGCAGCATAGACCCACGCCCTGTCGTCGAATTTCCCGCCGTTGTACCGGTCGGCTAAAAGCTTCCACAGCGGCTGGCGCTTGGCCTTGGCCAGCGCATCCCACAGCGCCATGTCGAGCACGCCGACCGATACCGAGCGCTCGCCGTGACCGCCCGGCTTTTCGTTGGCCATCATGGCCGCCCAGCATTTCGCCGGATCGATTAGCCCTTCGCCGTCGAGCAGCGAGTCGGGCTTGGCCTGCCTGAGCCGCGGGATGAACCGCTCGTTCAGAAGCCCGTGCTGGGCGTAGCGGCCGTTGGAATTGAAGCCGTAGCCGATCACCGGCTTGCCCTCGACCTTATAGTCGGTCTCGACCGCCACCACGCTCGCCGTCATCTGGCTGAAGTCGATATAGGCGTTGGCGATGTTGGAGCGGATCGGCGAGACGATATCGCGGATGGCGACGATGCGCATGGTTGTCCTCAGGCGTAGACGATGCGGCGGTTCTGGCGCATCAGCAGCCACCATATCACCGCGCCATTCAACAGGTTCCAGGCAAAGCCGTTGATGAAGGCCGCGCGGTAGGAGCCGGCGAGGTCGAACAGGGCGCCGCCCATCCAGCCGCCCAGCGCCATGCCGACGATGGTGGCCGAGATCGCCACGCCCATGCGCGCGCCCGCCTCGCGCGGCGGGAAATACTCGCGCACGATGACGCCGTAGCTCGGGATGATGCCGCCCTGGACGAGGCCGAACAGCGCCGACACGAGGTAGAGCGAGAGCGGCGTGTCGGCCACGAGATAGAGCAGCAGCGTCAGAGCCTGCAGCGTCGAGCCGAGCAGCAGGGTTTTGATGCCGCCGGCGCGGTCGACGATACAGCCCGAAACGATGCGGCTCAGGATGCCGCACGCCGTCATCAGGGCCAGCATCTCCGCGCCGCGCGCCGTGCCGTAGCCGAGATCGACGCAATAGGCGACGATATGGACCTGCGGCATTGCCATGGCCGCGCAGCAGCCGACGCCGGCGACGGCAAGCCAGAGCTGAAGCGCGGTCGGCGACAGTCCGAGCGAGCGCGCCGAATGAGGCGCGGCGCCGGCATCGCCCGCGGTCCTGTGCATCGGCGAGCGCGCCCGCAACGCCAGGCAGCACGGCAGCATGCCGCCAATGCAGATTGCGCCGACGACCAGGTAGGCGGTGCGCCAATCGTAGGTGTTGACCAGCCAGTCGACGACCACGGCCCAAAAGGCGCCGCCTATGTAGTTGCCGGCGGCGCAGATCGACATCGCCAGGCCGCGGCGCTTCTCGAACCAGTGCGACACGTCGGCGACCAGCGGGATGAAGGCGGCGGCCGAACCGAAGCCGATCAGCGCGCCCTGGGCAATGGCGAACAGCCAGAGGCCCGGCGCCGCCGCCGCCGCCACGCAGCCCGCCGCGAGCAGCAGGGTGGCCAGCACCATCGTCGCGAAGGCGCCGCGCCTGTCGATCAGGCGGCCGAGCAGGATCGAGCCGGCGCCGAAGCCCAGCATGGTCGCGGTGTAGGACAACGAGACGTCGGCGCGCGTGGCGCCAAAATCGGCCTGCACCGCGGGCAACACCACCACGACGCCCCACATGCCGAAGCTGCCCAGCATGCTGAGCACCACGCTGGCGGCCAGGCGCCACCAGGCATAACGCGAATCGACGGCGGGCATTTTTCTTGCGGTCAGCCGCCGGCGACGCCCTGTGTGTTGACGTAGAGCGCATAGAGCGAGTGGCTCGCCGCCATGAACAGCCGATTGCGATGGCGGCCGCCGAAGCAGAGGTTGGCGCAACGCTCCGGGAGGTCGATATGGCCGATCGGCTTGCCCATCGGATCGAACACGCGCACGCCGTCGAGCTCATCCGAGCCCATGCCCCAGCCGCACCACAGATTGCCGTCGATATCGACCCGGAAGCCATCGGGCGAGCCGCCCGGCCCGGCGTCGATCAGCACCGCGCCCTTGCCGAGCCTGGTGCCATCCGTCGCGACGTCGTAGGTCAGGATGGTGCGGTGCGGCTCGGCGCGCGAGGCCACGACATAGAGCTTCTTCTCGTCGGGCGAGAAGGCGAGCCCGTTGGGGCCGGGAATATCGTCGGCCATCACCGTGAGCTTGCCGGTCGTGGCATCGAGACGATAGACGGCGGGCTTGTTGTCGCTCTCCGCCTTGTGGCCTTCGTAGTAGCCCAGGATGCCGAAGGTCGGATCGGTGAACCACACCGAGCCGTCCGACTTCACCACCACGTCGTTGGGCGAGTTGAGCGGCTTGCCGTTGTAGGAATCGGCCAGCACCGTGATGGCGCCGTCATACTCGAAGCGCACGACGCGGCGCGCGTCGTGCTCGCAGGCGATCAGCCGGCCGCGGCGGTCGCGGGTGTGGCCGTTGGCGTTGTTCGACGGTTTGCGGAAGATCGAGACCGCGCCGGTTTCCTCGTCCCAGCGCAGCACGCGGTTGTTGGGGATGTCGCTCCACAGGAGATAGCGGCCGTCGCCGAAATAGACCGGTCCCTCGGACCAGCGGCAGCCGGTGTAGAGCCGCTCCACGGAGGCAAGCGCCAGCCGATACTTGTTGAACGACGCGTCGAGTACGCGCACGGAAGGATCGGGATAGCGCTCGTTGGCTTGCCACATCTTGGTTTCCTCGGGATTCATTCTGGGCGGCCAGAGACTACAAGGTCCGCCGTCCCTTTCGCGACTCCTTGTTACGTCGCTAGGCGAGGCCTTGCGGCCTCGACCTCACCCTGAGGAGCCACGCGCAGCGTGGCGTCTCGAAGGGTGGCGACGCACGTGGTGTTGCCCACCCTTCGAGACGCGGCCTGCGGCCGCTCTCAGGGTGAGGGGAGTCCTTAGTCATCGCTCTCCACTCCGTACGCAACTTTTGCCTGCTCCTGGCTGACCAACCCCAGCCGCACGTCGCGCTCGACCTGCTTGGGGTCGCGCTGCTTGGGATCGCCGAAGCCGCCGCCGCCCGGCATCTCGACCACTAGCCGCTCGCCGGCGGGAATGGTCTGGAAGCCCTTGGCCTTCAGCTCCTGGCCTGAGGCGAGCGAGAGCCGGCCGTTGCCGCCGGGGCCGCCGCCATCGCGGCCGCGCGCCGGATGCTTCACCCGCTCGAAGGTGGCGAAGATGCCGAAGGGCGCGCCCTCGCGATGCTCGAGTTCCATGATCTGGCCCAAGCCGCCGCGATACTGGCCGGCACCGCCCGAATCCTGGCGGTACTCCTTCTTCCACACGACGATCGGCGCAATGGTCTCGGTGATCTCGACCGGCACGTTGCGCACGCCCGATGGGAAGGGCGTGGCCGAGAGCCCGTCGAGGCGGGGCCGCGCGCCGGCGCCGCCGGAATGGAAGGTCGTCACCATGAACGGCCGGCTGTTGCCGATGGTGCCGGTCATGCCGTGGCCGGCGCCGAGCTTGAGGTTCCAGAGGTTGCTGGTGCCTTCGGCCGGCACGCGGCCGGGGATCACCTGGTGGAGCGCGTCGAAGCAGACGTCGGGCAGCATGTGGCCGATGGTGCTGCGCGCGTTGACCGCGGCCGGCCACAGCGCGTTCACGATGGTGTTGTCGGGCGCCGTCACCAGGATCGAATCGAGCGTGCCGGCATTGTTGGGGATGGCGGGCGCCACCACGCACTTGATGCCGAAGGCGGTATAGGCCTCGGTGTAGCACATCGGCGAATTGATGCCGTAGATCGACGAGCCCGAGGTGCCGGCATAGTCGACCGCGATATGGTCGGCGTTGATCGTCACCGCGGCGTGCAGGTCGATCGGCGCGTCGTAGCCGTCGATCCGCATATGGCCCTTCCAGGTGCCGCGCGGCAGCTTGCCGATCGCCGCCGCCATGCCGGCGCGGCTCTTGTCGATGATGTGGCCGCCCAGCTCGTCGAGCGTATCGATGCCGTGTTCGGTCATCATGTCGGAAAGCCGCTTCTCGCCGATACCGTTGCAGCCGATCAGGGCGTGGATGTCGCCCTCGACCTGCACCGGCTCGCGCACATTGGCGCGCACGATCCGCATCACGCTCTCGTCGATCGTGCCTTGGCGCATCAGCGGCAGCAGCGGCAGGAACAGGCCTTCGTGGAAGACCTGCCGGCCGTCGGGCGACTGGCCGAGCCCGCCGATATCGACCACGTGGGTGGTGCACGAGAACAGCGCCACCAGCTTGCCGCGGTGGAAGGCGGGCGAGGTGACGACGATGTCGTAGAGATGGCCGGTGCCCTTCCACGGGTCGTTGGTCACGTAGGCGTCGCCCGGCTTCATGGTGTCGACCGGGAAGGCGCGGATGAAATGGATGACGCTGCGCGCCATCGAGTTGACATGGCCCGGCGTGCCGGTGACGGCCTGGGCCAGCATGCGGCCTTCGAGGTCGAACACGCCGGCCGAGATGTCGCCAGCCTCGCGCGCGCTGGTCGAGAAAGCGGTGCGCACCAGCGCATGGGCCTGCTCCTCGACGACGGAGAGCAGGCGGTTCCACATCACCTGCAGGCGGATGTCGGCGGGCGTGCTCATGCGAGATCCTCCAGGACGATCTGGCCCAACGTATTGATGCGGGCGCCAAAACCCTGCGGCACCACGGTGGTGGTGCCATCCTCGACGATCAGCGCCGGCCCGTCGAGCGACATGCCGGGGCCGAGTGCGGCGCGTTCGTAAAGCGCGGCGGCCTCGCGCCGACCCGATGCCGGGTCCAGCACGTCGCGCCGGCCGTTCGGCGCCGGCGCGCTCGCCGTCGCCGCCGCGCCGGCGGGCCGGGGCAGCGGCCGCGCCGTGGCGATCGACAGCGTCCAGGTCAGCGCCTCGACCTCGAGCTTGGGGATGGCGCGGCCGAACACCGTCTCGTAGGTCGCCTCGAAGCGGCGGTGCAGCTCGCGCGCGGCGTTGGCGGCGAACGGCTGGTTGGGCAGGGCGACGGCGATCTCGTGGCCCTGGCCACGATAGCGCATGAAGGCCTGGCGGGTCTCGACCAGCGCCTCGCCCGGCGCGGCCGGCCGCACGACCGCTTGAGCTTCGGTGCGCATGTTGGTGAACAGCTCGTTCAGCATCTTGGCGTCGAACAGGTCGAGCCGGACGTGGCGCGTGCGCACGACCTCGTAGGCGATCGACGCGCGCAGGAAGCCGAAGGCCGCGCCGACGCCGGCGCCGACCGGGACGATGACCTGCTTCATGCCGAGCTTGCGGGCGAGCCGCGCGGCATGCAGCGGGGCGGCACCGCCGAAGGCGATCAGGGTGCGATCGGCGGTGTCCTTGCCGTTCTCGACGGCGTGCACGCGGGCGGCACTCGCCATCGTCTCGTCGACGATCTCGGCCACGCCGGCGGCAGCGCCCTGCGCGTCGGTCTTGAGCGGGCCGGCGAGCGACTGCAACGCCACCTCGGCCTTGTCGCGATGAAGCGGGATGGCGCCGCCGGCGAAGCGCTTGGGATCGAGCCGGCCCAACACGGTGTCGGCATCGGTCACCGTGGGCGCGGTGCCGCCGCGGCCGTAGCTTGCCGGGCCGGGCACGCTGCCCGCCGAATCGGGACCGACCTGCAGGCGGCCCAGCGCGTCGAGGCGGGCGATCGAACCGCCGCCGGCGCCGATCTCGACCAGCTCGATCACAGGAATGCGCACCGGCAGGCCGCTGCCCTGCACGAAGCGATAGGCGCGCGCCACCTCGAACTGGCGCGAGCGCTGCAGGCTGAGATCGTCGAGCAGGGTGAGCTTGGCCGTGGTGCCGCCCATGTCGAAGGCGACAGCCTTTGCCAGGCCGTTCTCCGCCGCCACGGTCAGCGCCAGGATGGCGCCGCCGGCCGGGCCCGATTCGACCAGGCGCACCGGATAGCGCCGCGCCGTGTCGACCGTGGTGATGCCGCCCGACGACATCATCAGCAGCAGGGGGCCGGCGATGCCTTCCTTCTTGAGGTCGGCATCTAGCGCGCCGAGATAGCCCGCCATGCGCGGCAGGACGTAGGCGTTGGCGATGGTGGTCGAGGTGCGCTCGTACTCGCGGATCTCGGGACAGACCTCGCAGGAGAGCGAAATCGCCACGCCGGGCAGCTCTTCGACGAGAATGGCGCCGGTGCGCCGCTCGTGCGCTTCAACGGTGAAGCTGTGCAGGAAGCAGACCGCCACCGCTTCGATCTGGCGGCGCCTGAGCTCGGCCGCGACGTCGCGCACCGCCTGCTCGTCGAGCGCCAAAAGCACGGCGCCGTCGGCCGCCACGCGCTCGGGCACGCCGAAGCGCAGGTCGCGCGGCACCAGCGGCTCGGGCCGCTCCATGTAGATATCGTACTGCTCGAAGCGGTGCTCCCAGGCGATCTCCAGCGAATCGCGGAAGCCTTGGGTCGTGATCAGGGCGGTGTGGGCGCCCTTGCGCTCGATCAGGGCGTTGGTCGCGAGCGTCGTGCCGTGCACGACGAGGCCGACGTCGGCCGGCCGGCATTTGGCCTCGGCCAGGATGGTGCGCACGCCTTCCATGACGCCGCGTTCGGGCGCGTCTGTCGTGGTGAGCACCTTGATGGCATGGGCGCCGGAGGTCTGTCCGAGTGGGCCGGTTTCGAGGACGACGTCGGTGAAGGTGCCGCCAATATCGACGGCGAGGCGAGCGGACATCAGTCGTCGATCTTGATATTGCCGCGGCGGACCAGATTCCTACGACTGTTGTGCAAGGCGACTCCTCTTTTCGCTCTGTCTAAGTCGTAGACAGGTTTTGCCAACGCGCCGGTTTCGCGTTGCGAGCTTTGGGGTGAATTTCCGCAATTTCCGCTAACACTTTTCACACCGCTTTCGGCAGAGGATGGCACCGCACCGCTGTCGAACTTCTCTTTGAGCCCAGCTCTCCCGGTTTCGCGTCGCGGGCTTTGGGACTTTGCGCACTTTCCGCTACCCCGACAGCGCAGGCATCGGCTCGGCCCCGACATCGGCAGAATCGGCATCGGCAGGGGTTTCCGCACTTTCCGCTCATGTCGATGCCGCCCCGGCAGGTTAGCCCGTCTCGGAGTTAAAATCAAGACAAATCGAAGTAAAACTGACGATCAGCGCGCGACCTTGCGGAACACCTCGACGAAGCGGTCGACATCCTCTTCGTCGTTGTAGACGTGGGGGCTGATCCTGAGGCGGCCAAGCCGCGGCGCGGCGTGGACGTTCTCCGCCGCCAGCTTTTTCGGCAAGTCGGGCGCCATGCCGTTGGGGAACTGCAGGCTGAGCACGTGCGGCGCGCGCAGCTTCCTGTCGATCACGCGCACGCCTGAGTTGGCGAGTCCGTCTGCCAGCCGGTCGGTGAGCATTGAGAGCCGAGCGACGATCGCCTCGTTGCCCCAGCCCGCCATCATCTCCATGCCGACCGCCGCCATTTCCATCGAGATGAAATGGTCGCGCTCGCCCATGTCGTAGCGCCGCGCGCCCTCGGCATAGGCGATGTCGCGGAAATAGATCGTATCCTCGGCCGACACCGCCTTGCGCGCCGCCGCGGTCTGCTCGAGCGGCACGCCGTCCTGGCGGCGCCTGGCGACGTACATGAAGGCGCGGCCGTAGGGCCCGAGCACCCACTTGTAGGTCGGAAAGATCAGGAAGTCGGGATCGAGCGCCTTCACGTCGATTCGGCGCACGCCGACATCGTGCGTGGCGTCGACCAGCAATGCGGCACCCTTGGCTTTTGTCGCCTGGGAGATGCGCGCCATGTCGAGCGCCCCGCCGTCCGACCAGTGCACCGAGGAGATCGAGACCAGGGCGAGTGGCGCTGCCTCCGCGCGCTCGATCGCTTCCCCTACCGCCGACGTCCAGTCGCCGTCGCCTGGCTGCTTCACCGTCTCCACCGCAAAGCCGCCGGCCTGGGCGCGGCTCATCCATTCCAGCACCGGCGAGGTGTGGTCGTCCTGCAGCACCAGCACCCGGCTGCCGCGCGGGATCGTCATGACTTTGCCCGCGGTCGCGACGCCGTAGCCCACCGAGGGGATGAGGGCGATATCGACAGGATCGGCGCCGATCAGCGCCGCCGCCGCCGTGCGCGCGCGCTCGTATTGCTGCGACTGGAAGTTGCTTTCGAGCTTCCATGGCTGGCCTTTGCGCGCAACGGCGGCACGCCCGGCCTCCTGCACCGCCAACGGCAGCGGACTCCACGAGGCGGCATTCAGGAAGCAGACGTCGCGCGGTATATCGAACAGCGCGCGTTGGCAGGGAAGCATCCATCGACTCCTTAACGTTTGTGCAGCGAAGATAGCCCACGGCCCCATTACCTGCGATGTAATTGAGAGCGCGGTGCCGCCGGCCCACCTTCGCCTCATCGACCCAAGGAGGGATCAGATGAGCTACCAATCCCGCCAGCGCATCGCCGAGCAGGCCGTCGCATTCGTAACGCCGGTGCCGCCGCGGCTCTCGATCGCCGGTCGCCTGGCCGCGACTCTCACGCTCTGGCGCGAACGCAGCACGGCTCGGCGCTACCTCGCCGCGATGGATGCACGCAGCCTGCGCGACGCCGGGATCTCGCCGGCGGCGGCAGCCTACGAATCGGGCAAATCTTTCTGGCAGCCGTTCGGACCGCTGCGCTAGCAGCCGTTCCACCCATCGCCGCGTCGTGCTAGGAACTTGCGTCGGCCGCGAGCGTTAATCGCCGCGCGCAAGGCGCGGCCGGTCGCTCGGGACGGCTTCGCACGTGGCGTGCAGTGGTCGAGAAACCCTTCGCGCCCGGGAGCATTGATGGTTGGCGCAGAGGGGGAAGATGGTACCGCCGGATCTCGACCGGACGAACGCGTTGTTTCTCGATCTCGACGGCACCCTGCTTGAGATCGCGCCGACGCCGGAACTGGTTGTGGTGCCGCCTGGCCTGCCGGATCTGCTGACCAACGTTCACGGCCAACTGGGTGGCGCGGTCGCCATCGTGACCGGCCGGCCGATCGGCGTCATCGACAGACTGCTTGCACCTTTCCATGCCAGTGCCGCCGGCGAGCATGGCGTGGCGTTGCGCTATCAGGATGGCACGGTCGAGGAGATGCCCAAGGGTCTCGCCGTTCCCGACACATGGCGCGACGCCCTGAAGGCCGCCGCCGAGCGCTGGCCTGGCGTGCTGGTCGAGCCCAAGCCGCATGGCGTGGCGGTGCACTACCGCCTGGTGCCCGAACGCGGCAACGATGTGTGGCGCCTGGTGCGTGCCTTGGTGCCCCAGGATCATCCCTGGTTTCGCCTGATCCCGGCGCGCGAGGCCGTCGAGATCGGACCGCGCGCGGCCTCCAAGGGCCATGCGGTCGAACGGCTGATGGCGCAGGCGCCGTTCCGGGGGCGCCGCCCGATCTTCGTCGGCGACGACTTCACCGACGAAGCCGGCATGGAAGCCGCCCGGCAGTTCGGCGGCGAGGGCCTGCGGGTGGCCGAAGTGTTCGGCGGCGAGCCGGCCGCGGTGCGCGCCTGGCTGCGCCGCGGCGCGGAGTTGTTGGGCGGCCGTGCCGCGCCGCCGTCGCCGGTCGGTGTCTCGCCATGAGGGACGTCGCATGAGCAGCCTCGATCTTGGCGTGGTCGGCAACTGCTCGATCGCCAGCCTGATCGACCGCAACGGCCGGCACGTCTGGCATGGGCTGCAGCGGCTGGACGGCGATCCGGTGTTCAACGCCCTGCTGGGCGGCAAGGAGCCGCAAAGCGGGTTCATGGACGTCGTCGTGGCCGGCACCAAGGAGAGCCGCCAGCGCTACCTGCACAACACCGCCATCCTCGAAACCACGATCGACGGCGCCGCCGGCTCGGTGCGGCTGGTCGATTTCGCGCCGCGCTTTCGCCGCTTCGGCCGTATGTTCCGTCCGCCCATGCTGGTGCGCCTGATGGAGCCGGTGGCCGGCCGGCCGCGCGTGACGGTGCGGCTGAGGCCCACCTTCGACTACGGCGCGCGCAAGGCGCAGCTCACCTCGGGCAGCAACCATGCCCGCTTCTTCAGCGACACGGCGGTGCTCCGACTCACCACCGACGCCTCGATCAACAACGTCCTGCATGAGGCCGAGTTCTCGCTCGACCGGCCGATCACCCTGATCGTCGGCGCCGACGAGAGCGTGCCCGAGAATCCCGATGCGCTGGCGCGCAGCTTCCTGGCCGAGACCGAGTCGTACTGGCACACCTGGGTGCGCGATCTCAACGTCCCGTTCGACTTCCAGCAGGCGGTGATCCGCGCAGGGATCACGCTGAAGCTTTGCAGCTACGAGGACACCGGCGCAGTGCTGGCGGCGCTCACCACCTCGATCCCCGAGGCGCCCGACACGTCGCGTACCTGGGACTACCGCTTCACCTGGCTGCGCGACGCCTTCTTCACCGTGAACGCGCTCAACCGGCTGTCGGCGACGCGCACCATGGAACGCTACGTGCGCTTCATCGTCGACATCGTCGAGGCCGGCAGCTCGAAGGGCGAGGTCGCCGCCATCGCGCCGCTGTTTCCCATCGCGCCCGGCACCGACACGACCGAACGGCTGATCGATTCGCTGCCCGGCTACCGCGGCTACGGCCCGGTGCGCATCGGCAACGCGGCGGTGGTACAGCGCCAGAACGACACCTACGGCTCGATGGTGCTGACGGCGGCGCAGATGTTCTGGGATGAGCGCCTGCCGCGCCAAGGCGACCTCGGGCTCTACCGTCAGCTCTGCGTCGTCGGCAACGAGGCCCAGCGCGCGGCGTTGACGCCCGACGCCGGACTTTGGGAGTACCGGGAGCGCGAGGAAGTGCACACTTTCTCGGCGGCGATGTGTTGGGCGGCGCAGTACCGGCTGGGCCTGATCGCCAAGCGGGTGGGAATGGACGCCGAATCACGCGAATGGCTGGCCCGCGCCGGGGTGCTGCGCCAGGAAGTGCTGCAACGCGGCACGACGCAGCAAGGCTGGCTGTCGGGCGTGCTCGACCGCGACATGCTCGACGCCTCGTCGCTGGTGCTGCCCGAGATCGGGCTGCTGAGCTCCGACGATCCGCGCTTCCACGCCACCATCGACGTTGCCGGCAAGCGCCTGATGAAGAACGGCTTCCTGATGCGCTACCGCGAATCGGACGATTTCGGCAAGCCGTCCAACGCTTTCCTGCTCTGCACCTTCTGGTACATCGACGCGCTGGCCAGCGTCGGCCGCCGCCCGGAGGCGCTCGAACTGTTCAACAATCTGCTCGCCCGGCGGAACCACGTCGGCCTATTGTCGGAAGATATCGATCCGCGCAGCGGCGAGCTGTGGGGCAATTTCCCGCAGACCTACTCGCAGGTCGGGTTGATCCTGTCGGCCATGCGCCTGTCGCGCAGTTGGGAGGAAGGACTATGGCACGCCTCATAATCGTCTCGAATCGGGTGCCGATTCCCAAAGCCCGCAGCACCGCAGCCGGCGGCCTTGCGGTGGCGCTGCACGACCTCTTGATACCGGGCGCGATGTGGTTCGGCTGGAGCGGAAGGCTCACCGCCGAGCCCTCCCTGTTGCCGGCGCTGGTCGAGGCGCGCGGCGTCACCTATGCCACGGTCGACCTCACCGCCGAAGCTCACCGCGCCTTCTATGTCGGCTTCGCCAACGGCGCGCTGTGGCCGCTGCTGCATTTCCGCCTCGGCCTGATGCATTTCCGCCGCGAGGACTATCTCGGCTATCTGGCGGTCAACGAAACCTTTGCCCTGGCGCTCAGCCAAGTGGTGCAGCCCGACGACACGGTGTGGGCGCACGACTATCACCTGCTGCCGTTCGGCCGCATGCTGCGCCGGCACGGTTTCGCCGGGCCGCTCGGCTTCTTTCTTCATGTGCCGTTCGTGCCGCCGTCGATGCTCGAGGCGATGCCGGTTGCGCGCGAGCTGGTGGCCGATCTCTGTGCCTACGACCTGCTGGGCTTCCAGACCGAGGAGCACGCGCGCGACTTCCGCGACTGCGCCCACCGCATGCTGGGCGCCACCGTCGACGGCGAATGGGTGAAGCTGAACGGACGGCGCACGCGCGTCTTCGCCAACCCGATCGGCATCAACGCCCAGGCCTTCGCCGAGGAAGCCGAGCGCGCCGCCAACGACCGGCTGGTGCAGCGGGTGGCCGGCAGCCTGGTCGGCCGCATGCTCGCCATCGGCGTCGACCGCATGGATTATTCCAAGGGCCTGCCCAACCGTTTCGAGGCCTATGGCCGGCTGCTCGAGCGCCATCCCGAGCACCGCCGCCGGATCCACTTCCTGCAGATCTGCCCGCGCTCGCGCGAGGAGGTCGACGAATACCGCAAGCTGCGCGCCGAGCTCGACCGGCTGACCGGCCGCATCAACGGCCGCTTTTCCGAGTTCGACTGGACGCCGCTGCGCTACTCGACGCGGCCGGCGCCGCGCCCGACGCTGGCCGGCCTGTTCCGCATCGGCCGCATCGGCGTGGTGACGCCGTTACGCGACGGCATGAACCTGGTGGCCAAGGAATTCGTCGCCGCCCAGCCCGACGAGGATCCGGGCGTGCTGGTGCTGTCGCAATTCGCCGGCGCCGCGCATGAGTTGACCGAGGCCCTGATCGTGAACCCGTTCGACCCCGACGCCATCGCCGAAGCCATGCATGTCGGCCTCACCATGCCGCTCGGCGAGCGCCGCGAACGGCAGACGGCGCTCAAGGCCAAGGTCTTCCGCACCACCGCCGACCTGTTCTGCCGGCGCTTCATCGACGCACTCACCGCGCCGACGCTGACCAGGGTTGCAGCCTAGATTGCGCTGGGGGTGCGCCACTCCAGTGGCGCGATCTTCCCGTGATGCAGCCAAAGACGCGCGACTGGAGTCGCGCGCGCCCAGCGATCACCACATCGTCTTGGCCGCACGCCCCGGCCATTCGCGGTCGTAGGCTTCGCCGCCGACGCGGTCATGGCTGAGCGCCGCCAGGATCTGTCCGGCGCTGGGCAGGCTCCTGGGGTCGACGTGATGGGCGGGGTTCCACAGGTCCGAGCGCACCAGCGCGCGGGCGCATTGGAAATAGACCGCATCGACCTCGATCACCATGACCGAGCGCGGCGGCTTGCCCTCGACGGCGAAGGAGGCGAGCAGATGGGGCTCGACGCTGAGCCGGGCGCGGCCGTGGACGCGCAGCGTGTTGCCGACGCCCGGGACCAGGAACAACAGCGCCATCCGCGGATCGCGCACGATGTTGCGCAGCGAATCGGTCCGGTTGTTGCGGCGCCGGTCGGGCATCATCAGGGTCTTCTCGTCGGCCACGCGCACGAAACCCGGTTTGTCGCCGCGCGGCGAGCAGTCGAGCCCTTCCGGGCCGGACGTCGCCAGCGTGGCGAACGGCGAGGCCTCGATATAGGCGCGGTAGTGCGGCGTGATGCGGCCGACTTCCTTGACCGTGGCCGCCTCGACCGGCTGGCCGTACAGCGCTTCCAGTTCGGCGATGGTGGTGAGGATAGACATCAAGTCACTCCGCTCGCTCAATATCGGCGCTGTTGCGGAGGCCACTATGAACCTCGACGAGGATCGCATCGATGACGCCGTTCTGGCACTGCTGTATCTCGGACTGCACGAAGGTGATCGGGCGTGGAAGGGGTTCGACTGGGACGCCCTGGACCGTCTGCACACAAAGGGCTTGATATCCGATCCAAGACGGCGGGCAAAGTCGGTCGTTTTCAGCGAAGAAGGCTCGAAGACGGCGCAGGAGCGTCTTCTGACGTTGTTCGGGAAGGAAAGCTGAGCCTCACCAAAGCCGAGATACACCATACGCGTCGAACGCCCGCTCATTTGAGACCAGCGTCAGATCCTCCAGCAGTGCTTGAGCAATCAGCATGCGGCCGACCGGATCCTGGTGATGTCCGACGAGGTTGCCGGCTCGTTGCGCATGGCGCACGGATATCGCGAGCTGATTGAAACCTTCTGCTGCGAGCGTGCCCAGGATGTCACTGGCGACGACATGCGCATCTGGCAGTTTGCCGATACGGTGCTTGGTGGCGATTTCCCATGCCGACGCCGCGCTCACGAACACATCGTTCTCGACGTCGTCATCGATCGCCGTACGAGCGTGACGCGAAAGCTTGGGATCGGCAAACACCCACCAAAGAAAAGCGTGCGTATCGAGCAGTAGCCGCACCATCTCACTCCCAAAGCTTCAGCTCTTCCTCAGGCAGCGGCTCGAAGAATTCTGGTCCGACTGATCCTTTGCCCTTCAGGCGGCCAAACTTGCGCTTGGGCTTGGGTGCCACCGGTACGATTTTGGCGACTGGCTCCTTGCCGCGCGCAAGCACGATTTCCTCGCCGGCTTCGGCGCGGGCGACGAGTTTCGAGAGGTTCGTCTTTGCAGCGTGGATCGTGTAGGTAGGCATGATAAATACTTAGCTAAAGATCTTAGCTAATTCAAGCCCACCGCGCCGGCGCCGACCACGCGCCATGCGCCATGCGCCAATACGATTGTTGCCATGCGCCCCTACCTCCCTGCTGGCAAAGACGGTTTGCTAGTGCTACTACGAATTACTCGCAATGACGTCACGACCAACCATAGCACTGGGCAACGCACGGGTGGGCTTTCGCGGCCGCATCCATGCGCTTTGCGTCAAAGGGGCCAGTGCCGGCCTGCCGGAGCCCGAGCTCGAGCGCCGGCTGATCGAGCTAGGCTTCGTCGAGGGCGCGTCGGTCGAATTGCTGCACCAGGGCCTGTTCGGCAGCGATCCGATCGCCGTGCGCGTGGCCCACGCCACCATTGCCCTGCGCCGCCGCGAAGCCATGGCGATCCTGGTGAACGTGGAGGCGCCCGCGTGAACGTCGCCTCCAACCTGGCGCCCGTCGTGGCGCTGGTCGGCAACCCCAATTGCGGCAAGACGGCCCTGTTCAACGCCCTGACGGGCGGCCGCCAGAAGGTCGCGAACTATCCCGGCGTGACGGTCGAGAAGAAGGTCGGCCGGGTGGTGACGCCGGCCGGCCGCGCCGTCCGCATCGTCGACCTGCCGGGCACCTATTCGCTGCGCGCGCGCTCGCCCGACGAGGAGATCACGCGCGACGTGGTGCTGGGCAAGCTCGCGGGCGAAGGCGCGCCCGACCTGATCGTCTGCGTCGGCGATGCCTCCAACCTCCGGCTGGCGCTGCGCCTCGCGCTCGAGCTCAAGAAGGTCGGCCGGCCGGTGGTGCTGGCGCTCAACATGATGGACATCGCCCGCAAGCGCGGCATCGAGATCGACACCGAAAAGCTGGCGCGCGAGCTCGGCGTGCCGGTCGTGCAGTCGGTCGCGGTGCGCCGCGGCGGCACCTCGGCGCTTTTGCAGGAGATCGACCGGCTGCTCGGGAGTCTGCCGGCAATCGGCGCCGCCGAGTGGCGGGCACCCGATGCCGGCGAGCTGCGCGGCGGCCAGCACGAGGCCGACCGCGTCCTGCGCGCGGCGGTCAAAAGCTCGGGCGAGCGCGACCGCGGCACGGCGGCGGCCGATGCCGTGCTGCTCCATCCGGTGGCCGGCCTGGTCATCCTGCTCGCCATCCTGTTCGTCATGTTCCAGGCGGTGTTCGCTTGGGCGCGGCCGCTGATGGAGGTGATCCAGCAGGGCTTCGCCTGGCTCGGCGCCGGGGTCGAGACCTCGCCGCTGCCCGACCTGCTGAAAAGCTTCCTCAAGGACGGGCTGATTTCCGGCGTCGGCAGCGTGGTCGTCTTCCTGCCGCAGATCGTGATCCTGTTCTTCTTCATCCTGCTCTTGGAAGACCTGGGCTACATGGCGCGTGCCGCGTTCCTGATGGATCGCATCATGGGCGGCGCCGGCCTGCACGGCCGCGCCTTCATCCCGCTCTTGTCGTCCTTCGCCTGCGCCATCCCGGGCATCATGGCCACCCGGGTGATCGACGACAGGCGCGACCGGCTCACCACCATCCTGGTGGCGCCGCTGATGACCTGCTCGGCGCGCATCCCGGTCTACACTCTGATCATCGGCGCCTTCATTCCCGACCGCGACGTGTGGGGCTTCATCGGCCTGCAAGGGCTGGTGATGTTCGGCCTCTACGCCGCCGGCATCGCGGCCGCGCTCGCCGTCTCCTTCGCCATCAAGCGCCTGGTCTGGCACGGCGCGCCGGGCGAGCCCTTCATGCTCGAGCTGCCCGACTACAAGCTGCCGCGGCTCAAGAGCCTGGTGATCGGGCTGTGGACGCGAGCCGCCATCTTCCTCAAGCGCGCCGGCACCACCATCCTGGCCATGATGGTGCTGATCTGGCTGCTCGCCTCGTTTCCGCAGCCGCCGGAAGGCGCCAGCGGGCCCGCCATCTCCTACAGCCTGGCCGCCATGATCGGCTCGGCGCTGCAGCCGATCACCGAGCCGCTCGGCTTCAACTGGCAGATCAACGTGGCGCTGATCCCCGGCATGGCGGCGCGCGAGGTCGCGGTCGGCGCGCTCGGCACCATCTATGCCATCGACGGCGGCGAAGGCGTGGCCGACAAGATCGGCCAGGCGATCGCCGGCCAATGGAGCCTCGCCACGGCGCTGGCGCTGCTCGCGTGGTACGTGTTCGCGCCGCAATGCGCCTCGACCCTGGCCGTCATCCGCCGCGAGACCGGCAGCTGGAAATGGATGTGGGTCACCTTCGCCTACATGCTGGGGCTGGCCTATGCGGCGGCGCTGGCGACCTACCAGATCGCCCGGGCGCTCGGCGGCGGCTGAACGGATCGCGCCGGCTAGCGCGACGCCAGGTCATAGAGCGCGATCGAGCGCCGCGGCTCAGGCGGCAGCGAGCGCCACAGATCGGGATCGACAGGTTTGCCATGGGCGCGCACCCAGCGCTCGAAGTCGCGCATGCGGCGGTTGGCGGCCAGCACCACGAAGCGCACCTCGCCCTGTTCGACCCGCTTGGCGAAGTCATCGACGCTCATCACCGGGTCGTCGCCGAAGAAGCCGCCGAACGCCATGACGGGCTGGCCGGTCTGGATGATGACCGGCGCGGCCAGCAGCGCATTGGGTGCGGCCAGTAGGAAGGGCGCCGCGCCGCGATTATCACGCAGGAAGGCGTGCAGCTTGGGATCGTCGGTCAGCGGCCGGTAGCTGCGCGACAGCAGCGGCCCGCGGCCGTCGTCGATGCCGAGCCAGCGCGGCAGGCTCGACGAGGGCAGCGTCAGGCTGCCCGGCGCGAACACCGCGCTCATCGCCCACATCGCCGGCAGGACGAGAAGGGCGACGGCGCCGATCAAGGCGGGCGGCCGCTTGGCGCGCCACACCGCCGCGACGCTCGCGGCCACGGCCACCAGGGGAAAGCCGATCCAGGTCGCGTCCCAGCCTAGCGCGGCGCCGGCGATATAGCCCTGCCACAAGGCGGTGACGCCGAGACCGAGCGCCAGATGCCCCGAGCCGCGGCGCCACAGCTCGAAGCCGCCGATGCCGGCCAGCGCCGCCAGCGGCGGCGCCAGGGCGGACAGATAATAGGCGTGGAAGATGCCGCCGGCGGCGCTGAAGACGATGCCGTAGGTGAGCGCCCAGACGCTCCATAGCGCCACCGACGCGCGCCGGCGGCGCCATCCGAAGACCGCGCCCAGCGCGGCGAGCGGCAGGGTCCAGGCGAATTGCGCCGCCAGGGTCGGATGCGCGAGCCGCAGCGGGCCGACCGGCACGGAATCGTAGAGCTCGAAGCGCGGCGCCGGCGCGGCGGCCTGTGCCGGAGCCGGCGGCGTTCGCGGCGGGCGCACGAAGCGCTCCAGCCCGTTATGGACGACGATCAGCTCGAGCATGGAATTGTCGTGGCTGCTGCCGGCGTAGGGCCTGAGGTCCTTGGGCGTGAGGTCGAACGCCGCCGCCCAGGCGAGCGACACCACGGCGAGGGTGAGGCCGGCTGCCGCCATCCAGCCGAGCTGCCGGCGCCAGTCGAGCGGACTGGCGAACAGCCAGCCCGCGAGCAGCGCCGGCCCGCAGACCAGGGCGGCCAGCATCTTGACGTTGAAGGCCAGGCCCAGCAGCGCCATCGCCGCGACGAGGGAGAGGCCGCGCCCGCGCAGCGCCGTCGCCGCGGCCAGCAGCAGGAAGAAGACCAGCCAGGAATCGGTGTTGTTGGAGCGGTCGACGGCGACGGCGATGGGCATGAGCGCCAGCAGCAAGGCGGCGCACAACCCGGCTGCCACGCCGAACGGCTGACGCACCAGGCGATAGAGCAGGCCCACCGAGGCGATGCCGGCCAGCGCCTGCGGCAGGTGGATCGTCCAGCCGTCGTAGCCCAGCACCGAGGCGAAAGCCGTCTGGATCCAAAAGGCGAGCGGCGGCTTGTCGAGGGAGATGAAGCCTGCCGGATCGAAGGCGCTGTAGAAGAACAGCCAGAAGCCCTGCAGCATGCTGCGCACGCCGGCGGCGTAGTAGGCGGTGCCGAAGCCGTTATCCTCCAGCCGCCACAGCCGCAGGATGGCTGCGACCAGCAGCACCGCTGCGATCGCTGCCCTTTCACGCCATCGACCGGACCGCTCTTCCGTCAATCGCCATTCTCCCGCGAAAGGCTTACGCAGGATATGATGGCCTTATCCCGCACCAGGAGAAGTTTTCTTCGACGGTCGGCAGCCGTGCCCAGCAACTATTATTTGAACTTCAGCTCAGATATTGAATCGATGAATGCTTGATCGTCAGCCGCCGGCGGACTCTCAGCGACGAGACGCGATTGGCGTCGTGCCTCCTTGATGAATTCCGGAGAACGCACATCCGGCACCCATATCCGGATTAGCCGAAGACCCTGCGCACGCCGCGCAGCATAACGCGCTCTGGCCTTGTTGCGCGCCGTCTCGCGAGTCGAAGACGTGGACATTGCTGTAGGTTCCAACCTAGTCCTTTCGCTCGACTATTTTCAAGGCCAAGCCGGCAGCGGGCCCCTGAATACGAAGAAGGCGCCGGCGCAAATGAAGGCGAAGCCCACGAGGTGGTTCAAGGTGATGCGCTCGCCGAGATAGAACACCGAGAAGGCAGCGAACACCGAGAGCGTGATCACCTCCTGCATGGTCTTGAGCTCGGCCGCTGAATAGACCACGTGGCCCCAGCGGTTGGCCGGCACGGCGAAGCAATATTCGATGAAGGCGATGCTCCAGCTTGCCACCACCACCAGCCAGAGCGGCCGTTCGGTGAATTTCAGGTGGCCGTACCAGGCGAAGGTCATGAAGAAGTTGGAGATCAGCAGCAAAAATATGGGACGGATGGCGGGGGGCAGCCAGGTCATTAGTCGGTCTACTCCGGTTTGATGCCGAGTTTCTTGATCAGCGGGACCACCGTGCGGTCCTCCTTGTCGAGCATGGCCGCCAGTTCCTGCGGCGTGCTGGGCTTGGCCTCGGCCGCCGGACCGATGCCGGGCACGGCCAGTACAACGCCGAAAAGCGCGGCTTTGATGCGCATGATCGTCCTTCCCTGAAATTTCCCGGGTCAACTTAGGTCGGCGGCGCTTGGGAGCCTATCGAGAGCGCACGGTCCGTGCGTCGCGGATCAGCGTCAAGTCGCTGCCAAAGCCAGGCGGCCCGCGATCGCATGAAGACGCCTGTCGTTTGTCCAAAGCGACGCGTCCTCGCTCAGCCGGGCCGCCGCCAGCAGGTGGACATCGCCGTATCCGATGCCGAGCCCGGCCAGAGCATGAAGCTCAATGAATTCCAGGACTTCCCGATCGGTCGCGACGCGGGCCTGCGGCAAATCCGCCAAAGCGGCAAGAATGGTGCTGCGCGGATTCAACCGGCTTAGCGCGAGTTCGCCGATGACGAAGGGATGAGCCAGGACTCGGCCGGCTTCGAGGAGAGCCGTGAGCTGCCGGTTGCCCGTGCGCAAATGGTCGACCCAGATCGAGGTGTCGACGAGGATCACGACCGCGCCGGACGACGCCGGGGCGGTGCTTTCAACTTGGACTGCGTGCCGCCGAGACGGGCCAGTCGGCGGGCGCTCTCGCGTTCGATCAGCGCCTTAAGCGCTTCGCGGACGAGAGCCGATTTTTCCTTCACGCCCGTGAAGGACTGGGCCTTGGCGATGAGGTCGTCGTCGAGGGCGAGGGTGGTCCGCATAGGCACGATCTTGTCACCGATTGATGCCCAAATCAATGCCACTCAGGATGGTGCTGCGGCCACGGCCGCAGGCCGGAGGGGTCATGTATGAACGACGGGAGGAATTGAGTTCGTCCGCCACCTGCGCTACGCCGCGCACCGATGTTTTCGCTTCCCGTCCTGGCGGCCCTGGCGGTCGTGGCCGTCGTGACCTCCTTCATCTCCGGCATTTTCGGCATGGCCGGCGGCATGCTGCTGATCGGCTTCTTGCTGGTGCTGCTGCCGGTGCCAGTCGCCATGGTGTTCCACGGCGTGATCCAGATCGCGGCCAACGGCTGGCGCGCCTGGCTGTGGCGCCATCACGTGAAATGGAGCGTGGTGCTGCAGTTCGGCGCAGGCGCTGTCGCTTCGCTGATCGTTTTTTCCTTCTTCGATTTCGTGCCCGACAAGGCGCTGGTGCTGATGGTGGTGGGGCTGACACCCTTCGTGACGCTCGCCGTACCTCAGCGCATCGCGCCCGACGTCGAGCGTGGCGGCCACGCCTTCCTGGCGGGCGCGATCGGCGGCGCCATGCAGCTGGTGGCCGGCATCACCGGCCCATTGCTCGATATCTTCTACGTGCGCACCGGCATGACCCGGCAGGTCAACGTCGCCACCAAGGCGGCCGCCCAGGTGCTGGGCCATCTCACCAAAGTCGTCTACTTTGACGTCCTGGTGAACAGTCCGGCCGGCCGCGACCTCGAGCAATGGCTGGTCATGGCCTACGCCGCCTGCTTCGCCGTGCTCGGCACCACCTTGTCGCGCAGTTTCCTCGACCGCCTGTCGGACAGGCAGTTCTACTATTGGACGCGCCGCCTGATCCTGGCGCTGGGCGCGGTCTATGTGGGACAAGGTATCTGGCTGATGGTGAGCCGATGAGCGACGTCAAAGCAGAAGTGCGTGCCTTGCTGGACCGGCTGCCCGACGACTGCACGTTTGCCGATGTGCAGCGTGGTATTGCCGTGCTGATGTGGCCCCATAAACCCCAAGGGCAAGGAGACGGCAGCCCGCAGCCGCCCGAACGCCTGGCGCCGGAAGAAGTGAAACGCCGCCTGCGCGAATGGCTGAAATCGGAGAAGGACGAATGAAGGACCGGGTTTCGATCGACCTCAAGGACGGCGTCGCCGACGTGCGCCTGATCCGCGCCGACAAGATGAACGCGCTCGATCCGGCGATGTTCGAGGGCATCATCGCCGCCGGCGCGCAACTGGCCGAGATGAAGGGCGTGCGTGCCGTCGTGCTTTCGGGCGAGGGCAAGGCGTTCTGCGCCGGCCTCGACATGGCAAGCTTTGCCGCCATGAAACAGGACGGCGACGCGGTGCCCGGCGTGCGCGATCTCACCAAGCGCACGCACGGCATCGCCAACCGGCCGCAGCAATGCGCCTGGCTGTGGCGCGAGCTGGCCGTGCCGGTGGTCGCCGCGGTGCACGGCGTGGCGTTCGGCGGCGGCTTCCAGATCGCGCTGGGCGCCGACCTGCGCTACGCCACCGCCGATACGCGCTTTTCGGTGATGGAGATCAAATGGGGCCTCGTCCCCGACCTTGCCGGCACGCAGCTCATGCGCCACCTGGCGCGCGACGATGTCGTGCGCGAGCTCACCTATACCGGCCGCATCTTCGACGGCACGGAGGCCCATCAGCTCGGCTTCGTCACCCGGCTGGTCGGCGATCCGCGCGCCGCTGCCTTCGAGACCGCGCGGGAAATCGCCAACAAGAGTCCCGACGCCGTGCGTGCGGCCAAGCGGCTGCTCAATCTCGCCGTCGCGACCGACGCCAAGTCGGGCCTGATGGCCGAGTCGGTCGAGCAGCAGAAGCTGATCGGCGCGCCCAACCAGCTCGAGGCGATCCTGTCGAATCTCCAGAAACGCGCCGCCAGCTACAAGGATTGATGCCATGAACCGCCAATGGCTCTACGCCAAGCAGCCCCAGGGCAAGATCGCGGTCGACACCTTCCAGTGGACCGAGACGGCGATCCCCATGCCGCGCGACGGCGAGGCGCTGGTGCGCACCCGCATGCTGTCGCTCGACCCCGCCAACCGCGCCTGGATGATGGGCAAGACCTATCGCGACGCTTTGGAGCCGGGCCAGGTGATGAGCGGCTTTGCCATCGGCGAGGTGGTCGAGTCCAAGACCGGCGGACTCAAGCCCGGCGACGTCGTCGAAGGCGATTGGGGCTGGCAGGACTATGCGGCGATGCCGTCGCGGCGCCTGACCAAGCGCACGACCCAGGCGCCGTTCGAGCTTTTGATCGGGCCACTCAGCGTCACCGGGCTTACCGCCTATTTCGGCCTGCTCGAGGTCGGCCAGCCCAAGCCCGGCGACACGGTGCTGGTCTCGGCGGCGGCCGGCGCGGTCGGCACCATGGTCGGCCAGATCGCCAAGCTCGCAGGCTGCCGGGTGGTCGGCACGGCGGGCGGCCAGGACAAGTGCGACTGGCTTACGCGCGAACTCGGTTTCGATGCCGCCGTCGACTACAAGGCGGGCGGCGTGCGCCGCGCGCTGGCCGCGGTCTGCCCCAGCGGCATCGACGTCTATTTCGACAATACCGGCGGGCCGGTGCTCGACGCGGCGCTGTCGCTGATGAACCTGCGCGGCCGCATCGTCTGCTGCGGCAACGTCTCGCAATACGACGTCGAGAAGCCGGCGCCCGGGCCGATGGCGGTGCCGGGCCTGGTCGTCACCAAGCGGCTTCGCATGGAAGGCTTCATCGTCATGGATTTTTATGACCGCCGGGCCGAGGCCGAAGCGCGGCTGGCGCGCTGGGTCGAGGACGGCAGGATCAAGGCGATCGTCGACGTGGTCGAGGGCCTCGACAAGGCGCCCGAGGCGCTGATCGGGCTGTTCGAGGGCCGCAACAAAGGGAAGATGGCGGTGCGGGTGTAAGTCTTTGCTCCCGGCAATGAACTAACGCCCCACGAACACCGGCTTCCTCTTCTCCACGAAGGCCCGCACCGCTTCCTTGTGGTCCTCAGTGCGCGAGGCCTGCACCAGCCGTTCGGCCTCGCGGTAGAGCGCGGTCGGGTAGTCGATATGCAGCGCGTCGTCGAGATTGTCCTTCATGTTGCGCAGCGCCACCCGCGGGCCCTCGGCCAGCGACTTGGCCAGCGCGAAGGCCTCCTCCTGCAATTTGTCGTCGGCCACGATCCTGTTGACCAGCCCGATACGCTCGCAGCGCTCCGCGTCGACCCGTTCGGCGGTGAACATCAGCTCGCGCGCCCGCGCTGAGCCCACGGCGCGGGTCAGCAGCCAGGCGATGCCGTAGTCGCCGGAAAGCCCGACGCGCGCATAGCCGGTGCTGACGAAGGCCGATCGGGCGGCGATGCGGATGTCGCAGGCCAGTGCGATGGCCAGACCGGCGCCCGCCGCCGCTCCCGGCAGCGCGGCAATGGTGGGCTTGCGCGTGGCCACCAGCGCGCCAGTGAGCGCCGCCTGGCGCCAGCGCAGGTCGCCCAGGCGCTCCTCGAAGCTCATCTGTCCGCGCGGTCCACGACCGCCCATGCCCTTGACGTCGCCGCCGCTGCAGAACGCGGTGCCGGCGCCGGTGATCAGGAGGACGCCGACGTCGGGGTCGTCGCTGCGCTCCCTGATCTGCGTGCGCAACGCCGGTGTCAGCTTGTCCGACATGGCATTGCGCGCCTCCGGCCGGTTGAGCGTGATCAGCGCCACGCCGTCGCGCACGGCGCATAGAAGTTCGGTTGTGCCGGTATCGATTTCCATGGGACCTTCTCCTTGCCATGACATTCCCGGTCACCGAACACACCGTCAAGACCGCACGCCACACGACGGGCTATCTCGCCTGCGGAGCGGAAGGCGGCCCGCTGCTGGTCTTCTGCCACGGCTGGCCGGAGCTCTCGCTGTCGTGGCGGCACCAGTTGCCGGCGATGGCGGCGCTGGGCTTTCGCTGTATCGCCCCTGACATGCGGGGCTACGGCCGGTCGAGCACGTATCCTCGCCACGAGGATTTCGCCCAGGAGCCGATCGTCGAGGACATGCTGGAGCTGTTGGCGTCGCTCGGCCGCGACAAATCAGTGTGGATCGGCCACGACTGGGGCAGCCCGGTGGTATGGAACATCGCGGCCCACCATCCCGACAGGACGGCGGGCGTGGCAAGCCTCTGCGTGCCTTACCTGGCGTCGGGCTTCACGCTTCAGTCGGTGGTGCCGCTGGTCGATCGCAAGGTCTATCCCGAAGCGGAGTTCCCGGCCGGCCAGTGGGACTATCAGCTGTTCTACGAGGAAAGCTTCGACAAGGCCTGCAAGGGTTTCGAGGCCAACATCCGCAACGTGGTGAAGGCGCTGTTCCGCAAGGGCGATGCCAAGGCGGTCGGCCGGCCCAGCCGCACCGCCTCGGTCCGCAAGACGGGCGGCTGGTTCGGCGGCGGCGGCTGCCCCGACGTGCCGCGCGATGGCGACGTCATCACCGAGCAGGATCTCGAAGCCTACACGGCGGCGCTGGCGAGGAACGGATTCTTCGGGCCGGACTCCTGGTACATGAACCACAAGGCCAACGGCGGCTACGCCAAGCGCGCCCAGAACGGTGGCAAGCTCGCCATGCCCGTGCTGTTCCTGCATGGCGCCTACGACACGACCTGCGAGACGATGACGTCGAAACTCGCCGAGCCGATGCGCCGCGATTGCGCCCAGCTCACCGAAGTGGTCGTGAATTCCGGCCACTGGATGGCGCAGGAGCAGCCGGTGGCGGTGAACGCCGCGCTGGCCAAGTGGCTGGCGGCGAAGCTGCCGGACTATTGGAAGGCTTGATCATGCGAGTCGCCTTGAGGGCGCTTCTGTCCGCCGCGGGTCTGGTGCTCGCCGTGCCGGCGTTGGCGCAAAAAGACAAGCCGCCCGCCCCTGCCGCCGCGCCGGCCGCCCAGACGCCCCTGCCGACGCTCAGCATGGCCGTGCCCGAGCGCGACCGCACCGCCGTCTACACCTACTACCGCGCCGAGATCGCCGCCGGCCGCTGTCCGCCGCCCTTGGTCAAAAGGGACAAGGCCTGCCTGGCGCCCGCTCCGGCGAAACCGGTCTGGAAGCTCGACCAGGCGCTCGCCGACGGCATCGCCGGCGACGCGCCGCCCGCCGCGCTGATCGGCAAGCTGTCGCCGTCGCCGGCGGGCTATCAGTATCTACGTATCGACAACGACATCCTGGTGGTCGGCATCGGCACCCGCATCGTGGCGGCTCTCGTCGCCGATCTCAGCCGTCTCCCGGCGAGCCCGTGAAAGAGAGCCATGGAACCTTCGGCCGGTCCGCGCGTTATGGCGTCATCCATCAGGGGGGGCTTCCGTGCGATCAGTTTCCATCGTTTTCATATCCGTCGCGGCCTTGGCGCTGGCTTGTCCGGCACTGGGCAAGGACAAGGAGGACAAGCCGGGCCATGGTCGCGGCGGTCCGCCGGACAGGGCCGCGGCGCCGCCGGGCAGGGCTGTGGCGCCCGCAGCGCCGGTCACCGTCGTCGTCGGCGAGCGCGACCGCAGGGCCGTCTACGGCTACTACCGCACCGAATACATCGCCGGTAATTGTCCGCCTGGCCTGGCCAAGAAGAACAATGGCTGCCTGCCGCCGGGCCAGGCCGGCAGGGTGTGGGTGGTCGGCCAGCCGTTGCCGCCGGCGGTCGTCTACTATCCGCTGCCGCCCACGCTGGTGACGCAGCTCTCGCCGCCCCCGCCCGGCTACGACTATGTGCGCGTCGACAACGACGTCGTGTTGATGGAGCTGGGCAACCGGATGATCATCGACATCGTCGCCGACCTCAGCAGCTTCGACTAAGCCTTGCCGGCGCGCATGGCGGCGCGGCGCTGCAGGCTCTCCTTGGGCCACATCTTGCTCGCCTGGTAGTATTCGCGCACGGCCGGCGTGCCGTCGGGCAGCACGACCCAGGGCTGCTTGGACATGGTGAAGATGTGGATGTCGGGCGGCAGCCGGTCGGGCTCGTCGAGCGTGCCGACGCGCACGAAGCGCAAGGCATCGCCCGCGCCGGCATAGTTGCTCCACACGGCAACGCGGCAATGCGGGCAGCGCCAGATCTTCTGGCCCTTGCCGCTCGCCGACGGCGTCATGACCGCCTCGGGCTGGCCGGCCAAAAGCTCGACCCGGTCGGCCTCGATCATGGCGTTGAGCGCAAACGCGGTACCGGTCTCGCGCTGGCACCAGCGGCAATGGCAGCAGTGAACGACCAGCGGCCTGGACGTCATGCGATAGCGCACGTGGCGGCAGGTGCAGCCGCCCTCGAAGGTCGCGTTGCTGGCCATGGCGCGAGTCTCCCGGCTAAGGTCGGCCCCGAAATAGCATTCGAGCGGGGGGAAGAGAATGGCCGGACGTCTTTTGGACAAGGTGGCGGTGGTGACCGGCGCGGCGCCGCGCGGCGAGGGCGTCGGCAACGGCATGGCGACGGCGATCCTGTTCGCGCGCGAGGGCGCCAAGGTCGTGCTGGTCAATCGCAGCGCCGAGCGCGCCGACAAGCTTGCCAGGCAGATCAAGCACGAGGGCGGCGAGGCCGCGGTATTCGCGGGCGACGTCACCAAGGCCGACGCCGCCGAGGCGATGGCCGAGTTCGCGGTCAAGACATACGGCCGTCTCGACATCCTGCACAACAATGTCGGCATCGGCGCGGCGGGCACGCCGGAAACCGTGACTGAGGCCGACTGGCACAAGGTGCTGGAAGCCAACCTCACCACGACCATGCTGTGCACCAAGTACTGCCTGCCCAAGATGAAGCAGGGCGGCGGTGGCTCGATCATCATGGTGTCGTCGATCGCCGGTGCGCTCGGCTTGATGGGCAGTCCCGGCGCGGTGGCCTACGCCACGGCCAAGGCCGGCCTGCACGGCTTCGCCTTGTCGGTGGCGGCTGACTACGCCACCCAGAACATCCGCGCCAACTGCATCGTCGTGGGCTCGGTGTATACGCCGATGGTGGCTCACATGGGCGCCGAGGCGCGCAAGCGGCGCAAGAACATGGTGCCGATGCAGACCGAGGGCACGGCGTGGGACATCGCCCACGGCGCGGTCTATCTCGCGTCCGACGAATCGCGCTGGGTGACGGGCGTGCTGCTGCCGATCGATGGCGGGCTGGCGGCGCTCAGGCAGTGGCCGCGCTAGCCCGCCGGTCGCGGTGCCAGGCGTAAAGACTGCTGGCGACGATGACGGCGGCGCCGAGGATGGTCCAGGCGTCGGGGAAGTCGCCGAACATGACGGCACCCAGCACCGTAACCCAGACGAGCAAGGTATAGGCGTAAGGCTGCACTGCGCCCGCTTCGGCATGGTCGAGCGCCTTGATGATGGCCCAGTTCGCAAGTGCGTTCAGCACTCCCATGGCAATCAGCAGCGTCCAGCCCAGCGCGTCCGGCCATTGCCATTGCCAAGGCCCGACCACGGTCGTGGCGGCAAAGGCGACGAAGGCCGACCAGACCACGGTCGTGTCCGCCGAGTCCTGGCGCGTGCAAACCCGGACCAGGACCTGATAGACCGCCCACAATCCCGCGCCCAGCAGCGGCAGCAGCACCGGCCAGTCGAGCGTTCTCAGGCCCGGGCGCACGATCATCAGCATGCCCACAAAGCCCGCGGCCACGGCGAGCCAGCGCGCCGTGTCCGCCCGCTCGCCGAGGAACAGCGCGCCAAGCGCGATCACGATCAAGGGCGCGGTCGAGGCAAGCGCATGGGTGTCGGCGAGCGGCAGATAGCTGAAGGCG